>Ga0115007_10001347_pt1 | contig 15905 bp, 9 predicted proteins | sample ArcOceMetagenome_2_FD_87166 | JGI IMG/M metagenome (GOLD analysis project Ga0115007, IMG submission 87166) | Marine eukaryotic phytoplankton communities from Arctic Ocean - Arctic Ocean ARC135M Metagenome | ecosystem: Environmental > Aquatic > Marine > Oceanic | place: Arctic Ocean | collected... | reverse complement strand
TTGAAAGAGGGCCTTCTTCCTCTTTTTCTCCTTCTCATCTTATTTCCGATCCATCGAATAGTCCAAGACCTTTGAAGAAGAGTCGATTGAATCTTCGATCATCTCTATATCAAAGTCGGGCTTCATGTATGAATCTGTTGGATATACAACAGCAACAACAACAAGAACCGTTATCTCCCAAGGGTATTAACGAAATCGAGATGCTTGAAAAACAAGAAAGAAGCATATCTTCCAACAAGAACAAAAAACAAGATTCTTTAGCTTTCCAATTGGATTGTCTTGAGACACAAGAACTCACAACTACTACTGGAGCTTTATCGATATCAGAAATCGTATCTGTCTCCCCCTCAAACAAGAAAACTAAGAAAGTTGTGAAGGATGTTGCCATGTTAGCGTTTCCAAACCTTCCTTCGGCTATCAGTGACTCTTCCTGTGAAAGTAGCAATACCACCCACACCGGTGCTACTACTACTGCAACAGGTCTAACTCGTGAGAGCGGTGTCCCGCACGGACCCTCTTCCGAGATTGCTGCTTCTTCTAGAGGAGGGAGCAGCAAAGAGTCATTTGGATGGTTTGTTGATTTGGATGAACAAGAAGAAACAAAATCGTCCTCCGGTGAAGATTTCGTCCATTCATCATCATTGACGGTTACTACTAACAACAAGAATGCTTCTACTGAAGATTTAGCATTCCAAGCACCTACTGCCCCCAAGCGTTCTACCAATCACGATGAAGAAATGGAACAAGCATATGCTGCTGATACCATTGATTCAGTTCTCGGAGACTTATTCTGAACAACGAAAAGTAAAGAATCGACTACTCTTGTTTTTTTCTGTTTTGTCTTGTCTTGCGAGAAGAAATACACCCATCTACAAACTACTGCTACAAAAAAACAAAACTAAAAATACCACAACAGAAGAAAGAAAAATATCATATCCATCTTCTGGATTAGATAAACAAGATAAAATCAGAAAAGAATTACTACTATCTACGCCTGATATGATACTCCTCCTCCCCCCATTTCCTTTTCACCCGTCAAAACAACACCCAAGCCGACTTAAGGCTCTAAGACAAGCAATGTTATTTCAATAATAACACATAATAAGCTTGTCACTCTTCCCCACTCACGGGGTTTTGACGGTTGAATATGGAAATTTAAACTGGATGAAGGTATGGTTATATCATATTACGCTTCTCTCTCGTCAATTCAATTTTCGATCCTCTCTTCTCTTCCTGTATTCACATAACACACACACACATATCCCGCTTCCGCTATTAATATATAAAAACAAATAAATAAATATATCCCCCCATGTACCAACACATCATACAATGTATATAACATTTTACTCCAATTCACTCAACCCAGATAAAAACTTTTAGATTTTTTTTAATAAACATTCAACTTTACTTTTTAATATATATTTATATATAAACATGATAGTGCATTAGAATGGCAAGCTATATTGTTTTATCAACAACATGCTTTCTTTCCTAACATAAGAAAATCAATTACACTTTAACTTTTTTTTAAATATATATACATGATAAGCAGCTAAGTTATGCATGCTTGCTCAGTACTCCTTTTTTTGTGAGAGAGGAGGCCAGTAGCAAGCAATAGTAGCTTTTCTTCATGTATTGTGATTGTACAATCTGCCCAACAATATTTTCCCAATTCAATGATGTCTCAGAACATACCATCAGAAATCTCTCTACAAGATAATACCCCAGATGATATATTATACACTGGTTACACAAGGGCTCCATTACTACTAAACCCGCTGTGCACCAACACACCTTCTTCTGCTCACAAGCTCATTGTCAGCCATTCCATCATTATCTCTTGCTCATAAGAACTATATCTCGAGGCTGGCATGTCACTGATATCCAATTGGTTGCCTACTGTACAGTACAGTACAGTACAGTACAGTAGTTTGATGAACATTTTCCCCAGAAGCTGATGAATACCGCCCAAGCTCATCTCGACATGAATACAGTCATTCCCTTGAAAATAAAAAATTGTGGGGTGTCACGTGTTGATTTTCCAGTCGGATCCAAGACTCAAATTAGAGTTACGTGACGCCAATCATAATTGATAATGCTTTGAAAATGAAAGAAAACATAAAACATCATCAATCATCACATCAATTCTGCAGACTTCAGCAGATTGGTAGACTATCAGACCGGCTATCTGCTAGCACTTGTGCTGGTGATCGTTTGTTCTAACAGAGTCTCTTATTGCTGTAGAGAACAACAACATCACAAACGATGAGACGATCCAGCAGCAGGGCGATAGAACCTTTTCGTCGTCGCGTGGTTGTCACCGGTTTGGGTGCCGTTTCACCGCTTGGCACAACCTTGGTTGATTCCTGGAAGCAAATTACCGGCAGCAATGACAACAACAACAACAACAACAACAACAACAACGACAATGGCGATGACGATCATCGACAACGACGAAAAAGTTGCGGTGTAACGACTCTCGAAGAAGCCCTATCGATTCATCAGGATTTGTCTCCGGATCGATTCGAACGTGAATGGAAAATCGCTCGATCACTACCCTGTCAGGTAGCAGCTCCAGTTAAAGATCTAAAAAATGCTTTCCTAGAAAAAGATTCCCGCTGCGATCCCCGAACCACAGCGCGATTCATTCAATTGGCGTTATTAGCAGGATCTGAAGCTATGCAACAAGCCGATCTCATTAACTGGGTGAAAGATGATGATGGTGTGGAAAAAGAATTGAGCGCAAATGATTACAACTATAAAGGTACACGCCGAGACAGATTTGGTGTCTGTGTAGGTAGTGGAATGAGTGGAGTACGAGACATCGTCTCTGCTTGGGATACCGTTACTCTCGGTGGAGGGATTCGCAAACTCTCCCCGCATTTCATTCCAAAAGTTTTAACGAATTCTGCTTCAGGACGATTGAGTTTGGAATACGGGTTACGAGGTCCCAACCTAGCACCATCTACAGCGTGTGCTGCGTCTGCTCATGCTATCGGAGATACGGTGCGAACGATCCGAAGTGGTGCCGCCGACCTTATGCTGGCGGGGGGAGCAGAAGCGAGCATTGAACCGCTGGGTTTAGCCGGTTTTTGTCGTCTCCGAGCCTTATCGACTTCATTTAATGATTCTCCTACAGAATCTTCGAGACCTTTCGATTCAGCACGTGATGGGTTTGTCATGGGAGAGGGTTCCGCTATACTCGTATTAGAGGAACTGGAACACGCCAAAGAACGGATCCGACGTAGTAATGGAACCGCGAGGATTCTTGCTGAGGTAACCGGATATGCTGCAACCGGTGATGCCTTTCATGTTACCGCTCCTGATGAAGCAGGTCGAGGAGCTGAGCGGGCTATGATGCTTGCGTTGGATGATGATGCTCAACTTGTGATGGGCCAAGTTCCTATCGGATACGTAAACGCACATGCGACATCAACTCCTAAGGGTGACCAAATCGAGGCGACGGTAGTCGATCGAGTATTACGATTTCATCATAATAAAAAATACATTCTTTCTGACGCCGCATCAACGACACACCATTATATGAGTTCCACTAAGGGAGCCACTGGACATCTATTAGGTGCAGCTGGTGCCTTAGAAGCAGCATTTACCGTGATGACCCTCGTCGACCAAATGATCCCGCCTACCCTTAACTTTAACCAACCAGAAGACGACGACAGCAACGGCAGTCAGCCCAAATCCTTTCGGCACGTGTCGGGAGGTCGGGCGATCAAACCTCCGACCGACCTCCAATTGGCGATCAGTAATAGCTTTGGCTTTGGTGGGACCAACGCATCGCTAGTCTTTCGTAGGTATCAAGATGAAAAGTGAAAAGATACACAGACCTACTAGGAATGCGGTGTGACACGGAAGGATGTTACAACCTCCGCCAACAGCTGATAATGCAGTCCTTCCAACAACGGAAATGATACTTCCCCTTGTCACAGTTACCGTGGGATTCGTTTCGTAACCATTGCTCTTCGATTTGAAAATTTCCACTGAAAATTTTCGACCAATCGAACGTATCAATTGCAGCGGAAATATTCTGCTCTGCAAACTTCTCTTAAGGGGCGTTGGGTGGTCTAATGTAGTCCCAGTTTTGCATCGTGATGGAGATCCTTGTTTTGCGTGCAAGGATGAATTCTTCATCATGAAAGCATTTGTCAATCATATTTTGGTCTACAATACGAATCAATCACACATGTTGATTGCTATTAATTTTTAGTAGTTAGATTTTTATTTACAATTAAAATTGTCATAAGCAATAATATTTAATGATAAAAGCAGCATTAAGAGTGGATCAATGTACTGACTCGACTCAACTCAATTCTTATGGATATACTACTTGTGCTAGCTAGTCTAACCGTAACTCGTATGATATAGACAATCGTGCTCGCTTCAAATGATTCCGAACTCGATGTACGCATGCTGGTGGATAATAGTCAGCTTCTGATATTATTCTTGACGCTTTTTTGTCTGTTGTCGTTGCTGCTGCTGTATTGCTGCCAATTAATGTTATCTCTCTTGTTGAAATCAATAGTTGCGATAATTGATCTCCCGTCATAATACAAACTAAATCAGAACATGCATCATTATCTGTTCTTTCTTTGTATAGATTTGCATTGTGAACCAGTAGTTCCGGACATAGAAACTTTTTTGTTTTTGTTTTAGATAATGATGATACTGACGACGATGACGACGACGATGAAAGGACTTCCAGACCTGGGACGTCTGTTAGACATACAACAACAAGGACTCCACGATCAATGTGTTCACTGCAGTTTATAGAATTCGGATTTCGATTGTGGTAGAAAAAATAGTCAAGTGGACAACCACCATTATGTCCTCGACAAGACCATGGTAGGTTTGTTTCATCATTATTTTTGTCGTTTTCATTTTCATTTTCATTTTCATTTTTGTTGTTGTCGCCGGGATAGATCGATATCGGATTCTCAGTGTTAGATGCCGATGATGACGATGTTCGCAAACGTTTTCGTGGAGGAAATGGAATGTATTTTGCTTCTTGTTCTTCTTGAGAACTGCTACTACGTGTAGTAGGACTATCACAATGATGATGTTGGTTCTTCAAGATGATAATATGACGTACACACTCTGTCAACAAACAATGTAAATCCTTTGCGAGTAGTAAAGTATTTTTACGAAATTCTTTCGACGGCCATTCTTGTTGCTGTTGGTGTTGTTCCTCTTCCCTGTCGTTATCGTTGTTGTCGTCATTGTACCATGCACGGAATAGTTCTTTGGATGGAAGTACGTTATAACCATGCAAATTACCTTTCACAATCCGTTGATAACGATTGATAAAAAGATCTTTGCTCTTGTTGGTTACTGTTGCTGTTGCTGTTGCCGTTGCTGTTGCCGTTGCTAAAGTTGTTCTCACTGTCGACGCCGCATGGAAAAATTTAATTGCTACCCGATGTGCATCACGAATTCTATTTGCAGTATCAGCATTGACACGATATATAGCAAACGAATGAGATAGTATTTGCTCAGCGGCATTTGCAATAGTCGTATGAATAGTCACGTCCACATTATCATCCATCATCCATCACTCCTCGATGAAAAAAAATGATGATTCCTCTCTGCTCATCTCTGCTGGCTAAAACAACACCACTCATTCGATTCCGTCCGTGGCATTTTTGAGTTTATAAAGAAGGCATAATTAAAATTTGGCTGGTTTTTGAATTATTTCGCCTTCCTTGGCGATTCAAATCGTGCAAAAATGCTGTTTTATCATTTTTTGTTGCTTGTCTGTCTCGATTTAGAGATTCTTCGTGTTATTTTGTGTCGAATCTAGCACGTATTCAAAAATGCAAGTGTGATGAATGATGCAAGCATGATCGATGATCGATGCATTCTTGAATAAATATAGTAAATACATATATTAATATAAAGTGACCACCACTCTCAAAATATTGCTATTTCTCAAAACATTCCTCTAAGAAGCGCAAAGGTATCATCATACACTCAATATCACTTCTGATGCCAAAGTTAATGCTTACGCTCAATCAATCAATCAATCAAAAATTAAGAATTTCTATCGAATGCTTTTCATACGGTAAATTAGGAGTCAAGACACACACCATCCATCAACATTATTGTTCTTCCACCTTATCTGTTCAATATCATGGTATTATTATCACACGATGACGACGACGATGTTAGTAGAAGTAGTAGAAGTAGGAGGAGGAGTAGGAAGAGAAGAATAGAACCACAACAAGCATCGATGCCATATCGTTCCTTGTTTTCGATTGTATTATTACAACTACTACTAGCGTGTACAGTTCACGCGATGAACCTTAGAGAGATGACGGAGACAGATCAACAACAACAGTATAAATTACGTGTACAACCAAAATCTAATATCAATAATAATAATAACATACAGCAACAGCAACAACAGAGACTTTTACAAGAAAATAATGGTGATATTTCAATGCCAGGAGTATCGCGACCATCGTCATCGTCATCGTCATCGTCATCGTCATCGTCATCGTCAAATATTGATCATCTTGAATTACCAACATTGCGTTGGATTAATTTATTACCAGATGAGGAAGAATTTCTTGAGGGTAATACAATAAAAGTTTCACCATTCGATGAATCTATATTGTACGCAACCAGCCGGACAGGAAATTTACTTGTATTATCGGCAACGACCGGTTCGACGATTGAAACTGTCAAACCTTCACCTAGAACATTAACAGAAGATGGACAGACATCAACATGGTCTATATATTCTAATTCTGGATTGACATTTGGAAGTTACCCGATTGGATCAGGAGGAGGAAAAGATAGTATTAATAATAACAAAGACAATGGCAACGATAAGAAGGGATATAACGAATATCTTGATTATATCCTCAATGGTGGTGGTGCTGATGGTGACTGGGAACAACAAGTAGAAGAAGAAGAAGAAGAAGAAAAAAATGAAGATGATGACCAACAACGACAATGGTTGCGTTTCGTAGTGTATTCTGTTGTCGATCAGGCTCCAAGTGATTCTAGATTCCTACCAAAAACAAGAGTTGTTTGTGTATCTATTCCAGAACATCGTATACTTTGGACGTCTGCAGGCTTACCAGGAACACCCAATGGTTCACCGTTGGTATATCATTCATTGTCTTCTTCTTCTAATGATAATCAAAACGGTGGTGATGATGGGGACGACATCATAAACGATGGTACTTACGTTGTATTAATCCACAACAGTGTCTTAGTCCGAACTGATAACACATCTCGAACTACGGGACACATAACGGTACTGGAACCGGTGAATGGACATGTTCAGTGGACTCAATCAGAATGGAGTCGGGATGAAATCCCAAAAGGATATGGTAGTCCTGCAATATCTAAACGTCCAGTATTTGGTGGAGAAAGTTCAGGAGGATATCGTGACAATCCAAATGATGTAATCGTTTGGACTAGTAGTGATCAAGATGGACGGGGACGTGTTGGTAATTTATTTGCCTTTCAAATAATACCATTGTCATTAGCAGCAGAGATACTAAGCACGAATAATGCAGCGAATACTAATGACACAACAACGACGACGACATACGATCCTTTCGAGACGCGGGTATTAAAACGTGTTCGATGGAATTCAATTGCACGACCGGTAATGAACCGAAACGGAACTAATCTATATGCCGCTGTGACAGGTAATGCAGTACGAGGATGGAATGGATTAGCAAAATTCAATGAAACTGCTGACTGGTCTAAAAAATTAATGCCAACCGCTGCAGGTACAAACGCTTCATCGTATCTTGAAGACGTTGCACTTACAACAGCTCCTGTATTATCGACAGACGAAGAAAAGTTATTTGCTGTAACAGCTCGGAATGAAACAGTTTGTTTGAACTCGATGACTGGAGAACGAATGTGGTCCGCCACGACACGGGATTCTTCACCATTATTAGCCGAACCGGTATCTTCTCCCGACGACAAACGACTGTATGTTATCATGTCACGAGATGGACGCGTTGTAGGAATTGATCAAAGTAAGGGGAATGTATTGTGGGAATTCAGTTGTGGTGCTGAACTACTTTCTTCTGTTTGCGAAAAGACTTCAGTCCTCGCTAACTTCGATTTATCGAGTGACGGTCAGTACTTGTATTATGGTGACGTGGACGGACGAATCATATCATTGGCAGTTGGTGAAAAACGAATCGACATCAGCAAGGACAACAACGAAGGATCTTCTACATCTACAACTATAATCAGCGACCTAAATAATCAAGCACAGTCGGATAATATTGACGGTGGTAGCACTAGTAGTATACTAAATAATGACAACAACAACAACATCAACAAGTCTGTAAAGAAAGCTGGACTCGCAATATTGGCTATTATTCTCTCATTTTTGGTAGTGGGAGGGTCCGCGATGTACGTTATGAAAGTCAAAGGTTTGGATCCGATGTCTTTCGTACCAAAATCCAATTTGCGTGATTTTCGATTTCCAAGAAAAAGATCACCCGACGAAGATTCCTTCGGAGCTGCCGTTGGTCGTGGGACGTTCAAAGTCGAAAATCGCAATGATTATCAATCCAAAAATTCTATTATCGACGGACCAGATATGTATGAAGATAAAATCTTAGCTACGATGTCAGATGACGATGACGGCGTTGACTTAAACGAAGAGCCTACCATTGCACGGGGTGGATTTAATACGTTATGGGTAGATTCCACCCATTCGAAACCGACTGCTGACGATGATAGTCATCATCAATCCTCGGATCGGATGGCTCTCTTGCTCGGTACCTCCAATCGAGTCACGCCCATCAACGAGAACTTCGGATATGGTCAAGCGGTGATGCTATAACGAATTTTTCTTGTGATGTTCATGATGTTGTTACGATCTTATTATTTTAATAAACAAGGATGGCTGCATCACCATTCCTTATTCTTATCTATTTTAAATCTGAGTGTTTCCTTCAATAATTTCAAATTAATCCAGCTTTTCCTATTTATTACAAGTAGTCAGAGTATGTCAGTATAACAATTTCCGCAAATTATTAGTTCAAAAAATCGTTTTAATCAGATTTCATACTACAAATTTGAATAGAAAGAATTCGGTGGAGTGTCCAAACAATGTGACAGTGCAAATTATCAAATATAGGATTTAAATATTATATATATATTCTTACTGTGTGCTACTTCATCTAACTTAGTAGCTACTGTAGCTACTGTACTATTTTTTTTAGTCGAGTCGAGTCGAGTGAGTCGAATAGAGTCGTGAAGTTTGTGTTTGTTCTTTCTTGTTCGACTTTCATACTTTCAAGTGTTATCACCATCGACATCACGACCCAAAAGATACAAAATAGAACAACAGAGAGCAAGTAAGACAAGTTAACACAAACAAAAGCTTGCCTACTATTGCTATCAATCAGACTTCTAATTATTTTTAATCTTGTAACCACAGCATTTAAAGAGAACACGCCAAGTAATGATCCAGAACAACAAAAATAAGATGGCAACAATATGGTCCTTCTTTCTTGCTTTTGTCTTTCTCGTCATCTTAGGAACCGCAACGGCCAAAAGATACGGTGGTGGCTTTAGTAGTAGTAGTACTATTGGTGGATCTACAACAACAGGAAGCAAGGGGTGGCCCGTTTCTTATTACACGCCCATTCAATCAAGCGGAGGAGGTTATGCTACTAGTACACGTAGTGCCTACTATCATCCCTATAATCGATACCCAAATTATGGATATGGACCTTCAATGTATGGAGGATTTTTCCTTGGATCTTCATATCGACGAAACCAATATAACACCAACAACAATAACGATGATTATAATACATACTTCGATAGACTCGAAAACGGTTGTGAATTAACAGGCGTCGATTCGTACCGTACAATTGATACAAGTAATAACGCAACATCTATTTGGACGGGTTGTAGTGAAGAATGGCGGTACAACGTAGGATTGGTTAAATCATCGTCATCGAACACATCGTCGTCGATTGCAAGTAATTTTACATTCATTTCTCCTCCATTGGAACTATACGCATGTTCAGAAAATGATTCCTGTTCGGCATGTGAAGATGAATTGAAAGGCAAAGAATTTGATGCATTAACATTAGAAGTATTGAATTATCCCAACATGACATATCCTGTTGATTGTTATGTTCCGAAAAATCTTAGTCTTGTTCAAGAAAATTTCAATTGCGTTAATGATGAATGTATCTTTTTATCGGAAAAATACGAATATTTATCATCAGATGCAGCAGCTACTATTATTACTAGCACCACAACATTCTTCATCTGGACGGCATTGGCAAGTAGTGGTATCGGGATAGCACTATTGTTGTAGTATCTTAGCTTAAATTTTTTGAATAGAAACAATTTTTTTCTTAAAGATGTTGATCTGTCTATATCTGATCACTTCAAAACTAGCTTCAATAACTTTTTAAGAACACCATAGTGATTTAAATTTGGTGCTGTTACTTTCGTTCGAGCCCTCTTGAATGTACGATGCATTTCAGTTGAGAAAGAACGATGATCAACCCTTCCCCAAGGTAAATGTTGATTTAATGATCTTCTTGGCAAAGACCCAGTCCACGCGGCATCAACACAATCTTTCATACTTCCAAGTCGAAAATTTCGATTCGTCAGACCTGGACCTATAATTTAAAAAAATCCCCCGTATCGATAATTATTGCGTGTTAGCATCGTTGTTTTGATCTTGTATCCGTTGTGGGGCAAATTCGTGTCCTTTTCGCAATACATTTTGACTACAAAACGCAATCGATTATTCTTACCATAATGAGCATACTTTCCCGAGTTGGTCAATATAGTCGCGTTGGGGTCAGATGGAATAATTGGCGGCTCGAGTAGCATACACCAACAAGTATCACGGACAAAGATAAATCCGAAATCTTCCAACTTTTTTACGTTTGGCGACTTGTCGTAAAGAGCTCGAGATATACAAGCAAGGATGGAAACATCGTCATGTTTTTTTGAATTGTTCTTTTCCGATAAGGCGACTCGATTCTCCACTAATCGGAGCAAGTCATCGACTTCCGAAAGCGAAAGATGCGGGTTGCCTAAGGCAACCAAATCAACCTTGTCATCGTTCGTGTTATCATCATTGCCATCGTCATTATTGCCACTCACAGTGTTTTGATCTTGTTTATTGTGCGGCTTTTGTTGATCCAAAAGATCAAAGGTTTCTTGTAAATTCTTTGCTGAGATACTTCTTAAGCGAGTCGCTGATTTCTTCCACGCATCAATGTCCGCGAGACGAGCTTCGGGAGTAATCCCAGCCACGTGGATCAATGGCGACGCTGCAGTGGTTCCAAAAGCGGCACAAAATGCTTTTAAGTTATCTAAAGTGACACGGTCAGCATACTTTTCTAACCCTACTAAGAGAGGCACCTCACCGTCTGACAAACTCCCACATAAATGACCCAAAACAGGAAAGAGCAGATCGTCCTCTTGTGACATAAACTCAAGTACGTTTTCATCCATTTCCAAAATCATTGTTGGTATCCGAGGCTCGTCCAAGTGCACCCCTAAATATGGCACTTTTCCAACAATGGCACAACAAATATCAAGGTAGTCAGCATATTTTTCCGTTCGAGCTCCTAGGACTGTGTTGGCGTATACTACTGCATTAGATTCTCCCCAGATTATCTGATCACCTTTCTGAGGAATACCTGCATCAGTTGTTACATCATCCTTCTCCAAAAGATACGGAGCGCAAGTGAAACTCTTCGACGAACATCCCAAAGCGACATATGCATCAGCTTGTTTGATACTATTTCTTAACGATTCGTCGTCTCTTATTCCCAATCGTTTCCAGTGTCTCAGATCAGTTGATACAGAATTCAGAGTTGTTCTAAAGAGTTACATCGAAACAGGGGAAGAAAAAGTTAGAGAGGTGAGGGATAATAATAATATAATTTATTATTGGGTGAGCAAGATTTGATGAGAAAAAGACTTACGGAATTTTAACACGTCCTCCATCTTCGACCAATTTTTCAACAAAACGCAACCCACCTGGTCCAATATATGTACATCCATCGATGTGCGCCCTCGTAACGTCAATATAAGTTGGTGTCGATGACGGTGGTGTTACGATACGAGCGTATCGGATCAAAACTTCAACAGCTCGAAGTTCAGCTTCTGTTGATGCATCATTTAACATTTGTCGTTCATACAGAGTTAATTTGAAGTCAAAGTCAAAGTCAATGTCAAAATCTTCGTCATTAGAACTGTAGTTTTCATCCGAAACGATTTCGTTTAAATCTTCCTTTGATTCTTCATCTTTCAATGACGATAACGAAGATTGCAGTAACAACAGATCCAATTTTTCTTCGACTTCTTCAATTGTTTGTCCTACAACAAATTTTCCGTCAGAAAGAATGCTTCCATATTTTGGTTGGGATTCTATCAAGGTGTCAAACGTAGTAGTAGTAGTAGCAGTAGCAGTAGCAGTAGCAGTATTACCGTTGCATATTGTTGTATCGTCAGCATCATTATTTCTTACTTGCAACACATCCAAGACGGGAACACTACTACTTGTACTTGTACTTGTACTTCTAGTATCGTCGTCGTGTAATTGTTGAGATTTTTCTAAACCAAGAACACATCGAGCAACTAGAGCACCCACACAGACTAAACCATCACGATCTCTCAATATTAATGCTCGGGGAGATTTACGATTCAATATCAATTCTAATAATACCTGTGATGCAGTACAAGATCCTCTTCCAGACGGTAATACCAAAATAGTATCGGAAACATTTTCCCCACATAATGGATGTGACGAGTCGATGACGATCCCAGTTCGTTCGTCAATTCCTCCCCAAAAACTTAATGGTACGTCCGAATAAAGAACAGGATGGATTGTCGTCGTTGGAGTATTTTGCTGATGACCATGTTGGTATTGATCGCAATTATTGTTGTTGTCATAGTCTCCAGCAACGAGCCGATTTGTTGCGATAACACATAAGGCTACATCATCGGATTTAGAACTGATGCCATCACCCTCCATAATGGAATGGTATAAAATACAATAGCTGGTTAGATGCTTTTTCAATTGAAGTAATTGAAGTCTATGATGTGTACAGTAGAATGAACCTTGGTACCTTGGTACCTTATTATTATTGGTGTTGGTGTGATGTGTGATGCCAACAACGTTTCAATCACGTATTGAGAGTCCCGTTTTAAAAAAGTAGGAGGGCCCAGGAAGAAATTTTCAATCGAATGGATTGATTCATTCATTTATTTATCATTGTATTATCATTATCATTATCTCACTATCAGTCTTCCAGTTTAAAATTCACAACAAGAACAGTAAAGAATACTATAGTAGGTCCTCTATCCCCTCTATCATACCATTTATTCAACCAGAAGATAGACCAACTCGCCGACAAGCACATTGACCTGTAATACAAGATGAGAAACAGTATGATTGTAATAAAGCTACTTCAAGTCTTAACGATATATGCGTTGTTCTATTCCCGGCTTTGTTGTTATGGTTTTTCTACTACTAGTACGCCGATAAGCACCCGCAATAGTAATAGTATCAAGCGTAGTGATGATATAACAATAACTAGTAAAGAATATAAAGATGCGATGTCAACGATCGATGTTGCATCAAAAAGTTCAACTCCAAGTGATGATCTATTCGATGCGGTTCGTGTTATTGATAGGAATGCACTGAAGATTTATCCTGACAATGAATCAAAAGAAGAATTATGGAAGAGATCGTATGGTTCATGGAAGTTAGTACTAGCTACAGGTGGAGGGAAATTTACATCATTTAAAAAGGTACCAATATTTGCATTTGCAATGTTAGATGAAATTAATTTTGGGAATGGGATTGGATTAAATGAAGATTTAATATTATTAAGTTTATTAGGTCCACACGAATTAATTACAAAGATAAGACAAATGATTATTAATATTGATGATATATATATTGGATCACGAAATATTACAAATATTGTACCGAAATTTATTGGTGATGGTATGGCATTAAAGAAACGTCCCATTGATTACAAGAAGGAAAAAGGTAGTAGTAGTAGACCACCAGCATTTACATTTATAGCAGCAAGTGATACATCATTAGTTGCACGAGGTGGAACAGGCGGGATAGCAATCTGGACACGACTAGAGAAGGATATCCGTCCTGCCGCGTATTCGAATTCGTCATCGTGAACCAAGTTTTTCTAATAGTAAAAGCTAAAATAATGAATAGTTTATTTTATTTTTAATGTAACGGCAAAATCAAAATACCATACGATAATACGATAGATCAAAGTTTTAAAAAGTTATATATTATTATTTTCTTGTTTATTTTCTACTCTCTTCTTTTTTCGTTTTTTTTCTTATCTACATCATAATATTATTATCAACATCCAAATTTCATCTCCAATCAATACTAACATCCTCCAAACGTGATATCTTCTTGTTTTTTACAGTGATGGTGCGTCAGTGACGGGAGCAGCAACAGGAGATGAAACGGGCGCGAACGTAGGTGAATCATGGTGTGGTGCCGGTGTGAAGTGATAAAATGTAAACTTCAAAATTAAAAAGAAAATTATATGACAACCCAACATAACAAGGATGATAGGTGGACCTTTTGCTTGTCCGCCAATACCACCAGATGTATCCGATGATAATAATGCAGGTGATACATTCCGAATAACCAATAAGCATGACACAGCTGTTGCTAATCCTAATGTTATCCATGCAACAATACTAAATGGGATTGTTGATAAAACAACAGCTGGCATGTACGGGACTAATGAATATCCATATAAACAAATCCATTCAACTAATTGTAATGCATTCATTGCCATACAACATTGAGTCGTAATCCATAGTATTGTCGGTAAGACAAATGTAAAACTAAGTAGAATTGATGCAGCATGTAATAAATGATTAATATCATAATCAAATTCTTCTACGTCATTACGATGGACGTAACCATGAATGTTTGCCGTGACCTGTTTGTTGTCCGAAATGAAAAGAAGAGAAAAAAAAGGTTTAGTTATTGAAACAGAAATATAATTTAAAAAAGTCGAAATATTATTATTGTAGGGCAATACCGGTTAGGTTAATTAATGCATGTATTTCAAACTTACACCGATGAAAAAAATTAATGACATTGTAATCCAAAATGGTCCATATAAATCTGGTCCTTTTAATTCATTTGTTTTCATTGGACCCATAACATTATTACGAAAATATTCTGGTTTATAAAAATGCAAAAATACACCACGGATACGTTTAACAATATCATCAGCATCAATATCAAAATATCCTTTGTATGCATCAATTGTTAAACACATAACAAATTTCCCCCACCATGATGTTGGTGCCTCCATAGCAGCTGGTTGTACAGCCATCATACCTGGTTGTTGTTGTTGTTGTGGTAACGGTGCCATAAGACCAGCCGGCATATTGGGATTCACGGGAGGAAGAGGAAGAAACTGTTGCTGCTGCTGTTGTGGTTGGAATTGCTGTTGTTGTTGCTGCTGCATCATTTGTGGTTGTTGTTGTTGCTGTTGCATCATTGGCGCCGGTTGTTGTTGTTGCTGCTGAGTCCACGCCGGTGGAGATTCTTCTTGGAATTGTTGCTGTTGCTGCTGCATCTGTTGTTGTTGTTGCTGCAATGGATCAGGAACAGGAGCGAATACGTCTACCATTCCACTACCACTACCACTACCACTACCACTACCACCGCCATCACTACGGAATGGATTGTCGCCGAATTCGTCGCTTCCGCCGTCGTTCGTTGAGTTCATCATCTTTATTAGTTATATAAGTTCGAAAGTAGTTTAACCAAAGCAAGAGGAGTGGTGTATCTTCTATTAGCACTATTTTTATTTACTATTCAAAATGACCGATTGTTCAAAATGGGATATGTA
>Ga0115007_10001344_pt1 | contig 15915 bp, 11 predicted proteins | sample ArcOceMetagenome_2_FD_87166 | JGI IMG/M metagenome (GOLD analysis project Ga0115007, IMG submission 87166) | Marine eukaryotic phytoplankton communities from Arctic Ocean - Arctic Ocean ARC135M Metagenome | ecosystem: Environmental > Aquatic > Marine > Oceanic | place: Arctic Ocean | collected... | reverse complement strand
ACGGTTGTAAAATCATTTTTATAGTTTTATACAAAATGCTTTTGTTATGTTTCGTGTACTAATTCAAATTCTTTTGCAATGACTTCTTTTTTCATATTCGCGTAATAATACTGTACTCTATACTGGTGACTTAAAAAGTAAAAAGTAATAATAACTAACCGTACATAAATATTGTTTGGAATAATCGGTAAACAAAAAAGCAGTAATTCGAATAGAAAAAATATTATTTTGGTTTGTAATAATTCAGAAAACATTACGTTAATTATATCAACATTCCATATTTATTTGTATTTTTTAAAATAGTAATAATTAATTAATTGATTAATCAATAATTGTACATGTCTACATTGTTTGCAGTAATAGGTGTATGTATAATATCGTTTATTTCAGAAGAAATTCTCTCTATTTTAGAACGAAAATGACAATGATTAATCTTGCTATTTAGTTTTTTAAATATTTGTTTTTTTAACTCACGCGCGGCAATAAATAGTGGGTCAGATGGGTGATTTGTAGATCGAGTTAGTGCTGGTTTCTTAATTGAATACATGACGCGTCTATATTGTATAATATGTTAAAATAATTCAATTTTTAATCAATTTTCCATAAATATGTTAATGTTATCTACTTATGGAGAATTCAACTATTTATTATAAAACATATCGATTGAGTTCATCCACTCCAATTTTTGTTTTGATTTTTCTAAATTCGTTTTATCTTCTAATCCCGAAAACAGATAATCCGTTTTGGGTCTAATTTCTTTCGTTTTAATTTGTTTATAAATATTTGGCAATTGATTCAATGTATTTTGTAGAAATCCTTTATCTGATAATATAACTTGATCTGTACGGAATGGTTCGCAAAAAAGGGATACTGCAAAATATAATAGATGTCGTCGTTTCTTTGCACACGCAGATGTAAACTTTATACAAAAGAGGTCTCGTATTGCGGTTAAGATTGACTGTACAAACTGATTATTGGTTGAGTTGGATACAAAGAATATTGCGTCCCATATTACCCAAATGAGGTCAGTTTGATATTTTGGTTCAATGGAAATATCATATCTTCTCTCGCACATACATTTCGTTTTTCTTTTTTTACAGATTATATCAAATTCTATTATCCATTCTACCCAATAACACGCCTGTATCATATTAGGTCGATGGTCTTCATCCGCAGTGATATTGTATACAAATTCATTAATGGCGATAAAGATCTCTTTAGGGTCTTTTTTATGTATGATAGGTAATGCGAATTCTGCAGAGGAAGCTTTTAAACGGTCGGTCATTTTGGTCATATCAAATTCATCTTCCTTATTAATTTTCAACAATTCAAACCCATTCTTTTGGGGATTTGAGACAAGTACCACAATAACTTCTGTAAATAGTTCTCTAATCGTTTTGTTGTTTCGTAGTTCTATCTCATCGTAAAACGTGCCTTGAATCATAATATTTCGAAAAATCTGAAAACGTTTTTGTAAATAAATTGCAATTTTAGGATTTGCGTTACATATATGTTTTCCTAAATACAAAATAAGTATTTCCCATATTTCCATATATTGTCCTGAACAAACCAATTCAGCACACCAATAACAAGCGTGTTCGATTTTACCATTAAAAAGTGTATTAAAAAATTCTTTTTTTACATCAGCGCGCTTATATCCTGAAAATGTCTCACTTTTGAAATCTCCCCCTGTACGTGCATCGTTAATAATAAAAGTTAAATCGCCGTGTTCTTTTACTGGTATTTCAGCCATAGTACTCTATTCTACAATATATGTTTATAATGGAAACTAAAAACATATATTTAACAGGAAAATATGAGTTATTTCATTATTAATTATTCTGTTCGTTCGTTCGTTCGTTCGTTCGTTCGTTCGTTTGTCGAATTTAGAAAATTATTTTCTCTTACAATTAGTTAGGAAGTAACTGTATGAAACGGATACTATATAACAAATATAATAATATTATAATATAACAATGTGTAAAATAATTAGTAGTACTGTAAAAAAGATAAAAATCGAAAATCAATGGTATGACATTACACATTTTATCAAACGTCATCCTGGAGGAAATGTAATTGAGAGTTACAGTGAACAAGATGCCACATTAGTTTACAGAGAAATGCACCGACGTTCAAAACGTGCGGATAAAGTGTTAGATTCACTTCCGAAGTTATCCATGATTGAGACAAATACTGTAGATAATGATAATGATGCGAATATGATTATAGCGTTCAAGGAGTGGACTAAGTCATTAGAAGAGAGAGGATTTTTTGAGCCAAGTTTATATCATACAACGTATAGAATTGTCGAATTGCTTGGTTTATTTGTAGGAGCATCTGTGTTAATGGGTCAGAGTCATATACTGTACAAATACTTGAGTGTGTTTGTATATGGTCTGTTTGGTGGTAGATGTGGTTGGCTACAACACGAAGCTGGACATAGATCATTGACGGGTAATATTGCAATGGATACTTTTATACAAAAAGCGACAATGGGAAGTGGATTAATGATTAGCGGTAGTATGTGGAATTCTATGCATAATAAGCATCACGCAACCACACAGAAATTGCATCACGATATTGATTTAGATACTATGCCATTTGTGTTATTTCATGAAGATGCACTTGACCCGCGTAAACTATGGTCAAAAATATGGTTACGTTATCAGGCATATACATTTCTACCTATAACGAGTGGTGCATTGGTTACTGCATTTTGGATGTTTTATTTACATCCTCGAAAGGTATTTCGAGAGAGGGATTGGTTACAAGGTGTGTTTATGCTTATTGGTCATTTTGGTAAAACGTATGTAATTCAACAACAAAGTGGCTATTCATTTGGGAATTCTTACTTACTGAATTTAGCGTGTACATATGTCTCAGGAATTTATTTATTTGGTCATTTTAGTACATCACATACATTTATGCCAGTTATTAAACATTATGAGACGCCTAACTGGATAGAGTATAGTCTAGGTCATACAGTAGATATAAGTACTCAAAATTGGGCGGTTTCATGGATAATGGGTTATTTGAATTGTCAATGTGTACATCATCTCTTTCCACAGATGCCACAATTCAGACAACCAGAGGTTTCAAGAGAACTTGAGAAATTCGCGAAAAAGTGGGATTTGAAATATTATCACGTAGGCTATTTCGAAGCGTGGTACCGTACATTTGCAAATCTGGACCATATTGGACAGATGGTCTATGCATCTTGAGAGAAAAAATTGATATATAGATGTTAGAATCTACAAGGTATACATCTTACCTTAACAGGGTCAATAAATCGTAAATCAATCAATCAAGCAAATTAATAAATCAATCAATCATGACAACTACTGAATGTTGTATCTGTATGGACGATATTATGTCTACAAACTGTGTAACAACCCCTTGTGGACATATATTTCACGCAAACTGTTTAATGAAACACACACGTGTGAATAGTTATACGTGTCCGTGTTGTCGTGCGGAGATGGTCGAACAACTAGTAGATGAAGAGGAAGATGAAGATGAAGATGACAATAGTGAAGATTCAGATTATGATACTATCACAGATGAAATGGAAGAAGAACGTAATTTGCAAGGATTTCGGTGGTTATTCCAAAGAGTTAATGACGAAGCATTAGAAGGTGATGAAGACGAATACATTGAAAGGATGGAGGAAGAGTCATTTCAATCTGGACAAGAAAAACTTATTTACGAAGAGCAAAAAGAGCAGATTGACCATCTTGTACAAGAAATAAAAAAAAAGAACTGTGTATCTTATGATGACCTTCTCAGGGCGTATATTGGTACTAATTGTGACGATTATATGTACAATGAATTTAGTCGAGATATAGAGTACAAGGTAACCAGTACCATCAATGGCATAGATACTCGTGCAAGAAACAACCTACCGCCTCATCTACGCGAACACTGGGCTAGAGGGGTCCGAATGTAAATAGTATAGTATTAGTATATATTTTGTACGGTTGTTAATTCTTAAATAAATATTATTATTTATTTTTTTACGGTACATCACCTATTGTGTGTATAACATAGCATCATAACAATGTGTATTTATCCTTTCGTTTTGTTTTGTTTTTTACTAAAAAAAAGTAAGAGTTAGGGTTAGGATTAGGGTTATTGTAACAAACTATTGATAATTTATTGTTTTACTATATATAATAAAAAGAAAGAATGAAAGATTCTACTCTAATCAACAATAGTTTTTACATTACATATGCATTCTTGATGACGACTGCGACGATTACATTTATTGAGGCGATTCGTACAAAGGATTTACAAATTCGTAATATCCTTAATTTAGAAACGTGTATTTCGGTAGTAGCTACATTTTTCTATAGTACTTTTGTAAATAAATTAGACAAAGACACTGTAGATTACAAGGAGATTAATATGCTTCGATATGTAGATTGGTCTATTACTACTCCAATTATGTTATTAGTATTAGTTCTTGCATTATTGTACAATACAAAGGGAGGTTCGTTAAATTTCTATTCGTTCTTAGGTATTCTATGTTTGAACTATGGTATGTTAGGTTCAGGATATTTAGGAGAAATCCAATTTCTTGAGAAAAATGTGGCAAATCTATTTGGTTTTGGATTTTTCGCGGCAATGTTCTATTTTATTTACAGAACATATGTCAAGGAGTCCAGAGATAATAAACGGTTATTCCTTGTATTTTTCATTCTGTGGGCATTATATGGCTTAGTATATTTCTTAGATCAAGTGTCTCAAAATGTTGCTTATAATATTTTAGATTTATTCTCCAAATGTTTTGTTGGTATTTTCTTTTGGGCTTACTTTACAAAAGTATTTGTATTATAACCCGAATACGTTCTCTTCTGAATAAGCAATATACAAGAACCCGTCTTCGTCTTTAAACGACTCGTATAGAGCCATTAAGGTAACGCCAGATGAAGGTATATTTCCAGATACAAATAAGAAAATGGCTTTTTCACAAGGCAATCGTAACCGTTTACGAATAACGTACATGAACTGTCCAACTGTAAAATCAGCAGGAATTAAGAATTTATTACGATCGAGTTCATTTAGATTTGTGTTCCAATTTTTCTCACATATGACAGGTATTCTATCTGGATATTTTTCTCGTATTCTTTCTGATTCTTCACATCTTTTACTATAGCTATGGTGGGTTTTGAATTTTGTAGAAGTAGTCGGCATAATAGATTAGATTAATTAAATTATATAAATAAGAAAAACGTATTTATATAAAAATTTAAAAACAATAAAAATAACTCATGTAGAAAAAACAATGTATTGCCTTCAATGATCGGGTTATTACAAACTACACCCCTATGAAACTGCGTAAATTCGAGGAAACCAGCTCAATAAAGGCAAACGAAACCAATACCCACTTACAGTATATGTCTGTCCAACTTCGATACGTCCATAATCATCTGCACTGTCGAATTCTAGTACAAATATGTTATCCACTATAAATTATTGCCCTTGTCATCTACAACGCGATATTTGCCGTGTTTGCCAGGCTTGATGTATTTCTCTTTTACAGTTATTTGTTTGTTAAAACGCGTAAAAAATACACTAATACACGCTAAAACTACCCATATAATTAATAAGATGATAACATATTTCCAATTTTTGATCGCGTCTTTTAAATTTTTCATATAAAATATATATATATATATAAAAAAAAATATATATTTGTCTGATTGGTCAGTGTAACAAAACTTAGTATGTAATTAATCGTGGTACAATATTTATGCATTGTAATTCTTGTGCCATTAGTTTATAAGCATATGGTACTTCAACGTATGCAAAGTCGGTTATATTCTCACACGTATTACATCTGTGTACAGTCATTCCACTTTTTGCACGCAGTACTCCTTTATCTCCGTTATTAAAAGTGGCTATCATCCCGCAACTTTTACATACGTGAACCGCGTACTTATCGGAAACATTATACATCCGTTCTCTACAGAATTTAGACATTCCGTGTGCAATCATAACATCGCGTTCCATTTCTCCAATACGGAAACCACCATCCCGACTTCTTCCTTCTGCAGGTTGTCTCGTAAGGTTAACGACAGGTCCGATAGAACGACTATGTTCTTTATCATTTACCATATGTTTTAAACGCTGGTAGTATACAGGCCCTACGAATATCGATGTCTCAATTTGTTTACCAGTGTGTCCATCATATAAAATTTCATTCCCGTAACTCTCAAATCCACATCTTTGTAGTTCTTCACAAATAGTCTGTACATCCAAATTACCAAAACTGGTAGCATCACCAAACATTCCTAATTCAATCAATACTTTTCCTAAAAGAGTTTCTTTTAGGTGTGCGATAGTCATTCTGGATGGAATGGCGTGAGGATTTAAGATTAAATCAGGTCGCAATCCATCTTTATTGAATGGCATATCGACCTCGTTTAATATATTTCCAATGGTACCTTTTTGACCGTGTCGACTAGATACTTTATCCCCAATGACAGGTTTGCGTAACGTTCGTACACGTGTTTTTGCAAAATTACAGCCATCACCATTACGACCAGTATAATTTCGATCAATATATGTTTCTTCTGTAGTACGGAAACTTTTACTCTGATCTTCATATTTTATTATTTTTGTGGGATCATTTCGATGTTCTTTAATTGGAACAACTTTAGAAATAATAATGTCTCGATTTTCCACTAATGAATTTTCTGGAATAAATCCGTGTACATTTACTTTATCGTAATTGCCGTGTTTGATTCCTCTGGTTTTGGTTGGATCTGGTTTACAACGTATAATCTCATCGCGAATAACATTCTTGTCTTCATCTTTCTCGGTATGATATACTGTAGCAAGGAATAATCCTCTGTCCAATGCAGATTTGTTTATCAATACACTATCTTCCTGATTATATCCTGTATAAGACATAATTGCTACATGAATTTGAACCCCAGATGGTACTTTATGTAAATTTATAAAATCACTCATACGCGTGTCAACAATAGGTCGTGTTGGATAATTTAGGATATATGCAGTTTTATCCATTCTTTTATCAAAATTGGTGCAGTTAATTCCCATGGCTTGTTTTGCCATTGCACATTGATATGTATTTCTGGGTGCTTGGTTATAGTCAGGAAACGGTACACAAGCAGCCAAAACACCGAATATTGTACACGGATGTATTTCGGAGTAGTTATAGTTGATCTGTAGTTTCTTAGTGCTATCAAAGTTGCTTTGTAAATGATGTATATATTTTTCTTTATTTTTCATTGCAATCATTGAGTGATTTTGTTCATCTGGGTCAATATATTCAATGACTGCTTCTTCTATTTTGGTATCCATAATAAGGTCGTTCCACAAGAGTTCTTTCGTTTTTAATTTATCAATAATTTCCTTGGTAATAAGAACTTTGTTGTTCATTACACGCAAAACAGGCCGTGTCATCCGCCCCGCATCGTTGCAAATGCGTATTTCCATTCTACCGTAATCAAATGAAATTGATGTGTAGAGATTTATAATATTTTTGCATTTTTTCTCTTTTAATTTATTGTACAAAACTAATGGTTCTTTTGCAACTCCGACCCAAGAACCATTAATGAATACTTTTACTTTTCCAAACGCCTCAGATGGTGCTCTTAAATCGTCTAATGCAATAATATCAGGTGCAACAATTTCATACAAAGATGATGATTGTGTTGGCGTTGTCAAATGTGTCATAAACGAGAGATTTTTTACAATACCAATCGACTGTCCTTCTGGTGTTTCTACTGGACATAGAAATCCCCAAGTAGAATTATGTAGTTTACGAGGTGCGATTAATTCCCCATTTTTTTCCAATGGTGTGTTTACCCGACGTAAATGACTTAATGTTGCCAAATATGTGAGTCGATTTAACACTTGTGCCACCCCCACTTTATTACTATTACTGGATTGTTTTACACTGAAATCGCCAGTCGAGAGAGCCCGATTTATGCCATTTTCAATGGTGGTTGATTTGAAAATCTTGTAGATGTTTGTCATATTAATGATATTTTCATATTCTTCGTGAGAACGCCAAGGCCCGACATTTATTTCTTTTACAACTTGTTTTTCGATATCCCGTACAAAACGGATATAATGATTACGAAACAGATTGTTTAATAGATTTCCTGTTAGTTCGATACGTTTATTTAAATAAGAATCACGATCATCTGGAGGATTCCATCCCAATGAGGTGGTTATTAGTCTATATGCCATCATTCCTAACAAGTATAATCGCTGTTTGTCAGTTTTACAGTGTGGAAAGAAATCATTTTTGAAAATATCCAATGTATATTCGAGTCGCTTTTCTATAGCTGTACCAGGAGTATTTTGATTTTGATAATAATTATAAGCACACATTGTGCTAATATGATTAAGTGCTTCTTCCTGAATTTTATCTATTCCCCCTGTAGTGAATTGTTTTGCATCTTCCATGGATGCTTGTAAGAAATCGAGTACAGGTCCTTGCTTCTCAGATTCTACATTTAGCAAAATATATTCGCAAATGCCTTTATCAGATAGTACACCCAATGCACGAAATAATACAAATAACTCAATGTAACGTTTTTGTTTTAACCTTGGAATAACAACATAAATACCGTGTCCGAACAAATTGCTTTTTGCGGAGATCATCATTTCTACTTGTTTTGGAGAAATCGTTTTAGAGTCAGGGACCGATTTAAATTCAGCGTGCCATTTCCATTTTGGTGTATTCTTTCCATTAAATACATATATGCGATTTTCAGCGGCACGTTCTTGACAAATGACTGTTTTTTCAGATCCCTTAATAATAAAATAACCTCCACAATCCATTTCACATTCACCCGTCATTGTACTTGGTACATTTCTGTACTGGTGTAGTACACAAATAGATGATTTTAGCATTACTGGAAAATTGCATAATTTTACTTGTGGAATATTTCGTTCAACAATTCGAATTTGGTTGTCCACGTCTCGAATCGTATATTTTATATTAAGATCAACAACGGTACTGGATGAATAAGTGAAATTTCGCAATCTAGCTTCTTGTGGCATCATCAGTTTTGTTGCACCATTGTTTTCGTATATTTGAGGAGAATAAAACCGTAAGTTACTCATACTAAGATGGACAACCAGTCCATACTCCCCCGTTTCTGCAATAAAATCATTTTCTGATTTTATTACAATTGGATTGAACATTTCAATCGTTCTTTGCATTTGATAATTTACAAAGTGATTGTAGGATTCGATTTGATGACGTACCATTCGTCTAAGAGGGTTTCCCTCAAAGTAAGATTGTAAAATCGTAAATGGTTCTTCTAAAAAGGATCCTAAATGCTCCAATAACACTTTCTCATTCTTTTCCATTATCGCATCATCAGATAAGGGCATAGTTTGAACAGGAGATGACATGGTATAGCACTGAAGGTGATAGATAATAAAATACTAATATTATGTATTAGTAAATATATGAAATCAATTTTTTATATAATTTTTTGTAAACAATTATATGAAAGTATTTTACTTTGGAAACTATACAAGTAATAACAATCGATTGCACAAATATAATGCATTACAATACGTTTCTCTATTTTTGTCTCATTAGAAGTAGAAAAACAGAAGAATATTTGAAATGGTTTCCATATTATCAAACTATTTTTACAATTTGTCGTTTACAGTCTGTACGATTAGTAAACAAGGTACATAATGCCTATATGAAAAAATACGTTCAAAAAATATACTTTTCAAACAAATATGATTGGTTTTTGAAAAAAATTCACAGTACTATTTATATACCGTCTATACAGTCAAACGCAAAACAAATCATCACAAAGAATGTTGTTCAAAAGTATTTATATACGTTAGATCCATTACAATTGACGCATCTTGTATCACAGTTATGATAAAACACTGTAGTCTCCGTCAAATCAATTCATTAAATACACGAGATAAATTACTTAACAATATAATATAATCTTTACAATGGTCTCTATTATTGGAATCCATCTTTTTAAGTGGTTCTCTCAATGAAATATCAATAGTATTCATAATTTTTTGTGCATTATGTAAATTTACTAAATCTTTACTATAATCTTTTTCTAAAAAGAATTCCAAATCGCCTTGTTGTATTTTTTCTTGGTATGGTTGTTCTATATAAGTGTACCAAACTTTGATTAATAATGTAGGATTTAAATTGCGAATTGTCTCAAAATATAACTTTGATTTGATAATTTCTTCATCTGGTATAATGGCTATAATTTCATCTAAAAAGGCAAAAATCTGCGTATTGAATGTTTTATAAACTATTTTTTTATCTGCCATAATTGTTTATAGAACAACAAGATTATTTTTTATATATTTTATTGAAAAATGTTATTATTTATTAAGGGAGAAAAGGTAATTTTTTCGAATCGCTATAGGGTATTTCTTCGCTCCGTTTTTTCTCTATTTTTTCAATTGTAATACTTTTATCCAGTTTATTATTTCTATATGTCTCGGGCGGAGTATGTATCGTATATTGGGATGTCTCATCTTTCGCAGACACATAATTATTGAGTGGTCTTAATCCACCATTACCTTTTGCGCTTAAATCTTCTACAGACGCTTGAAAAAATGTAAAATTTTCCGACACCACGCTAGACGAATACTCCATATTGTAGCCAATAGGTTCACCATTGCCTTTAGTTGCCTCTTCCTTATTATTTTCTATTTTGGTTTGAAATCGTTCTACTATATCACCTCCATATAATACACGATAATTCTCTTTGATGAGCAACAGACAAGGTACACTATGTACATTTGGAGGAAGTAAAATTTCTTTCCCATTTTCCAACTGTATGTAAAGTTGTCCACTAACAGTGTCGACTCTTCTACGGTCTACACATATAAAATGTAACTTATCTACTAAATTATTTTTTACAAAAAACTGTAAAGAATGTTGACTATATTTACAATTATTACTGTAATACAAGATATCCATTGTTTTTGATATATTTTGTATTATATTAGAAAATTATAGGTTTGATTTAACACACATTGAATATAAAAGACGTTGATGCAAATACAATAATACAGCATATAAAATCGACAACAGCAATGGCAACATATCACGCGTGGTCATGTTCTTTGAGCTAAAAATACCATCATATACAGTCTTACTTACAAGTACTACAAGACTTAAGAAAAAGATTACCATAAACACATAAAAGATAATACAATATGAAGAGTCCAATGGACCGAAAAGCATATTATCGAGAGATTTCCAGGAATCCATGTTATGTTATACGAATTATATATTGATACTATATTTTTAATATGATGTTGTTCCTAAAATATCTATTCAAGACTTTTGTTGCACATTGTATATAAGAGTCTTGCTGTTAGATATTCTACGAAATATCCAATTAAAACTGCAACTGAAACTCCTAAAGATAACCGAGGTTTTTTCCCTAAAAAAAGCAAAAGTACGAGGCTAATTAGTGATAGAATAAACATTATAAATATTACAATAGTAATCACCTTAAAATAAAGACAGTAAGATTTGGGTAAAGGACCGTAAATCGAATCTAAAAATGATTTCAAATCCATTTTGGCTTATGATATAAAATACACTTAGATTTTTACAAAATGATTATAGTAAATAAAAATACAAAAGATTATATAATGATTATAATATAGTAATTCCAATAAATTAATATGACTGGAATACAAGATGAGACAATTTGGAAGATTATAGAAACATACTTTGCAGACAACCCGCAATCTTTAGTAAGACATCACATAGACTCGTACAATGATTTCTTCAATGTTGGGTTACAACAAATGTTTAAAGAGATGAATCCCCTAAAAATTGAATTGGATTACAATGAAGAAAAAGAAATGAACATGTCGAAATGTTATTTATATTTTGGAGGGAAAGACGCTTCTAAAATTTACTATGGAAAGCCAACTATTTATGAAAACGAATCTACGCGTTTTTTATTTCCAAATGAATGTCGTCTACGAAATATGACATATGGAATGTCTATCCATTACGATATTGACATTGAAATCGAGAGAACTTTAGAACCTGGCGAAGACCAAATGTTAGTAGATGAAAACAATCAAGTTATCTTCGATGAAGATGAGGAAAACGACGATGAAGGAAGTGATACTGAAGAAAAATCAAAAGCATTAACAGATAAAAAAATGAAAAATAAACTTACTCCAGCCCAATATGCTACAATGAAAGAAAATATGGAGAAAAATATGAGAAATGATTCTGATAATGTCGTCATTGAGAAAATGTTACTAAAGGATATTTACTTGGGACGATTCCCTACTATGGTACAATCTGATTACTGTATACTAAAAGGCATGTCAAACGATATGCGTCATAAACTAGGTGAATGTAAACACGATTATGGAGGTTATTTTATTATTGATGGAAAGGAGAAAACGGTCGTTTGTCAGGAAAAATTTGGCGATAATATGCTTCGTATTGGAAAAAGCAGTGACGATAAGTATTCGTATACTGCAGAACTTAAGTCTGTCTCAGAAAACGCTTCCAAGTATATTCGCAGTTTGTCTATTCGTATTGTAGAACCACACGGAAATATTGTGGTATCATTGCCTAATGTACGAAAACCTGTACCATTATTTACATTATTCCGTGCACTTGGAATAAGTAGTGATAAGACAATTATTGAATATTGTACATTACAATTTGCAGAACTTATTTCACCTGTTATGGCAGAATATTTAAACGCTTCGATTCATGATGCAGGTAATATCAATAATCAAGAAGATGCGCTCAAGTATATTTCTCTATTAATGAAACAACGAACACACAATACTAACAATTACAACGAAGAACATATTGCAAAAGTATTGCATATGTTAGCTGATTATTTCTTACCACACGTTGGAGAAATGAATTTTACAGATAAAGCATTCCATTTAGGTAATATGGTGTATCGACTGTTGATGGTAGCAATGCAGATAGATTCACCAACTGACCGAGACCATTATAAATTCAAGAGAGTTGAGACAGTTGGTACTATGTTACGGGATTTAGTTAAAGAAAACTACAAGGCTATGCAAATTCAGTTACGTAGAAAATTTGAAATACGGTATGAATACCATAAATCAGAATATAAACACCCAGCAGTAATGTTTGAAAAGGAATACCGTACATACTTTAAAGATCGTGATGTTGAGAAGGGGGTGATGAAAGGATTCAAGGGGAGTTGGGGTAAAAAAGTAGGAGTGACCCAGGATTTGAATCGACTCTCATATAATGGAATGATAAGTCATTTACGGAAAACAAGTATTCCAATAGATAATGTAAAAATAGTTGGTCCACACATGTTACACAGTTCTCAATGGGGATTTATTGATCCAATGGATACACCCGATGGTGGAAATATTGGTATACATAAATATTTATCCATTATGACTATTATTACTAGAAATATTTCAAGAGAACCATTGAAAAAATTAATTGAAGAACATTCTACTGTAATTAAATTGACTCAATGTCTACCTGCATTAATTGGAATTAAATCGAAAATTGTCCTCAATGGTTTATGGATTGGGGTTACAACAAATCACGTTGTATTATTAGACGACTTAAAATTGCATAGGAGACACGCATTAATCCCTATTACTACAAGTATTACATATCATTACAGTAAAAACACTATTGAGATATTCACTGATGGTGGTCGATTGATGAGACCGATTTTTTATTTTGATAATTTATTAAAGTCGTTTGCTTTTGAAAATGAGAAAGAGTGGTCGGCGATTAGTTCGATCATTGATAAATACGAGATATTGAAAAGTACAGGAAACACAAAAGATTCTCTTTGGAATAAATTAACGTGTGGTTTTCACGAGAAAATCGATGAGAAGTTTGATCCATTCCACGGAAAAGTCTATAAATGGGAAGATCTGTACTCAGAAAAAGTGGAATCAAATCGTACAAAGAAGGCTATACTAGAGTACATTGATGCAAATGAAACGGAATCGTCTCTCATTGCACTGAATTCTAAAGTGAAATATCGTGACCCTAAACAGTACACCCACATGGAACTACACGAATCTACTATTTTGGGTGTCATGTCTAATATGGTCATATATCCTCAACACAATCCTTTGTCTCGTAATTGCTTTTCTTGTGGACAAAGTAAACAAGCCGTTTCATTATACCATACAAATTTCCAAATGCGCATGGATAAAACCGCGGTTGTATTGAATTATGGACAAGTTCCTTTGGTCAAATCGGAATATTTACAACACATAAATCAAGAGGAAATGCCATATGGAGAGAATGCGGTTGTTGCAATTATGTGTTACACAGGATATAATGTAGAAGATGCAATATTGGTAAACGAAGCTTCTCTCAAACGTGGTCTATTCCGTACTACCTATTATTCTACATATGAGACACACGAAGAAAAGGAAGTGAAGAATGGTGAACTTATTACAGAAAAAATATTTGGAAATATTCAAAATGAAGACAATATTATTGGTACTACGATTGGATATGATTATAATAAGTTAGATAATAATGGTTTAATTCCTGAAAACACACCCGTAGATGATAAAACGGTACTAATCGGTATGAGTGGGTATATTCCAGGAAAAGAAATGCGTAAAGATGTGTCTAAGAAACCTAAAAAGGGTCAATTGGGTGTGGTAGATAAATCATTTATGACAGAAGACGAAGAAGGTAGACGTATTGCAAAAGTACGCATTCGCGAAGAACGTATACCTACATTTGGAGATAAATTTTCATCACGTGCAGGTCAGAAAGGTACAATCGGTATGATAATTCCTGAAGAAGATATGCCGTTCTCTAAAAATGGTATTCGTCCAGACATTATTATTAATCCACACGCATTACCAAGTCGTATGACCATTGGACAATTAATAGAATCTGTTGTTGGCAAGGCGTGTGCAATTCATGGTGCATTCGGGAATTGTACTGCATTCCGAACTGAAAGCACAAATCTGTCCTTGTTCGGAGAGTTATTGACTCATTATGGTTATCATAGTACAGGTAACGAAATTATGTACAATGGTATGAATGGACAACAAATCGAGACAGAAATATTCATGGGGCCAACGTATTATATGAGATTGAAACATATGGTAAAAGATAAGATTAATTTCCGTGCAAGAGGACCCAATACAAATATTACGAGACAACCTGTATCAGGACGTGCAAATGATGGTGGATTACGTATTGGAGAGATGGAACGTGACGCGATTGTTGCACACGGTGCTACTGCATTTTTACGCGAATCTATGTTAGACCGTGCAGATGATTATAAAATGGCTATATGTAATCAAACGGGGTCAATCGCAATTTACAATCCGAAGAAAAATATTATGCTTAGTCCAAGTATAGATGGGCCATTGAAATATACGAAAACCATTGATTCGGATGAAGACATTGTACAACAAATTAGTAAATTCGGACGCAGTTTCAGTATCGTTCGTGTACCATATTCTCTCAAATTGCTTATGCAAGAGTTACTTGCGATTAATGTAAAAATGAGTATTATTACAGAAGATAATGTCTCTCAAATGGAAAATATGAAATTCTCAAATAACATTGATTTACTGTTAGGGAAAACAAATGCAACACCCAATATGGTAATTAACCAAATAAAGAAAATACTTGATTCAGAAACAGCTATTGAGCCGCTATACGATGCAACGCCTACTCCTTCTCCGCTTCAATACAGAATTATGTCTCCGTCGACATCACCATCGTCAAATGAAGGATCTCAAGTAGTGACTCCAACGACAAAACCGCCCCCGCGTGTTTCGCCGTTATATGCTCAAGATCAAAACTCAGATCCTGTTTATAGTCCAGGCTTTGATATAAATGCGAATGATAGTCCAGGCTTTGATATAAATGCGAATGATAGTCCAGGCTTT
>Ga0115007_10001343_pt1 | contig 15917 bp, 8 predicted proteins | sample ArcOceMetagenome_2_FD_87166 | JGI IMG/M metagenome (GOLD analysis project Ga0115007, IMG submission 87166) | Marine eukaryotic phytoplankton communities from Arctic Ocean - Arctic Ocean ARC135M Metagenome | ecosystem: Environmental > Aquatic > Marine > Oceanic | place: Arctic Ocean | collected... | reverse complement strand
TTTGACGGCTGTTTTGACGGTTGTTTCGACCCGCCGCCGTCGCCAAAGGGTCCATGGGAGTCCGAGTCCGTGCTAGTGGCTAAAACAGAAGTGGAATTGCCATGCGATTTCTGCATTTCAAGAATTTGCGCCCTGAGTGCATCCACGGTGCGCTCCAGATCATCCAGCTTGTTTTTTTTCCGTTCGCGGTACCGCTTCTGCACCTCGGCCTGGTTCGTGTTGACCCTACGCTTCCGACCGGCCGGCACCACGTGGCCACCGCCGGCCGTGCGCTCGAGCTCATCGCCTTCCACCTTGCTTCCGTCGAACCCCCCGTCGCTGTCGATTCCGTGGTCGGCCGAACCAACCCCGCCCGAAGTTACCGGCAGGGAGTTCGGGAATTGCAGATCGTGCGCCACGTCGGGGAACGGGCTGAAGTCCAGACGCTCACCGGGGGACAAAAGCATTTCAAGCGCGTTCTCGAACGTGTTCGTATCCAGGAGCACGTGGGCGTGCTCGAACGCGTCATCGGGGGTGTCGTGGGACATCACGCACGCGCGTTTGTTACCTTCGAAGGTACTTTTTATGGAAGCCAGAAAATCTCGCAAAACGCGTGACTCGAGAAGCAAGAAGCGTGTGGAACTTGATCAAAGCACCGAAGAAGTCGCGACGCGGGTCCGGGGTCGGGAAAGTGGAGCGTTCCTGCGCGGACGCGAGCCGAAGCGCGGTGCGGCGAGATTTGGCAGCCGAGCCAACGACGTTTACGGGATGATCAATGCTGCCCGAAGTCGCAATAAGGAATAAGTGTCAGACACTGTCGTCAACAATGCGTGTGCCGTTTCGCAAGGGACGCAGTTGAAAGGCAAGCTTCAAAGGCGTGTCAGCTTGGGCTCGTCGATATAGGCTTCAAATTCAACTTTCAACAAGGAAATCCTCCTGTCAACCGCGAGCAATTTGGATGTTGCTGCTGCTGGCACAGCATCACAATTTCTATTTCCGCGCTAACATTTCCTCTCGCGTTTGGGCGCTCGCCTGCGCGACGGCGTTCGCGGCGTTCGCCCACCCCTCACACGCGCGCGCACTCTCCGTCCACGCCAGGAGACGGAGCCGCGATACGCGCGGGTGACCCGGCTCCGTTTGCGTCGGTCGGGTTGCCCGGTGTTTCCGTTCTCAGGGAGACTTGGTTTTTGCTGATTCCGAGTGTGGGTTCCGCTGGTAGCCCGTGTGCCCCGACGTGATCCTGCGACTCGCGGGTGTTCGCGCCGCGACGGCTCTTCCCCAGGCGCTTCGCCCCGCCTAGATTCCCGCCGCAGCAGGGCACGGCACGTCCCGCGCGATGGCTCTTCTCGCCGGAACCCTCTATGCGACTTCGCCCCGGCCCCGGCGCGCGCTCGCGGCGGTGTGCTGTGCGTGTTTCCTCGCCCTCTTGCTGCCGAGCGCGCGCGCGTCGGATTACGACGGCGACTACGCGCTGTACTCCGGGTACCACTCCGGGTGCCAGGCCGTGAAACTCGGGATCGAGGGCCCGGGGGTCAACGTGACTGGCGGGGTGGTGGAGACGACGACGAACGTGACAGACGGCTCGGGTGTTGATGCGACCGGGTCGGTGTTGTACGCGCGATTTCACGTGCGCACGCCGTCTTCGTACCAACTCACGCGCCTGACGCAAGCCGGAGCCGGAGGAGGCACACCACACACAAGTAAGTACTACACCTTGTTCACGCTCGGCGGCAGCGGAGAGCGAGGCGAGGGCGGGTACTTTGGCGGGTTCAAGGCGCAAAGCGGCGCCGCGACCGAAACGGGGATTTTGTTTTTCGGGCAAAGAGGCGCTACGCCCGAACTCGACGTGGTTTTGTCGGAATCGTCTAGCCAAAGACTCAACGGCGAAAACACGCGGGTGGAGTTTGCGTTTGCGCTGAAAGGCGGGGGCGGGACGGGTTTTGCGCACGACTGCTCGTCCCTTTCGATGTACGCGGACGGCGAGTTGGTTTTAGTTGAACCCTGCGTGGCTTTGGATCAAACTTTGGTGGATGGTAACTCCGCGGCGTTTGCAATTGCGCGCGCGCTTAGCGGACCGCTTTCCATAGGCGCGGGCGGCCACGACAAAACAAACTCGCCTTTCGTGGACCCGTTCCAGGACACGGACGGGGGGTGTTTCTCCCCGAACAAGGAGTGGACCAACGAGCTCGCCCGGGGAACGGCGGAACCGGTTGGCGATTCGGTGTGCGGCGCCAAGAACCGCTGGGGCGAACTTGACGGCGGCGACGTGCTTTGGTGTCCGTCAGGGTGGGACGGACAGTTTCCGGATTTAAAAACAATCGCTGCACGTGCCGGGTTCGACCCACGGCAACACGACTGCGAAGCCGTGGCGTACGCCCCAGCTGCGCCCATGTATAGCGGCGGGCCCGGGCTGGGCGACGAAAAGTGGCAGCGGAACAACATGGCGCTCGGCGACGATTCACACCGAAACTTTCCCTCGATCACCACGGCGTACGACGAGGCGCACGTTAACTTGCGACGCCTAGGAAAACCTCCCAAAGACCATAGGGACACGAAGGATTTGCACAACGACTGGTGGGGCGACCGGTTCGTATACGCGCGGTTTCGGTTCGCCACGCCGGAGCACTTCGGGCGGGTCATGGAAAGGTACGTATTGCATTTCCCAATCCCAGCACTGTTTGCCCATACAAGACTGACACTTTTCTTTTACAATAAAAGTAACCCACCCGGCGAACGCGGATTTTCCGCACGCGACGCGGGGAAGATCCGCTTGATGAGCCTTGACCAGGACGAGGACCTAACCACTGATACGTACGTGTGGCACGACGGCGGCGTGTGCGTGAGTTTGTTTCCCGTGTTTCCCGAAGGTACGTCCCCGCGTTTCCCAAATCCGCCTCCCTGTTTTGCCGATTGTCCGCCCGTAGATACTCACGTAACGTTACGAAAGACTGACACTTTGTTTTACCTATCGCAAGGTCGGGGTTCGTTTTCGCCGACGCGGCAGCTGAACACGTGCGCCAAGCTCGTTTTGCACGACTGCGGGGAAACCAGCTCGGACACGAACTACGTTTTGGATCGCCCGGATGCGCTTTTGGAACCGTCAACCTCCTACCTGATGGAGCTTAAATTGAACTTCAAACGGAGCGTCGCGACCGTGCAGGTGTACATGCAGGGCGTTTTGGTGGACGAGGCGCCCTTGAAACACTTCCCGTGCGCCAAGGACGGCCACGCGTCGTGCGGCGCGCAGACGGCGGGTAACAACGCGCTGTACGACGACATACCGCACGTCCTCGCGTTCGGGGACAACTCTCACCACGTCCCAACGAAGGCGCACTACTTGCGGGACTGGTTCGGGGTTGAGGGGTTCGCGGAGCCCCTTTCCTTCGTGGGGGGCGGCGCCGCGGCTGCGTTCAGGACGAGCTGGGGCGGTTTTTTTTCACAAAAACTCAACCCGAACGACGAATCCTGTGTCCGGGACGACCGGTGCTACCGCCTCACGTCGCCGCTTGGGACGTGGGGAACCTGGGGAAGCGGCGAGATGCACTTCTGCAACTACAGTTCCGCGGTTGTGGAAGCGGCGGCTGCTTTCCCGGCGCCGCGCGCCGACCGCGCGATGTTCAAGTCGCAACTTACATGCGCCGGGTGTTACCCGGTTTCTAAAGAAACCGTTTTCGTGGGCTTGTTCTTCCAAGGCGAGTCGCAAAACACACACGGAGGCATCGACGACGATGCCGTGTTTCGAATCTCCGCCGCGTCAATGGGAGGCGCCGACGTACGTACCGCGCGTTTCCCAAATCATAGACTCCACGTTTTATCTCTAACGCTGGTGACTGTTCAGACCGATTACGGTGACTGTTGACCAGGCCATCGTCCAATACACGCGATATACTCGTCCTGCGAAGGGCGCATTACTTCTGCCGATTGTCCGCGCGTAATTACTGTTTGCTACATACATCACAAGTGCCCTGTTTTACCGAAGCTGGTGACTGTTTGTCCATACATCGCGATATACATGGCACTTGTACACTCAAGACTGACACTTTGTTTTACCCATCGCAAGGCGCTTGACGAAACCGGCGCGCCAACTGCCGCGGGGTTTGTGAAACTGCCCGCGAACGTCGGCGGCGTTTCGCAAACCTCGGTGGAAAACACCACCACGTTTCTGTTTTGGGTATGCGACGACGTTTCGTATGGCAAAGGCACGCTGCTGATGCACGCGGTGAGGTTGTCCACGGAAAACGACACGGTCGTCGCGGCGTCCGCGGGGACGCGGCGGTTGGGCCGGGCGCAAGGCGCGTCGGCGTGCGTCGGCGGCGAAACAGCTTGGAACGCGCTTGTTGCGTGGAGCGACCCTGGTGCGGCTGCGTCGTCTGCGACGTCCGTGACTGCGCGTGGGGTGAACGCCCCTGGTTTCGGCGTGCACCAGATCGAAGCGCAGGTGTGGAGCCCCGCGGACGTGACGGTGGTTGCCGCGGGGAGCGCGGGGAACCAAAACAACGCCGTGTTTACCCAAACCGAGACGGTTTCAAACATAAACGTCTCCGTGGTGGCCGCGACGATCGGGGGTTCCGGGTTTAAAGGTTCCGATTTGGGCTGGTCTTCAGGGGGGGGGAGCTCCGCGGTGCACGTTTTGACACTCGGCGAAACCCTGCCGCCGCGCGGCACAGCGAGTTGCGGGTCCGGGCCGACCAGACGACGCCAGCTGTTGCGCGCGCCGTCGGACGGGAGTTCGCGCGGCGGGCGCGAACTTCTTCAAAATCCCGCGCCGTCGCTGTCGCCTCCGCTAACCGTTTTGGTCGCGCGGTGCCACTACCCTTTGTTCGCCGCGCCTTTGGGGTCGCCGTTTGTTTCAACCGCCGCGTCGCCGACGCACGACTTGTCCGGCCCCGCGACGCTGGTGGTCGTGATGCTGAACGTTACAAACACCGCGGCCGGGGGAACCGCGGTGGCGCACGCCGGCGCAGTGACGTTTCCAAACGTCACGAATTGTCACTACGAAGTGTTGGACAAACAAGACGTCATCGACGCGTGGAACTGCGGGTCCGACGCGGTTGGCGAGAACCTCGACGCCGGCGCCGTTCCCTTTGGCGTCACCCAAGTCACGCTCGTGCGCGCGGAAACGGCGTCGCAAGCCTTCGTAAAAACCGTCCCGGTAACAGGCCCGCCTATCCTGACAAAGCAGAGCTTCGAAGGCGAGTGCGCGTGCCCGACGTGTTACGAACGGTTCGGGTTTGGGCACCTAAAAAAGAGTGTGGAATCAGCCGCGCGCGACGCGGCGTTTGCGGCGGGACGGTAGGCCGGTGTATGTTTAATCATTCTGTTTTGTTCAAGTGACGGTAGTCCAATGTTATATATTATAGTTCTGTTTTGTGAATCGCAGTGCTCTATCCTCTCTGTCCTTTCTATCCTCTTTCCGCGCGACAAACCGTTTTGTCCGCCGCGCCTGGGTGCTACCCGCCGCGCCGCAAACTGCGCGCGCTTCGCGAGGTGTTTTCTTTTCCGTTTTTCTTTTCGTTTTTCTTCCCAGTCACCCCCAGAACGCGCTCCAGACGTTTCATTGGGTCCATAAGCAGTACCTTCCGTTCGCGTCGTTTTCTTTCCAATTGAACACAGGCTCGGTGTTTCAGAAACGCCCTCTCCGCGGCGCAAAGAGGCGCGAATCCCCACTCCGACGCCGCGTCCGCCGAAACGCGCTCGGCAACGGTTCGCCGCGCGTTTCCGTTCGCCGCTTCTGTTCGCGTTTCTTCGTCGTCTTCGTCGTCTTCTTCCTCGTCTTCCTCGTCTTCCTCGTCTCGCCTCACGGTCGGCGATTCCGAAAACCCCGGCCAGAACATGGCCGGTGTCGGTTCAGGCAACTTTTCCGCCTCCAAATCCAGCCCATCCGGCGGCGTGTAGAACTCTTCGTCCACCCCTGTCAGGGAATCGCCGAAACTCAAATCCGCCTCAGTGACCATTGCGCCGTGAAACAACCTACCCACGCGCGCGCGACACGCAAACCCGCGCCATCGCGACTGAATACGCGTAGCCGCCGCCGCCGCCGCGAGGGCACTGTTTCCATGGGTCGACCTTGAGTTAACCGCGTTTTTTGCCCTTTCCCCTGATGACCCCTTTCCCCGTTCCCCTGAACCAGGTGGCGAGTGTACGGTCTGAGGTGGAATCAACACTTTCGGCGCCAGGGAAACCTCTCGCCGCGCGACGAGGGCGACGACGCGCTGTTGTTCCAGCCGCCGGTCAGTCGCCGCGACGTTTACTTTCGCGGCGTCGCACTCCAAGGCCACGGCGTTACGCGCGTCGGCGCGTTTCCGTTGCGTGAAAAGCGCCTCCTTTTCCGCGTACGCCTCGTGGAACGCCGCGCGCGTCGCGCGAGACGCGGACGCGTCTATCCACTCGTGTTGTTCCCTTGGTTGGGAGTCGTGAATCACAACACTGGTTTCAGTGCCGTCGACACCACGTAAAGTTTCAGTGCCGTCGACGCCACGTAAAGTTTCAGCGCCGTCGACACCCAAAACCGTTTGCACATCACCCGAAACGCACTCCACGTCCCTAGCGTTCCACGCCGCGTGTCGTTTCTGCCACGCGCGCCGGACGTTTCCTATTGGGTCGTTCGCCGTGGTTGAAGTCGTGGTTCCCGTTGTCCGCGCCGCGCGCGCGCGGTCCACGGCGTCGTCCTCGAAAGACGTATTCAAAGACTCTTCTTTCAAAGAACGCGTACCACACCGTGTGCCCGTGTCGTGTTGTGTCGTGTTTGTGGGTACTGAAGTGTCCTTCCATTCGTCGTGACCCGTCTCGTCGTCGTCACCCGCCTCGCCTGCGACCGCAAAACTCGACTCAAACGAATCTGAATCCGACGCACTGCACAGGTCATCCACCCCGAGTTTCTCGAGTTCCAAACGCGCCGCGGTCTCGGCGTCGAAGTCCCCGAAACCGTAAAGGCCACCCGAGGCCGCGCGCGGGGATGGCGGCATACGGCGCGTGCGACCGGTGCGCAGGAGCAAGACACGACGCGGTGGGAGAGTTGGGGCCACGTGGGAGGGGGTCACGCGTCAACGCCGTGCGGCGGTTCGCTCGCACCACTTACACTTCAAATCTTCAAATAAAAAGGCGGAGCATCTCGCCAGTTATGCTTCTTGGGCGCCAGACCCGAGGCCGTCCTGTCCGTTTCGGGAGACCGAGCGTCGAGCGTCTCGCCGTGGACGTCGAGGGGTCGGGCCGGATAAGGGAAACAAGGTGGCGGGGGGAGCTTGCCGCGCCTCGTGGTTTGAGCGGCGTGCCATTTTCGTTCGAGTAACCGATACTCCGAGAATCGATTGGAAACTCGAATTGCTTTTCCTCGGAGTAGGCACCCCGAGGGCAAAAAATGCCACGTCGTCGCCTCCTCCACAGTCCCCCTCGCATGGCTACGATCACCGCGCGCGCCGTGGGTTCGGCAACGAGGACGCCGACCCACTTCGGTGTCGCCGCCGGTCGACGTCGCACCAGAATCTGTACCAGCGCGGTCGCCGTGGATGGACCGGGCGGCGAAGGGCGAGATGCATTCCTGGGAGCTCGTTTCGGCAGGCGAGCCTGCCTCGCGCTTCTCGCATCCACGCCGCTCGTGCGGGCGCCGAACAACGCGACCGCATCGGATGGCGTTGACCTTGCGGGTCTTCAGCGGGAAGCCACCGAGGCGTATGAAAGCGCGGATTTCCAGCGCGCCTACCGCGCCCTTACCGCGCTTTGTTTGGAAGACACTCCAGGGAACCGGGACAAATGGTTAGAAGGCAGGGCGCAGGTCGGCGTTGATTTGAAGTTGTTCGAAGCATCAATCCAAGATTACGCCGAACTCCTGACGCGCGTGGACCCGATTGTACACCCCGAACGCGACGCAGGCCCCGCCGCGCGATTCCACGCCGGCAAGGCGCTGGCGTACGAAGGTAAGTATTGTATTTCCCAAATCCAGGCACACTGTTTTATCTCTCAGCTGGTGACTGTTTGTCCATACATCGCCCAAACAAGACTGACACTTTCTTTCATTTTCTCAGGGCTGTACGCGTGGCCGTTGGCGTTGAGTGAGTACACGCAAACCGTGGAACTGGCGGACGCGGGAAACTTTCTTCCCGACCCGTACGTCCTGAACAGTTTAGGCAACGTGTTCGGGAGCCTAGGGGATTGGCAAAGCGCGCGCTCCAACTACTTGGAGTCATTCGCCCTGTTCCAACAGAGCAAGGGCTTCAAAGTAGGCGCGAGCACCACCTCCCGGCTGGACGGTGCCGTGTACGCCAGCGCAAACGCGGCGCTCTCTTTGGTGCAGCTCGGGGACGAGCGGCTCGCGGAGCGGGAGATGCGCGGCGTCGCGAGGCGGGCGCCCAACTCGGCGGACATGCGCGCCGCCCTCGCCGCGCTTTTGTACTCCAACGGAAACGTCGCGGAGGCGGAGGAGCAGTGGGAACAGGCGTGCGCGCGGAGTGTGGGGTGCGGGCGGTATAAAGATCTGGATTACGTGCGGCGCATCCGGCGGTGGCCCCCGAAGATGGTGGACAAGCTAGACGCGTTTCTGAAAATCAAATAGTCTACTGTATTCTGGATAATATACCATAATACTCTGGCTAATACCCTATACACTCTGGCTAACATTCCTAACATACCCTATATACTCCGCCTACAGTACCCCCGTACACTCCGGCTACAGCTTTGCCCTCGTTCCCGGCCCCGTCCGCGTTTCAGTCAGTTCGTTTCGCCGCGGAACGTTTAGTTCGGTGTCGTGCCAGAAGTGCGGTCGTTCCCCTAGCCGTAGGTTGTCCAAACACAAACAGACAGCGAAGTGGTCGAAATAAGGGTGCACCAGGATGTGGATGCCCGGGTCGGTTTTATTGGCCCAGCGGTCGTCTTGGTTTGTTTTGGCTGTACCGGTATCGCGGGCCCCGGCGCTCGTCGCGCGCGTAAGCGACTCGTCATCCGCGCGCGACTCATCAACCCAAGCCCCAACCTCCGCATCCGCGGCGTGCGGCCTTCCCGCTTTCCAGCGTTTGATTTGCGCGCTGTGGAACTGGTCCAGGGCGCCCCAAACAAGTGTGGTTGGTATTTTCTGCGCCCGCAGCCGCTGCGGCATGTCAGGCGGCACGCCGAAGGTTGGGGTGTCTCGTACCAACGAGACGTGACTCACGAGAGTTTTCACCGGCGTGAAGTCACGTACCAGCCACCGCCCTATCGGTCCGAGCGTAGTGGCCGACCCGGCCGCCGCAACGGCCGCCAATCTCAACACACCCAACCTGAGCGGCCTCGATACCATGGGCGGCGTCCACCACCGCTCGTCCAAACCGGGCGTGGACACCAACACCAACCTTTGCACCTCGCCGCGGAATTGATCCGCGTACAAACAAGAAACCACGCCTCCCAGGGACAAGCCGCAAAGCACCAAGGGAGGAGCTTTACTTGTGCACTTCGTTTCATGAGACTTCGATTCCTTCTCGTTCCCAGTCTCGTTCCCAGTCTCGTTCCCCGCCCACCCCACGCGTCTCAACACCGCTCGCAGTCGTTTGACGAAATTTTCCGGGGTGTGATCTTCGAAACGGGACAGCAACGGTGACCGGCCGTGGCCTGGAAAATCCAGTAGCAACACGTCGTGGCCGTACCGGTCCCGGAGCGTCGTCGCGGTGCGTAGCCAGCATGCGTGGTGCATCAACCAGCCGTGCAGCAGCACCACGCGCGCGCGTACGCCTCCCTTTGCAGGGTGCGAAGGCACGACTTCCTTCCCGGAAAGAAGACACCAGAACCCGAGGGAGTCGGAACCGTCCGCCTTTTCGACCCTCGCGGAACTCGACGCGACATCGGAGGCGTCGAGGGCGGCGCCGCTGGAACCGCGCGCGCGCATCGCGCCGCGTAGCCGGAACCCGGACACGCGCGCAGGTGTGTGTCCGACTGAGGCGACGAGATTGAGTTTTGAGGAAGGCCAAAAGAAAGCGCGCTCGCGCCGCAGTCTTTTCAAATTCGGCGAAAATCGCGAATGCAACGACTCTCCAGACGCGAGCGAGCTGACCTCCGCCTTGTCTGCCAGTGTCGCGAGCGCGCCGCAGAGGCATCGCACGCACGCACGCGCGTCGACGGTCGAAACCGCTCGCAGCGCACCCCGCGGACACGAACGCAGCCGAGCCGGCTTGTCTGATAACCCCTCTGACGTTCGCGTGGTCCAGCCATTTCGCTCGGACGAGGCGAGGCATTTGCGGTCGAGAGATCGGAGCGCGTTTCGCCGCACGCCACCATGGACCAGCAACGCCTCGCGCTGCTTAAGCGCAAGCTCGAGGCGCTGAGCTACGATGGCGAGCTTGACACCAAGTCCGCACCCCTGGCTGAGAAGGTACGCATCCCCCCGCTCCGGGTGTGTCTCGGATGGGTCGAAAAACGCGGGCGCGCGCCCCAGCTGAGATTTGAATTTCGGGCCGAACGCGCGGTTGGCTTGTGCCGCCGCGTTTCCCAAATCGCGCGCCGCCGTGGTCCAATCTAACACCCACGGCCACCACGTGTGCTGCTTCCCGAAACTCCCACGCCCTAAACGCGTTTCCGTACGTCTCTGACCCCCCCCCAAAAAAAAGCTCGTGGATGACCTGGTGGAGGCTACGAATTCGTATCGCTCGCTGAAGATCCGGGTCACGAAGCAGCAACAGGACATCGAGTCGTGGTCATCCAAGATGGAGGTGATGCGCAGGGAGAACGGCAAGGCTTTAAAGGAGAACTCGGCGTTGCACATGGAGCTTATCCGGAAGGACGAGGTGTGCGACGAGCGTTTGCGCTCGGCCGCCGATGAATCGCGCGCGCTTGAAAACGCGGTGGCCGAGCTTGGGTTTTGGAAGCGAGCGCAGATTGAAAAGTACGCGAGCCTGGAAAGTAACTTCGAGGCGTGCAAGGAAAAGCTCAACGACGTGATTACCGGGACGTATGCGTTCTCCAAGGTCCCGGGAGAGGACATCAAGGCTCGGATGGACCTGTCGCACGCGCTGCGGCAAGCGGTGCGAAACGGCCCGGGCGGCGACGCGGAGCGGTCGCGCGCCGAGGAGCTCGTCGCCGTCGCGGACGAGCGAGCGTCCGCGCTGCAGCGAAGACTGGTGGAGTCCGAACAAGAAATGCAGCGGATGCAGCGGGAGGTTGACACCGCGCGCAGAGCCACGGCGGCGAGGGAAAACGAAGTCAAGCGCCTGAACGGGATGCTGGACAACGCCACCGACGTCGACGTGTTGGCCCTGAGGGAACTCGGCGAAAACAAAGACGCCCTCATCGAATCACTCTCACTGCAGGCGGAGGACCTTATCAGGCGCATCATCGAACTGGAGAACGACTGCGACTTTGGGGGGGGTGCGGTGCGAACCGCCATGGACACCGGTGTCGCGGTTGCTGAACCTCAGGGGAAACGAACAGACTCCGAGTCGCGCGTCGCCGCGCTGCAACAACAGCTCGCCGCGGCGCGCGTCGCCCTGGACGAGAAGGGAACCCGGCCGGACGACGGCGGTGACGTGCTCGCGGATGCGCTTTCTTCGGCGGCGGCGCTTCGCCGGGAACTCGCGGTGGTGGCCGCCGCGCGCGACGACGCCGAGGCGACCGTCGTTACGCTCAAAGCGAGCGGCGGTAACAGTACCGCCGCCGCCAAAACCGCAACGCCCGTCGCGGACGGTCCCGACGATCGCGTGACCGAGGCGGAAACCGCGCGCGACGCCGCCGAGCTCAGAGCAGTGGAAGCGGCGGCTGAGGCTCGACGCGCGCAGACGCTGCTCATGGACACCATGCGCGAGCTCGAGCGCGTGCGCGCGTTCGCGGAGCAGTCCGAGGAGCAACGCGGCGAGGTCATCGCCGCCGCGAAAGCAGCCGCGGAGGTGCTCGCGAGGCACGAAGCCGCGAGCGGCGACCAAGCGTTTGCGTTGGAGGCGCTGAACAAGCGCGCGCGCGGTGCTGAAGCGGAGACGCAACGATTAGGGCGCATGCTCATGGAGGCGGCGGAGGAGAGGGAACAGCTTCTGCAGGAACTGAGATTCGAATCAGAAGGAAGGTCTCGCGCCGTCGCCACCGCGGCCGCTGCGAGCGCGCCTGATTCGCACGCCGCCGTCGCGAGGGACGAGGTTGTGGCGAGACTGGTCAGGGAGCTCGAGGAAGCGCGGGCGGGGCGAACCGCCGCGCAAGAAGCCGCGGCGTTCTCCGAGTCAAGACAAGGCGGCGTAGACGCCTCGTCACTCGCCGCGGACCGACGCGTCGCCGAAGCGATGCGCGAGCTCGAAGCGGAAAGAGAAGCGCGCGCTCGCGCCGAGGCATCCCTCGACGCCGCCGAAGCCGCCGCCGCCGCCGCGAGGGGCGCCGCGGAGACGGCGGCCATTGAGGCGGCGACGCGCGCGCGCGAGGCCCAGCTGGCGCGCGCGGAGCGCGAGGACGCTAAAGCCGAGGTTGCGGCTGCGGCGAGGCAACTCGCGGAGACACGGGAGATGCTTCGCCGCGACTCCGAAGCCGCGGGCGCGCGTCGCGACGAAGTCGACGAAGCCGGCAGGGAAGTCGACCAACTCAAGGCGTTGGTGTCCGGTCTGGACGCGACGAGGGCGGATCTCGTTTTATCGCTCAAGGCGGCCAACGCGCGCACGAGGGACACGCAGGCGAAATTGGTTGACGCCGAAAACGAAGCCGTCTCCGCTAGGGGCAAAGAGGAAGAGGCGGTGACGGAAACCAAGCGCGCGCGCGCCGTGATCGCCGCGCTGGCCTCCAACAAGGACCGGTTGGAATCCGAGCTCGACGCCAAAGCCGAGAAGCTAAACGCGGCCGATACACGAGCGCACGACGAAGCCGAGCAGGCGGAGGAGGCGCGCCGCGCCGCGGCCGCCGCGGAGTCGCGAGCGATTTCCAACGCGGACGCGAGGGCGGCTGCGGAACGAAGACTGGACATCGCGGAGGAACGCTTGGCAAGCGCCAAGCGCACGGACGAAGAGAACCGCGCGCAAGCCGCGGCGCGCAGGGAAGAACTGAGGGCCGCCGCCGAGGATCTCGCCGCTATGACAAGGGAGCAACAAGTCGTCAACGCCGAGCTGCTTCGTCTTTCACGGGAACACGACGAGCTCGTCACCGCGCTTGAGGAGTCGAAAGAGTTCGGACGCAGAACGGACGCCGCGGCGAGGAACGCGCGGAAGGAAACGGACGACGTCGTGGGTGCTTACCAGGTACGGCCTTGCGCGTTTCCCAAATCCGACACACCTACGTTTTATCTCTAACGCTGGTGACTGTTTTACCTCTAATGCTGGTCACGGTTCAGACCGATTACGCCTCCCTGTTGACCAGGCCATCGTCCAATACACGCCCAACATACGCCCAATACGAGACTGACATTTTCTTTTCCAAAACCAGGAACTGGGCGCAGAAAACAGACGGCTCGCCGCGGCGGCGTCCGCGCTTGAACGCGACGGCGCGCGAGCCAGGGTCGCTTTGGACGCTGGTGAGGCCGCGCTGGCGCAGGCGCACGCCAGGATAAGGACCGTGGAAGGGGAGAACAAACAGTACGTTGTTGATTTGCAGGCTTTTGAAAGGCAAGCGGACGGGCTTTCACGCGCGCTTTCGGAATCCGAACGAGCGGGCGACGGCGCTACGCGGGAAACTTCCGGCCTGCGCGACCAGCTCGCCGCGGCGCAAGCCATCGCGGCGGAGCTTGAACGCGCGCGCGAGCAGTCGCAAAGGGACGTCGCGGGTGCGGAGGCGAGCCTGCACGTGGCGAGGGCGAGGCTTGCGGACTCGCAAGGCGAAGCGGAGACCTCGGGCCATCGCTTACGGTTGGAGTCCAACAGGGTCCGGGAACTGGAAGGCCTGCTCGCGTCCGTAAGGCAACGCGAACACAAAGTCGAAGTCACGTCCGCGGATAGCGACGCACGCTTGTCCAACGTGTTGGAGCGATCGCGGATTCTGGAGGAACAAGCCTACGGGCTGGAGACGCAGATCCAAACGCTTCAGTCGCAAAGGGAAGCCGCGGAAAGCGAAGCCAGCACGCTTCGCATCGCCATCGAGGAGAAGCACGGAGGCGCGAGCTTGGCGGAGATGGCGGCGGTGGGCGCGGCGAAGGAAACCAAGCAACTACGGGCGCGGGTGTTGGAAGCGGAGCGCGCCGCCGCGGCGCAAGCGCAAGCCACCGCGAGGGCCACCGAGGACGCAGCCAAGCTCCGGAAACGCTTGGAAGACGCATCACACGAAGCCGTCGCGGCGCAGCAGCAAGCCGCGATGGCGCGAAGAGAGCTCGCCGCTGCGACGCACCGGGAAGCCATCTTAGCCGCGCAGGCTGAAAACGCCGCGGTGAGCGCGGAGGATTCAAAGCGAGCGCTTGAAGAAGCGACGCTGAAGGTTTCACGGGAAAACTTGGCGACGGCGTCGCCTGCGCGCAAGCCGACACAGTCCCAAGCCGCCGAGACCCCGGACGATGCTTCCAGAGCGACGGCCAGAGAGCGCCTGGAGGAGGTTGAGCGCCGAGCCGCGGCGCTTGAGATGGAGTTAAGAGCCGCGGCGAAGGAATCGGGCGAAGGCGCCGCCGCGGTTGCGGCGTTTTCGGCACAGGTGGATTCGCTTCGGGATGAAAACGCTAAGCTACTCGAGCTCGTCGCGGCGGCTGGTGACGCGGGCACGGTCGCAGCGGAAGCGGCTGCTTTGAAGCAAGCGCTCGCGAAGTCAGAGGAAACCAGAACCGCCATCGAAAGCGATTTCCAGGCCCTGATGGACTCGGTGGAGGGGTTGAAAGCGAGCGCGGCGACGGCAACGGGAAACGATCCCGAATCAAATCAGGGCGGCGACGCGGACGCAAAGCTGACCGCGCTGGAGATGGAAAACGCGTCCCTGAAAAGTAACCTCGCGGGCACGGAAGAGGCGTGCGAGGGCATGCAGCGGGAGCTGCAGCGGATCCAAACGGAGTACAACGCTTTGGCGAGCACGCTGTCGGGGACGCTGGACACGTCCAACGAAGAAGAGGAGGAGGAGTTTTGATTCTCTGCCGACACTCAATATATAATATTTCAACATACCCTTTCAAACCTTTTGTCGCGCAAGCCCCGCGTCTTCCTTTGCTCGATCCGCCGCCGCGTGCGCGCGCACGCAGTTCCCCTCCGCGAGCGCGGCTGGCGAGTGCAGGTAGGTGGACGCGTCCCGTGACCTGCGGACCTTCTCCTCGCTCCGGGCGCACATTGCGAGTTCAAACGATTTCAGCGCGTTCGCGACGTCGCTCACCTCGCCGTCGCTCGGAAACGCCCGAGCGCACCCGTGGCGCCGCTGCGTTTTGGCCACCGATCCGAACCGTTCCGTCCGCGCCAGCGCGCGTGCCAACTGCACCGCGTCCAGCAACGCCTGATTCGCGCCTTGGCCTTTGAACGGGGACATGGGGTGCGCGGCGTCGCCCACCAGGGTGACTCGCGACTCGGCGGCTCGGTTTCCATTTTCATTTTTGGAGAAGACGCGAAGGGAGTGGGGGGCGAGCGGCTCGCGGTCAAACGCGGGGTACCCGGCGACGTTTTTCGCGACGGTTCTGTTCAGAAGAGCAGGCACCGGGTCCGGCCATTGGCCGCACCGAAACACCGCTTCCCTGAGCAAAACGTTTGGGTCGCCTGCGGATAAATCCCTCGCAGTTGTTTCGTGCATTGGGAAGGAAAGTTGCCACATCATGGCGCCAGGCGGTTCGGGTTGGATTTCTTTTTCGTCGCCGAATTCTTTTTCGTTTTTAAACGAAACGTTTTCGGCGTATTCGAGAGCGTTGCCGTCGTCGAACCCGTCCCCAACAAGGCACCCGTCGCCGTCACCGCTCCTCGTGAACGGCATGGCGTACATCCTCGTTGACCCGTCCACTACTTGGAACACCTTGTGCTGGCACAGGTGGTGGTCGTTTCCTCGGCAAATTCCAAGAACCACGAGCACGCCTAAATACCGCAACGGGTGCGGGTCAGAGTTTGTTTTTTCGGTTTTTTCGGTTT
>Ga0115007_10001341_pt1 | contig 15921 bp, 17 predicted proteins | sample ArcOceMetagenome_2_FD_87166 | JGI IMG/M metagenome (GOLD analysis project Ga0115007, IMG submission 87166) | Marine eukaryotic phytoplankton communities from Arctic Ocean - Arctic Ocean ARC135M Metagenome | ecosystem: Environmental > Aquatic > Marine > Oceanic | place: Arctic Ocean | collected... | reverse complement strand
GGGGGGGGGGGGGGGGGGGGGGGGGGGGGGGGGGGGGGGGGGGGGGGGGGGGGGGGGGGGGGGGGGGGGGGGGGGGGCGAGGGCGGGGAGACGCTTGCTAGGATAGCGTAGGAGTTGAAAAAGAAAGTTACTAAATAACGCTCGTTTCTGACGGATAACGAAAATTGATGCGAAGAACAGGGTTTAGGTCATCGTGCGTGCCTTCGCGCACCACACCGCTCTGCGCCATGCACGCCGCACTCCTGCGCCCTGCCGGGTGTTTCGCCTCGGCCGTTTGTGTCAGCGGCGCCGCGCGCCCCTCTGGATGCCGCGCGGCGCGCGTGCACACGCGCGCCGCGTCGTCCAACGATGCCCCACCGTCGCGCGTCTGGCACTGCCCTCCCCCCGAAAAGGCGCGCACCGCGAGCCAAGCCGCGAGTGTGTTATCGAAGCTCCCGCCGCACGTCCTCCAACGCGGCGGCCTGGACCCGAGCACGCAGTCTGCCACGAACCAGCAGGCGTACCTTGGAAGTCTGGCGGACCGGTTCCTGCCCGTGGATTTGAGCGTGAAGGGGTTGCGGGTGCTGAACGTGGATCCTCCCGTTTTCGCCATTCCAAACTTCGTGTCATTCGACGAAGCCGACGCGCTCGCGGCGCTTGCGAAAGGCGGCACGAAACTCGTGAGAAACGCGAAGGTCGTGGACCTTGCGAAACAACTGTCCGCGCCCATGGGCGAGAACATGCCCGCCTTGGCGCAGCGTTTGGGCGAGCTCGTGGAGGACGCGAAACGATTCGTGCGCTGCGACGGGGCGTGGCTGGAGGGGAGCGATTTGACGCGGTGGGCGCCGGGAGGGGGCGGGTTCACCACGGTTCCCCCAGGAGACGCGTTCGCGTTCGAAATGCCATCGCTTTGTCACGTCAATAAAGGCAAAACAACGGACGACTTGCCGGATGCGTTTTCGCGCGAAGACGCGAACGAGCGCAAGTACCAGCGGCGCGCGCAAATCAGGGTGTTCCTGACAGACGCGCCGGCAGATGAGGTACTGGAAAAGACACAAGGCGACGTTTCTTCAACTGAAATCGACCGCGAGAAATACTCCGCCAGGTTCAGCATCTGCGACCTCGCCATCGCGCCCCGGAAAGGTACCGCGATTGTCACGTTTCCCGCTTTCGCGGACGGCATGCCGGATGAACGCGCGCGCGTGTCGATGCGCGCAAGTTCTGGGAAAAGCGTCGCGTGGCTGGATTTGCCAATCGCGGTCGGCTTGGGCCACGAGGGTATCAAGAAACCAGTCACGATGGCGGACGTCACCGTAACGAAGGTCGGTACGGAAACGAACGTCGGGGACAAAGCCAGGGACCGGAATAGACAGGAATGGAGGGCGAACGTGACAGGCGGGGAGACGGCGGCAGCGACGGGCGGGTTGAACGACGAGCTCAAGAAAAAACTGGAGGCGCTGAAGGAAAGTGGGCTTTAGGGTGGTTACCGGTGTTACCGGACCACGCGGTATCTCGTAACACGACCGACGGTAATAACACCGTGAATCACCATATTCTTACGGTAGTATCCATCACCCGTCGCGTGTCCGTTCTGGTTTGCGCGCAAAAGCGAAGAAGCGGGTCCGATTGATGACTCGCGAGGAGCAAAAAAACAGACTGCAGCAAAACTCCTGCCAGCTGACTGTGACCTCTTCCTCGACCTCGACCGGTGCGATCGTGTATTTTCCCAGTCAAAAGGTGCTTGAAACGTGCTTCCGCGGCGAGTTTCGGTTTCGTTTCGCGTGCGTCTCGATCAACCGCAACGCCAGGTTAGATCGTCGATAACTCCCGGATGCATCCGGGCCGGGAGGAAAATCCTTAAAATTCCCCTCTGAGCCAATCACGTCACCTTTTCCGTCTCGCCTCGTCCTTCCTTTCGTTCTTGTCGCATCGCAGTCGACGTGCGCTCCCCATTATCGCACCCTCCACGACACCGCAACCGTTACCCGAAACCTTTAAGATGTCCGCCATCGCCGCCGTCGGTATCCCCGCCCTCCGCGCCCCCGTGAGGGCCGCGCGCCGCACCACCGTGCCCAAGGTACGTACCCCCGAAGGCCCCCGAGAAGGATTAGATTAGTATCTTCGCCACCGGACGCAAATCCGCCGCGGTGTCGCGCGATGGTACCCCGCGAAGGCTCGAGTGTGGCCATGGTAACGCGCTACGTAAAATCTCGGAACGCGTCTTCACGAATGCGCCAGGCTGCCTGGTGCGGGCAACAGGAGGTTTCCACGGAATTCGCGGCTCGCGCGACACGCCGCGCGAGGTATCCGGACAAGGCGCGCGAAACGAACAGGGTTTTTCGCGGGCCTGGCACGGGCACGTCGGGAGATTCGGGCGAAAACAGGGGGCACTTCGATCGCGGTCCGATCGAGGCGCGCGCGAGTGACGCAAACGCCACGCGGTTGCATGAACCACGACGGAGTGGTGGCGGCCCATACGCGACAAGTCGCGTATCCGTCCACCAAAGGGAACCGCGATCGGAACCGCGAGGGTCGAACGATCGCGAACAACGCGAACTGGACGTCGCGTGACTGGACTCTTTTTTTTGTATTGATTGCTTTTTTATTTTTCACTCGACTGACCCGAACCCGTCCGTATCTCTCCTCCACCCACCCCTCTTTCCTGCAGGTCGCCGCGGTCGCCCCCCGCGCCTCGCTGTCAACGCCCGCCGTGGTGAAGGCGGCGCGCAAGTCCGTCGCCGCGGTGGTGGCCGCTGCGCCCGTCGCGGCGTTCGCGCCCGCCGCCTTCGCGGCGCAGGAGATGGAACAACTCGCGCTCGCCGACATCAACATCCTGGGTGTCATCGCCACCGCCCTGTTCATCATCATCCCCACCTCGTTCCTGATCGTGCTGTACGTCAAGTCCTCGTCGGAAAAGAACGTCTCAGGCGGGTTCTCGCAGCAGTACTACGACAAGTCCGCGAAAAGAGGGGACAAGAAGACCAACGAAGCAGCTATCCTGAAGGGCAAAGGCCTCGGCATGCGCCCCGACGACACCCTCGGCGCCAAGCGTTAAGCCTTTTTGTTTGACGTATAGCAGACGTGGTGGGTGTGTGGTGGTGCGCGTGACTGGGTGGCGCGTGGTGGACGCGGGGAGGCCGACCGAAACGAATCAATCGCGCGCGAGTCGGGGTGGTAATCGCGAACGTAACGTTGTCGACGGAACGATTTTACGCATTGATTGCCGCGGCGCGGGCGGCGCGTCCTTAACAACATTAAAACTCTTTCTTTACAAAGCAAAGGGTCCCCTAGTACTCACTCTCTTCCAAGCACGTTTTCAACACCTGTCTTTGTTCGTCAGTCAACTTTTTCGGGAACCGAATGTCGAACTTGATCCGCATGTCGCCTTTCGCGTTGGGGGTTTTGGAAAGCGGCATGCCTGCGATAGTAAAAAAGAAAGTCAGTCTTGTATGGGCATTCAGTCGGCGGAATGTGGTAAATGGAAAATACTCACCTTCGCCAATCAGCTTTTTCTCAAACCGAGGGCCCACGATTTCGGGCACGTCCACGTTGATCGATTTCCCGTCAAGCGTGCTTACGAAGATTTTATGACCGAGCAGGGCTTCGTGAAGATCCACAACCACGGTTTTTATCAAGTCGTTCCCCTCGCGTTCGAACGTGGGGTGTTTCTTTTCCTCAACCACGAAGACGATATCCGCGGCGGTTATTCCTGGTGTCAGAAAAGGAAAAGGGTCAGGGAGGTCGTGACGCGTATATCCGGGATTGGAAAGGGAGCGCCCTTCTGGTCGTAATGCTCCCTTCGCAGGACGAGTACGGGCAAAGAGTATTGCAGTGCATTGCAGTACTCCCTGACATTCGGCAAACAGGGAGGCGGGATTTGTACGGAGATGGGAAATACGCACCGGGCGCTTCGTCGCCTTTTTCGGGAAACGTGATCTTCGTGCCGCGCTTCCACCCCGGTTTCACGTCGATTGAAAGGGTTTCCGCGACCCTGCTTTCCCGTCCACCGGTCAACACCGTGCGTGTCAGTTTCAAGTTCTTCGTGACGCCGTAGAACATCTCCTCCAGGGTTAGCCTCAACACCTGTTCAATAGGCTCGGCTTTCTTTTTCGGAGCCGGGGGCGCGCGTTCTGGTTGGCGCTGGCCGTGTCCGTGCCCGTGTCCGCCCATGCCTGGCATACCTCCGAACCCACCAGGCATCCCCCCGCCCCCGAACCCGCCGCCTCCGAACCCTAATCCATCCTTCAGCCCATCCTCCCCGAACTGGTCGTACGTTTTCTTCTTCCCAGGATCGCTCAACACTTCGTACGCCTCAGAAACGGCTTTGAACTTCTTCTCCGCCTGCTCCTTGCCCTCGGCGTTCTTGTCTGGGTGCCACTTCATCGCGAGCTTGCGGTACGCTTTTTTTATTTCCGTCTCATTCGCACCGCGGGGGATGCCCAGGGTGTCGTAGAAATCCTTGCCGCCGCCTCGACGCATCTTGGATTTTGAGGTTGGGGCGCGCGTGGTGAGAAAGGTGGCAAGGTAGGTTTCAAGCTCACGGCGCCCAACGACGAACTTCCGGTGCGACGCGCCGGAGTACCCACGCGCGTGATCGAGACGTACGTGCGACGCGGGGTGTGCGGCGGGGGGGCCGCGACGCAGGGAAAGGAGGGCGGCGCTTGAGCGGGAAAACGGAGTGGACATCGTCATCAGTGCCGAAAATCGTCGAGGTCTCGCTTTCGCGTTTTGGGACGTCGACACGCGGCGTGGTACTTCCTCGCGCGCGGCGGCGGCGTGGATGGCGCCCCCTCCACCTGATGAGGCTTCCGCGGTGAACGTGGGTGTTGCAGGTTTAGTGCCTGGTGTGGAGTCCGCGTGCTTCCGCGCGTGCTGCAAGTCCAGGGTCGTACCGCTGGCGGTGCCCAAGTCGGCATTCGTGTCAGGCCTTCAAAAGATCCACGACGGCCCCGCCAGCGCGGTGTTTTCCGGGCGCTTTCGCGGGATGGCGGTGGCGGTGAAAAAGCCGAAACTTCCCACGAAGGAGAGCATAGACCGGTACCACGTGGAGCTTACGCTGATGCTTGATTTGCAGCACGACAACATCCTCCAGCTGCTCGCCGCGCACGCGCAACCCCCCGAGTACTTTTTAATCTTCCCGTTCCAGGACAACGGCTCGGCGCACGATTTGGTGCACTCGTACGGGTGGCGCCCGAACTGGTGCGCGCTGCTTTTATTGCTGGACCAAACAGCATCAGCGCTTGAATACGTGCACCAACGAGGGTACGTGCACAGGGACGTCAAGCCTAGTAACATTTTACTGGATGGAAACTTTGACGCGAAGGTGTGCGACTTCGGCGTCGCCGAGTCGCACGAAAGTTTAACTAACTCGCTGCAAAACATGGTGTACTCGGAGGAAGACGCGGAGGGCAAAACCGTGGCGGGGCGGTTGATCGCGAAAATGGGAACCACGGGCGGGGGCGGTAACCCATCCGGTGGGTTCCAAAAGCAGCACATGGTCGGTACACTTCCGTACATGCCCCCCGAGGTTTTGATGCGGCGGGTTTCGACATACGCGGCGGACGTGTACGCCTTCGCCGTCACCGCGTGCGAGCTTGCCACGCGAATCAAGCCGTACGCGGACCGGGAGCGGAACGTAGCCCTGGCGCACACGGTGCTCGACATGTCGTACAACGAGAGCGATCTGCAGGTCGCCATCGCCAGTGAGGGTTTACGGCCGTCCACGCCGGCGGAGGTTTTGGGTTTAGGTCAAGGCGAGAAGACGTGTTTACTCGAAATAGACGACGCGGATCGAACCGCGGCGAACGGTTTGTCGAGGCTGATCAACCAGAGCTGGTGCGTTGACCCAAAGCAACGGCCGAGCTTTGGGAGTGTACGAGAGTCAATCGAAACAATCGCACGCGATGGTGCGAATAAAACGAACGAAACGAACGAAACCCCCAGTGGGCAAATAGACGGATGGGTTCCGGTGTGGTCGGCGCCGACGCGAACCGCGGTGGACGCCGGCGCCGCGTCGATCGCGGCGTGCGCGAAGCTTTTCGAAACAGGGGACTGGCCTGCGCCTGTGTTAGCCCCGGGTATCGCACCGGAAGGGTGGCCGGCCGTTATTACCGCGGCGGGCTCTGAAAAAGAAACCCAGTTCCAAACCGGCGTGTTCAGCACGTGCGGCGCCAGGGGCGCGGACAAGGTACGCGTCGCATTTCCCAACTCCAACGACTGTTTGACCATACAATGCTGACACTTTTCTGGCAAAAACGCAAAAGATGGAGGACCGGCACTTGTTGGCCACGGACGTTGGCGGCTTGCCGGGGGTCTCACTGGCGTGCGTTTTCGACGGCCACCGCGGGTTCGAGTGCGCGGAGTTTTCCGCATTGAACTTTGAGGCGGCGCTCGTGTCGTGCTGGCATTTGTTTCCCTCTCCCGAGCTGGCGCTCGCACACACGTTCCAGTTGGTGGACGCCGCGTTTGTGGAAAAGTTCGAAGCCACGAAACGAGAAACTTCCGAAAAATCTTTCGAAAACAACAAACACGCAAAGCAACGTTTCCCCGGGTGTACCGCCTGCGCTTGTTTGCGGTGGGGAAATTTTCTGTACGTGGCGAACGCGGGGGATTGTCGGGCCGTGCTGTGCGTCTCGCCGGGCACGACGCGCGCGCTATCGACAGACCACACCGCTGATTCTAACGTTCACGAACAAAAAAGAATCACAACCGACGTCGCAGTCTCAGCGCTGATTTCGGTAAACGGCACGAAACGAGTCGGCCCCGCGGGGCTCGCCGTGACTAGGGCGCTGGGCGATTCCGACTGCCGCGCGTACGGCGTTTTAGCGACACCCGAGGTTATTACGCACGCAATTACAGAACACGACACGTGTTTAGTCCTAGCCTGCGACGGGCTGTGGGACGTCGTGTCCAACGACGAGGCGTTTTCCCTGATTCGCGACACGGTGAAGGACCCCGGCATGTGCGCCAAGCGCCTGGGGAGCGAAGCGGTGACCCGAAATTCGGGGGACAACATCACCGTGGTGGTGGTTTTTCTGAAACGACAAAACACGGCGGAGACGGTGACCTGGGAAAGAGCGTTTGGGTGAGAGACTAGAGTGTTTGTGCAGTCTATTTAAGTCAGTGTAGTGCGTTTAAGTCGGTGTAGTTTGTTTAGGTCAGTGTAGTGCGTTTAAGTCAGTGTAGTGCGTTTAAGTCACTGCAGTTAGACTGTTTAAGTCACTGCAGTTAGTCTGTTTAATTCAGACGTCGCGTCGTGTCATTGACAAAACCTCAAAGCGAACCACCAAACGCGTCTAACACGTTTTAAACGATCCGCCTACCTCACTCCCACCAAAACACAAGCTCTCGCGACTCACGACATGGAAAGTGTTTACTGGGACATGATGTCCAGGCTCCCGACGCAGGGCGTGCCTGTGATGGTCTTGCAGTTCTTGGCGCCTTTTTGCTTGTTCGCGTTCGTGCGCGCGGCTTCCGTGGAGATGTCGGCGGACGAATCCAGCTCAACCTCAACCACCGGCCTGGGGTCGAAAAACGGCTGTTCGTACTTCCCAGGCGCGCTGTTGGTGCTGTTGAGCAGAGTAAGGCCGTCCCCGGCGTGCGCCATGGGAGCCGTGAAAAGGAAAAGCGCAGCCGCGGCGCCCGCGGCTTTGGTGGAGAGGGTCGTACTGTTGGGGTGAGGGGGAGAATGAATGGAAGAGGAGGTCAGTTTTGCGAAAAGTTGCGCGCGTCCCCGTCACGGAGGGATGTGTTTCCATGCAATCGCGTGTCTCCGTCACGTGCGACCGGCCTGATACGGCGCACACGGCCACACGACGTGGACCTGGTGACTACGACCTATAGAGTCCCAACTAAGCGCGTGGTGCGAGTGGAGGTACCGCGGATCGTCGCATGCCGCGCTATCGCACACCGCCGACGTCGATCGGTTTCGGGAAACCTTCCCGTCGCGATGCGACAAAAAGAATGCGCAATCGCGGGATGACTTACGCGGACTTCTGTTGCTTCGCGACGACCTTGGAGGCCTTGACCTGCGCGGGGGCGCGGACGGTGGTCTGGGCGGCGACGGCGAACATCTTAACGTGTAAGGTGTGTGTGTGTTTTAAGGACGGCGGGTGCGGGAATGCCGGTTCCCGGGCGGCAGGCAGGCTACTGCTTTGGACCCTCTCTGTGCGCAAGTGGATGGAAAAGATTTTCGAGCGATCGTTTCTGGCTCGGTTATTGGCTAAAACAAGAGGAGGTTATTTGAAAGCCGAACTTGTGATTTTGAAACTCGTGTTCCTTTGTAATCCGAAAATCACACCCCTTTTAAATTTGAACTTTACCTTTCAGGTTTGCCTAACCCCGTTCGAATCGACCCAGCGACTATTTTTTGGCCTCGACGGGCTTGGGCACCTTTTTTCAGTCCCATCGAATCAAGTTGGCACACACGTCGTAGGTCCCGCCCTTCGCGATGGCGCAGCGGTCGATATCGAGTTTCTTTTTCAAGGGTGCTGCGGCCGTCGGCGGCACGGGTGGTTCTGCGCCGGCGGCCGGGCCGGATGTACCCGTTCCTTTGGTTCAGGCGGTCGAGGCCTCGGTTGCGACGCTGAAGCGAAAGCGAGATTTCGCGCACCACGACGCGCACGAACGAGAGCACGCAAACGCAACCGCGTCGACCCCGATTGAGTCGTGCGATGACCACGACGAGCCCGTGCTGACGAAAGGGAAAGCACCAGTACCTGCGACCGAGAAAGCGCAAACTTCCGGCAACACGATGGATGTGGAACACGTGGAACCGATTGATACGCGGGTACCGATTGATGGTGCCGATGACCGAGATTTAGTTAAACGCGATTTGATGCGTTCAAAGCTCGCGACCGCCGTCACCGGCGCGGAAACGAAACACCAAGCCGTGCGCCAGCGGTTCCAGTTTCTGGACCACAGCAACATCCGGGACGGGAACGGCCGAGCGCCGGGACACGAGGAGTACGACACCCGGACGGTCCTCGTTCCACCGGAACTGAAACTAAGCGCGAGCCAGCAACAGGTACGCGTTTGTTGTATTTCCCAAATCCAGGCACCTACGTCCTACGTTTACCGCCCCTACGTGACTACTCACTGTTTGCTACATACATCACAAGAGACCGTTTGCTCATACAAGTTACGAACATTATGAACTCATACAAGTTACGAACATTACGAAAGACTGACCTTTTTCTGCAACACGCACAGTACTGGGACGTGAAGCGCCGGTACGTAGACGTGGTTTTGTTTTTCAAGGTTGGCAAGTTCTACGAGCTTTACGAGCGGGACGCGGAGGTGGGTTGTGCTGCTTTGGACTGGAAAATGACCGTGAGCGGGGTGGGGCATTGCAGGCAATGCGGGTGTCCGGAAAGTGGGATAGACGCTGCTGTTTCATCACTAGTAAATTTAGGATACAAAGTGGGACGCATCGAGCAGATGGAAACAGCGTCTCAGGCGAAGGAACGGACGGGGAGCAAAACCGCGGTGATCCGCCGGGAACTGGTGATGGTCACGACCCCGGCAACCGCATCCGCTTTAGATGGGGACTGCGTATCGGGGCGGTTTTCGGGAAATAGGAAGCACGCCGTGCACGTCCTGGCGCTCGCGGAGAGCGACTCTGGGGGCGACGATTCCGGTGGTGAAAATTCTGTCCGAAACGAAAACGAAACCGAAACCGAAACCAAACCGCAAACGATCGGGTACGCTTTCCTGGACGCCGGCGCCGGGGTGTTACGAGTTGGTTCCTTTGTTGACGATGGAAGTAACAACGCGTGCGGTCTGCACACGCTTTTAACGCAAATCGCGCCGTGTGAGGTGTTACTTCGAGTGGGAGGTTACACCAAAGCTTCCACGAAAGCGGCGGTTCAAAAAACCGCCAGCAAACCGAAACTCGTTTTCCTGTCGCGCCACGAATTTCCGCGCGGCGACGGGTACGTGTTGGGCTCATCTTTCCCAAATCCCGCCTCCCTGTGTTCCCATACAGGACTAACACTTTCTTTTATTGGTATCAGGTCAAGCGCGGATTCGATGTTGAAAGAATTCGCCGCGAACAGCCATCAATTCACGAAGCTGGTCGAAACACACATACTCCTTGCGCATCCTTCCGAAACACGCAACGCAGTCGCGGCGCTTGCGTCGCACCTCACGCGTCTGCGCTGCGCGGCGCCGCTTCTGAGCTCGGTTCTACAGAACCACCACGTGTACGGTACCGAAAAACTGCGTTTGGACGGCCCCACGGTCACGAACCTGGAGCTTCTTTCGGGTCCGGACGGCGGGCGGGAAGGGAGCTTGTTCGGCAAGCTTGACAGCTGTGTCACCCCAGGCGGGTCGCGTACGCTTCGCGAATGGATAACCGGGCCGTTACGAAACGTCGGCGCGATCCAAAAAAGGCAAGACGCCGTGGCGTTCTTCGGAGGGTTCGAGGGGAGTTCTGGAAATAATGGAGGTCGTATGGGCAAACAGTCAGAGCACTCAGATGGAGGTTCGACTGGTACGACGACCGATAAAAACGAAACCCTCGGTGCGGACACCGCCGGTCGCCTAAGACGAGGGTTGCGCCGAGTGCCCGATTTGGAGCGTTGTTTGGGGCGAGCGAGAGCGGCGTCCACGGCGGACGCGCGGGTTTTTCCCGAACCCCTAGCACGAGCAAGACACAACCGAAGAGTCGCGGCGTTCGCGTCAGTGGTCGCCGCGGCGCGGGACGCGATTGGGTTTCTCAGGGACGTCGCGACGTACGAAAACTTTGAACTAAACGCGCCGGCGCTTGTCAAGGAACTCGTGGAAGTCGCGTCACTCACGCGTCTGACCGAAAACGGCGCGCGAGACGCGCTGGAGACGGCGCGCTCGTCCCTGGACTGGGGAGCAAAAGGCGGCGGCGACATGAAAACTGCGAAATTCTCCGTCGCGGCGAGTGCGGCGGCGGCGGCGGCGGCGGCGCCTGCGTTGCGCTCCTCTCGGTCGCCTGAAACGCAGGCGAGGGCGGACACTTGCCCCGAATCCGCCATGGAAGTGCTTTGCGAGGCGGAACAAGAGCTCGATTCGCGGTTGGCGCATTTCCTGAAACGCGCGGCGACGTGGTCGGCCGTCGCCGTTTCGGTTTCACAACTCGACGCCCTCGCCGCCCTCGCCGCGTTCGCGTCCACCGCGAACGGCCCGATGTGTCGCCCGGAATTCGTGCCTCGTGTTGGTGACGACCCTCCAGTGTTCCACGCCACGAACTTGTGGCACCCCTGCGCGGTAGCCGCGACTAGCGCCGGGTCGTGTTCCAAACAAACCGCATCGTCCATCGTGCCGAACGACGTTTCCCTATCACCGCCCGCCGCGCTTCTCACCGGTCCGAACATGGGCGGCAAATCAACGTTGTTAAGGGCGACCTGCGTCGCGGTGGTTTTGGCGCAGGCGGGCGCGCCTTGTCCTGCTTCGCAGTTGATGCTGTCACCGGCGGATATTCTGTTCACGCGAATCGGAGGCGCCAACGACCGCTTGGAAACCGGCGAGTCGACTTTCCTGGTGGAGTGCTCGGAAACGGCGAACATCTTGCGCGGCGCCACGGTTGATTCGGTGGTGGTGCTTGACGAACTGGGACGCGGCACGTCCACTTTCGACGGGTACGCCGTGGCGTACGCTTCCTTCGCCAGGCTGGCGCATCACGTGGGGTGTCGCCTGCTGTTCGCCACGCACTACCACGCCCTGAGCAAAGAGTTTGGGAAGAGCCCGCTGGTGCAGGTGCGTATTGTACTTCACCCATAAATACCAACGCTGTTTGCCCGTACGAGACTACTGACACTTTTCGTTCCCAATCGCAGCTGCTGCACATGGCCGCCGACGTCGGGTCCACCAACGGCGGCCCGAACGATCGCCAAATCGCTTTCCTGTACAAACTGCGTCCCGGCTCGTGTCCCAAGAGCTACGGCACCTCGGTCGCGGCGCTGGCGGGCGTGCCTGAGTGCGTTTTGATAAACGCCACGGCGGCGGCGGCGGCGATGGAGACGAAACTTTCGGTTGCGTTTGGAGGGGTCGGGGTCGACGAAAAGCCGGGTTCGAAAAGCAAAAAGCTCACGCTCGGCGAAGTCCAAGCGCTGCGACAAACGGTGCGGGCGACGAACAGGGAAGGTCTGTTGGAAACGTGGGACGGACTAGCGAGGGGAGAGTAGGTAGGGTGGGTGAGAGTAGCGGAGTTAAGTAATCAGCCGACTAAGTAGTGGCGGTTTTCGAGTTGTATCCGGGTTGTGAGTAGTGACGGGTTGAGAGTAGCGGAGTTAACCGAGTAGTGACGGACTTTTGTCTCTATTTACTTCGTTTGCGCTTCACTCACCGTGTCTTTCCAAGCGTGGTATCCACCTTTTACGCCCGCTTCACCTTCAAAAAGGTACGCCCCTCACGCGTCAAGCATCGCCTGGTCAAAGTGCCACACCGCGTCCCCTTTGTTCCCCAGCCGCCGCAGTTGTCCCACGAACCGCGAAACCTCTTCGATGGATTTCACCTGGTCCGCCAGAAGCGCGCCTGAGATAAATAAAAGAAAGTGTCAGTCATGTATGGGCAAACAGTGTTGGGATTTGGGAAATAAAATACTTACCTTCGATGAAATCCATCATGTTCGCGTCGTCCGCGGCGCCCGCAACTTTGTGAAGCGCGATGAGGCGGTCGTTGTTTAGTTTTTCCAGGGATAAACTCAACTCAAACGCGTAAAGCGCGTCGCCTTTCTCGGGGTGGTCGTAATCCACCTGGGGGGGCATTATGGCCTGGAGCTCCACCCGGCCGCCTCGTTGGATTTGGTAGTTCATCAAAAGCTCGGCGTGCCCGCGCTCCTCCACGCTTTCTTTTCGGAAGTGCGCGGAGATGCCCGGTAGGAAAACGTTGTCCCGCGCGAAGTACGCGAACATGGAGTGGTAGATGTACGAGATGTTGTACTCGATGTTGATTTGCTCGTTCAACGCGGCTTCGCACGTGGCGTGGAAATGGGGCGTGCGCGCGAAGCTGTTGCTGCGGTTATCGGAAACCGGGTGCTGGGACTTGGCCTCGACGATGGCCTGGGGATCAGAAATTACGAATTCGAGGGTTAACAACTGTAGGGAGGGACTGTGCATGCACAGTAGAGGTGGGAAGAGTGACTCGGAAGACACTAGTCTTAGACTTTAGACACCAGCTGTACCAAATGTACTGCTGACAAAATCGGAGAGATATTTTTTGGCCACGCGCCACTGCGAGATCTCCCAGGCGGTGGTATGGGTCGTGTGTGGTACGTGATGGCGTTCCATGTTCCCCCAGTGTACCCGTGATCGCCGCGAAACAGTTTCGACGTGACTAAAACGTACCTCGAAGGGTTTCAGGGCGCCTTGCTTGTCCGCGCCGACCGCGGCGCGCGTGACCAAAGATGATATGGCGGCACGCCGGGGGGCGGTTGTTTTCTTTCCGAGGTGACCGCCGGTCACCGAGGCGCGCTTCCCTCCGACCACGGAGCTGAGGGCGCAGGAGCTCAGGGCGAAGGACATCGTCAAGGTGTGAGGGACGTGCGATGGGGGGGACCGCGCGGGACGGACTGGGGCGGAGCGGATCTCAAACAGATTTGGCCAACAACCGAGGTGACGATTACCAAAGTTGCTCAAAAATCGACGTCAGTTCCTTTTGCGGTCTTTTGCTTATTTCGGACGCGCCACCCCATCCTCGTGGTCAGTGCACGGGGCTCCGCGGTTTACGCCGCATGTCCCGGTGGGTTCCCATGCCGACGCCCCAGGAGGAGTACACCGTGAACCACCTCGTTCGGTTCCCGTCCAATCGCGACGCGGTGGAGCTCGCCGCGTCCGTGTTCCTGCCCGGCAACGATTTAGGGCGTCAAAGTGCCGATAATGTCGGACGCGACGCTGCATCCTCCTCCTCCTCCGACTCAAGCCCCCCCTCAAGCTCCCGCCAAGGCGTGGTGATGGTCCACGCGCACCCGAAATTCGGAGGCGCGCCTGACATGATGCTCGGCATCGCGGCTGACATGGCGAGCCACGGCTTTTGCGTGGTGAACCTTGCGCTGCGCGGGTCGGGAGAAAGCGCCGGGGGAACGTCTTGGAAAGGGGACTGCGGCGAGGTCGCTGATGTGGTGACGGCCTGTGACTACTGCAAAGAGGTGTTGCAGTGCGAGTTAGTACACCTGATGGGGTACAGCTTCGGGGCGACGGTTTGTGGCGGTGCGATCGACAAAAGAGACTTCATCGCGACCTACGTAGCGATAGCGTACCCACTAGGACACTGGTTTTCGCGAGGCCTGTTTGGCATAGGTACGCGTCGCGCGTTTCCCAAATCCCGGACGACTGTTTACCGCCCCGTTCGTGACTACACACTACAGTCATTAAAAGGAAGTTTACTACATACATCACAAACGCACTGTTACCCGCTCTTTATGGAGCACAGGTTGAAAGTCACACCACTACGGAACTACCCAATCCCAAGACTTTTTACTCACACGAGTCACTGGAAGACTGACCCTTTTCTTTCCACTCAAAAAGGCGCCAAGCTCCTGATGCACGCGCACACGCCGACTTTGAAAGACTCGACAAAACCAAAGCTTTTCCTGATAGGCACTATCGACGACTTCACCTCGATTGGCGCCACGGAACGGTTCGCGACCCGGTGCCAACAGCCCGTTGTCGTGAAACCCCACCACGGGTGCGACCACTTCGGGTTTGTTGCGCACCCGCATTGCGAAAAACTCTGCGTGGACGCCAGGACGTTTTGGAAAGATACGCGAACGTACGTCCGCGCGTCGTCAGCGGACAGCGCGGTTAGTCGGGAAAAATGAAAGCCAACACCATTACAGGCGGCGAACACCCCGGCGAGTGGTTCTCGGTACGACAAGAACAAGAAACCACCACGCCGCTGAAAGTGAACACCTCCGAAAACACTTCCGAAAACGCGTGGACCAGTTGGTTTGAAGACGCGGCGAGTCCGGGAACCAAAACGTGACTTGATTCTTTTCTTTTTCCATTCACCAGACAGTGACGCTTCTTTTCTCTGGACTAGATACTCACCAGACCGTGATCTGTTGTACGATCTGTTGTAATTTAATACCAGAGGGTATGGTCCCTTCCAAACTACTACCTCTGTTAATAGTCCCTTCCAAACCACCACCTGAGTTACTAATGCCTTGACCTATTGAAAACTTTACACGGTTCTCGCGAATTCCCGACTCTTCTCTTTGCCTATTTGCTTTACGGTTCTCCGCCTTCTCCGCCTGCCCGGGAGTCTAGGACTCGATTTCCCTGAGCCAAGTTTTCAGCGCGCCTTCCAACCCGGGAAGTTGACCCGGGAACCCCGGTCGTTCGACCGATCGGTAACCCCGGCGGGTGTACTTGCGCGCCGCGCTTTTGTTTTTGTCATGGACGTTTTCCTCTTCATTTTTGTTTTGGCCAAACAAGGTATTTTCCGCGCTCTTTGTCGCCTCGCCCGCCCCCCTCCCCAAAGCGCCCCCCAAAGCGCGGTCCCGGTCCAGCCACTTCAGCAGCTCGGTTTCCTTAACCACCAGCCTGCCTTTGTTTTCGGGAACCTCTTGAATGTGTAAACCCAGGTCTTTCGCCAGGCCTTTCACGGCGTCGCGCAACGTGGACTCGGGGCCGGCGGCGTGGCCGTTTCCGTTTCCGTGGTTTCCGCGAGTGGACGCCGTGCCGGTGACGATCACCAAATCCCCCGCCACGACCAACTTCGCGCGTCTCCGTTCCCTAAGCGCTTGCAACACCGACAACACCGCGGCTCTGGTTTCGGGGGTAGACAGCCCGTGCACGTCCACGAGTGGGCGCCGGGCTGTGGACCCTGTAGACCTGGAATACGAACCGTCGCGGTTGCAGAAACCGCCTTTCTCGTCCAGAAGCGACGCCAGCATGAAATCCGGCGCGAACGCGTTTGACCTCGGTGACCCCGACGACGTTTCATTCGCTCGCCCGTCAAACGTGTTCGCCG
>Ga0115007_10001336_pt1 | contig 15954 bp, 10 predicted proteins | sample ArcOceMetagenome_2_FD_87166 | JGI IMG/M metagenome (GOLD analysis project Ga0115007, IMG submission 87166) | Marine eukaryotic phytoplankton communities from Arctic Ocean - Arctic Ocean ARC135M Metagenome | ecosystem: Environmental > Aquatic > Marine > Oceanic | place: Arctic Ocean | collected... | reverse complement strand
ATTCACACATGCTTCCAGTTCATCTTCCAATACGTAACCCCACAATGAGACCCATTTGCCTGTTTTAAGTTTGAGGTGTGGGATACCATCCAAAAATTGCAATTGTTTTTCTCCATTTTTCATTTCATACCGTTGAAGTGGGTCGTGGCGATAATTAGTATCCACAACTCCCACGTCAAGCGTCGAATTTCCATGTCTGTTCAGAGATAGCGTACCTGGAGCATATTTTGCTGTGATGTTTTTTGCAGCCAGTCGCTCCAATACTTTGGTGTGGCCGTTCGCATTACTATTGTCACACGACCCATCAAAGGGTACAGGCCCATCACCCCAGCAAGGATACGGTTTTCCCACTGCGGAGCGCGAGTAGTGTCCCAAAAGGACCATAACATTTGGTTCGGTTCCTTTGACAAACTCAGGTGTCCAAATGCCAGGGGCCAATGCTTGGTGCCAAAAATGTGTAATATCTTCTAATGCAACAAGACTAAGCAAAGCAAATGGCCATGACGCTCGTAGTGGGTTGTAAACAAACCACAGTTCATGGCCACGAAAGACATCCCAATGGTCTTGTACAAGTTTTGTTACATTTTGTATCATAAAAGCATCACTGTCCATCACAAACACTTTCGCAGTGCCTGAACGTCTCATCCAGTCACGAAGGACATACCATCGATGAAAAAATACTTTTTGTATCTCAGGTGTACCAGCAGGAAAGACCATTTCTGATAATGTTTTAGAGTACTCGGTCGAAATATCTACTGTTTCAAGACAATTCGCCCCATTGATGGGATTCTGTTTGACATTGGACAGTACAATGACACGTGCATTGTTTGTGCACATGAATGGTATTGTCAGTCGGTGCATTTGATTCGTTTGATAATTGATTGCTGTCAGTATTATAGGGATGGTTGGAAAGCTTTTATTTTGAACAGGTGGTCCTGCCATTGTTTTTGGTTCAAGTGTGCCGAGATGTTGTGGTTCATTCGTTGCAACTTGAATTGGTTTACCACGCATTTTAGGAAACTTGCATTTGTGATTGCCATCCAAGTACCAATGATTCCATTTTTTGGAACGTGCAATTTTGGCAGCATTCCCAATGATCCAATTGTTTAATATGACCATTGGTCGAGAAAATTTGTTCTTGTTTCTATAATAAAGACCAGGTGCAAACAAATGCCAATCCAACCATTGCATCTTCAAATTTGGTTCTTTTCGAATCAAACTATTCAGCATCAATTGTTCCGAACCTGAATCATTCATTTCGGTGCCTTTTTTAGTACCAGACATTTTCTTCTGAAACATTGCCAGTAACTTTGTCCACACACTTAGGGTTGGTTTTGTTGGGCGCAGTAGTTGAAAACCGCCTTGCAGTAATTTTTCAGGAGGCGGTGCGTCACTCATTGTTACCATATCACCTGTTGTGTGTAAAACTACATCGGACGGATCTTTTAACCATACCGCATCTGATTCCGTCAACCAAACGACGATGTCGTGTTTCAACAATTGAAGCAATAGTTTTGTTCTAAACAACATGAAATCATAGTATGCATATTGGCCATACTTTAAATCTTTGGGGGTTTCATAGCGTTCCAGAACAACATTGAGTTCAGGGTCAAACATTAAAAGTGTGTCGTATGAATATTGGTCTGTTGCGATGAACATTGTTTTTTCAAGAACGCCGGGGAAGGATTGAACATTACAAATCCATGACTTGGTCATTTCGACATAACCACGGTTTAACAGCTGCACGTTTACAAATCCATGTTGTGCTTGGATGATCTTTCCTTTGTTCACAGGGTTCCATCGAAACTGAAATGCTATTTCCTGGCCCCTTCCTCCTTTGTCATGGATGATTTCAAACCCATGTGCTTTCAACTGTTTCAAAACATTATTGTGACGCGTTTTGCTATGAAAAAAACGTTGATGAAATTCCACCAACAATTGAGTCATGGGAAACCATTTTTTTTGAATCCAATGTTCAAGTACATCGTATTCAGAACCTTCAATGTCAAGCTTCAAGATGTCCAGATGGTCATGACCAAATGTTTGCATCCAATTTTCTAACGAATTCACAGGTACCTCCACGGTGTCGCCTAAACCATCGTGTTTTCCCTCACGCATGGACACGTGATTGGGATTTTTTGGTTTCGTAAAAGAAAGCCTGTCCTTTGTTGTCCCCAATCCTTCCGGTGTAAAATGAAAGTTTGGGCCAAGATTTCCATTTGCTTTATTTGAATGGACGTATTTAATACTTTTGGGTGTTGGGTCAAATCCCCATACTTGCACACCAAATCTATTCATGATGCCTTCGTCCCAAGACGTATCTTCGCCCAATCCTACACTGTACACGACTGAGTTCGCGGTGATGTTGCGAGAATCATACGTCCACCCACCGTATTCGGTCCCATCTGTCACCAACTTGGGCGAACTATTGGTGGTACTTTCCCAATCCCAACTACTCCATGCATGAAAGAATAGAAACACGGCAAAAATGGCAAGTAGGATCAAGGAAAGTGTCTTCATTTGATCCTGTGTCGATGGAAGGCAGTTAATTGATGGTGGTGTTTTTTTGGACGCTTGACCAAGTGAAGATATGTATTGCTTGTCTTGTTTGGCATATTTTTAGGTATTGCTCCTTCGAGATGATTCAAGTGTGACTCAAATATCTAACACGGTCTTGCACACCCGTGACATGATGGGTTGGCTAGTAGTTTTTCACTATTTTTTTCTTGAGTCGTGAGCTAAAAATTGCCACATGCCCCCATAAAAAGCCCTATAACCCAGCTCCTTTTTTGCAACCTGACAGGGCGCCGACAGAACAAAAATCCAAAAAGCCATGGCAACCAAACGTGATGGGCCGCCCTCCGTTTCTTTGATCTCCGCGCAACGCAATTACATTGAAAAAATGTTAAACAACGTGCCCGACATGAAGGTCTTAATCATGGATAACGAAACTACGCAAATGGTCTCGATGATATATTCACAGACGGATATCCTGAAGCGTCAAGTCTTCTTGACGGACAAGATTTCCAACACTCGTGCGGAACGAATGATGCATTTAAAGGCCGTGGTTTACATTCGACCCACCGATGAAAACATTCGTTTGTTGTCCAAAGAATTGTCCAATCCCAAATATAAAAATTATCATATCTATTTTTCCAATATTGTGGGGAAAGATAAATTGTCGGCGTTGGCACGGGCGGACGAACATGAAGTCATTGTAAACATGTATGAATATTACGCGGACTACTTTGCCATCAACCATGATTTGTTTACGTTAAACATCAGTGGTTCGTTACTAAATTCGTTGCCCAGAAGTCGGTGGGACGCCAATCAACAAGCTTCGTTCAATCGTCAGTGCCAAGGTGCCATGTCTGCTTTGTTGTCCTTGAAATGGAAACCTATCATTAGATTTCAAAGCAATTCCGATCTCGCGCAACACTTTGCTCGCACGTTGCAACAAAAAGTCGTGCAAGAAAACAAATTGTTTACCTTTGGTTCTTCTCAACGGAATCAACAACCCCCCGTTTGCTTAATATTAGACCGCCGCGACGATCCCGTCACACCCTTGTTGACGCAATGGACCTACCAAGCCATGGTCCACGAATTGATTGGGTTGGACGACAACCGCGTCAATTTATCCAATGCCCCAAACATTAAAAAAGACATGCGCGAAGTCGTTCTTTCTTGCGTGGAGGACGAATTTTTCAACGATCACATGTATGATAATTTTGGTGATTTGGGTCAAGCTTGTAAGTCCAATGTTTCATGTGCTTGAGTAGTGTGGCGAATGATGTGAGATGTGATGTATGTGGTGACAACATCTGATGTTTTGTTTTGCTGTTCTTTTTCGTTTTCGTTTTCCGCTTCGGTGTGGCTCTCTTTGTATCTTTTGTTGTTGTTTGATTTGTTTCTCAGGCAAACAATTTTTAGCATTGTACCAAAGAAAATACAAAGACAATCAAAAAATTGAATCCATTGAAGACATGCAAAATTTTGTTGAAAGGTATCCACAATTCAAAGCGTTGTCGAACAACGTGTCCAAACATGTTGCCGTGGTTGGAGAACTGTCGCGCTTGGTCTCGGAACACAACATGATGGACCAATCCCAATTAGAACAAGAATTGGCTTGTGACGACGACCATACGGCGCAATTACGAACATTGAAAACTTTGTTGGAAGACCCCAATTTAGCCGGCATCGATGCGTTGCGATTGGTCATGTTGTACGCGTTGCGTTACGAAGATCGAAGTGGCAACCAAACGGAAGCTTTGAAACGAACGTTGTCCACCCGCAACGGGGATGCATGCAGTTCAACACAAATACAATTAATTGATATTATCCTCGAATACGCGGGTGCTGCAAAACGAGGCGGTGACTTGTATGGCCAACAAAAAGGTGTCTTGTCCAACTTGGTGAAATCGGTGACCAAAGGTGTCAATGGTGTTGAAAATGTGTACACGCAACACAAACCCATGTTGTCCGAAGTGTTGGATTTGTTGATCAAAGGCAAATTAAAAGACAATCAATATCCTTATGCGAGGGAAGGGGTGACACAAAAGGGTAAAGCGACGGATGTCATGATCTTTATGATGGGTGGTGCTACTTACGAGGAAGGTACCATTGTTAGAGAATTCAACAAAAGTCAGAACGGTAAACTAAGGTAAGAAAGGTGTTTTGGTGCAACATAGCGCGCGGAGCGATGTCTGGCGGTGTCTGGTGGTGTCTTTGTTCGTTGTTGTGGTTGACTTGATCACTCATTTTTTTTTCGTTTTCATTTTTGTACAGAGTCATATTAGGTGGTCCACATATTCACAATTCAAAATCATATATGGAAGAATTAGGGATGTTAAATCGTACTCCAGGAAGGTCTGGTGGCTATTAGAATGTAAATTTATATGTTGCAGCATCATATTATTGTAACTACACAGCTCTACTACAGGTGGTACCTGTATCGTCTGTATACAGGTACCACACGGGCATACAGTAAAAAAAAAAAAAAAATTTATTTTCACTGTGATCAGGCGTGATGTAGACCACAGTCTAATACTGTATATTATATTTATATATCAAGATCAACTTAGACCTTAGACTGTTCATCATTGTTATCATGCTTTTTCAACACTCTTTTGTCCCTCCAAGACGGCTTTGCTCTAGGATGTTTGGGTGAATCATTTGCACCGGGTGCCTGTTGGAATGTTGAAGAGGAATTGTTGGATTGAAGAAGACTACATGTACTGGATTCAACGAAGATGTTGCATGATGTTTAAAATGTATGTAATATGCATACATGTGCACACGATCAATCGCCCGCACTCGCTCCAATAGGTTCGGCGTAACTCTCGGCGTACTTGCTCTTGCTTTTTTGCTCCGAACCTTTTGATGCTGCTTCGTCTTCCGGCAACAGAAATGTGGTTCGATGAGCCGAGTGGAGCCGCCCAATCGCCAGTATTTTGGACCGATGGTTCACCAGAGTTCTGCTCCGGCGTCGCAACTCACTTCCTGCCGCAAACAGGCTTTGCCGGCTGCTTTTGATGACATTTGACCAGTGTGAAAGCAATGGCTCGAGTTTTACGGACTCGCGGTGTGCGCGGGCCACGTTGTGCGCGGAGGGTTGCATTCGCTTTGTTGGTCCATGTGAATCCCCCGGTGAATCCTCCTCCGTATTGTTGTACTCCAACATAGAAGGGTGCACTCCGGCCTCTGCTTCCGCTTGTTTCATTTTTTTGTTTCGAATTCGAACCGCGTGCCTTATGTGATAACATTGGAGCGACACATAAAAGAAAGGTATTACAAACACCCCAATCCAATCAAACTGCATGGCCAGTTCATTATAGCCACGGAAGCACAACTGGTACGTCACACATGTCAGCACCGCCATCAGTGCCATTTGGCAAAACGAGGTCAACAGCAAATTATCCATGGACGTCAAATACCCCATTTTTGGAATCGTGTCGTCAATTAAATATTGAAACGCCACGCAGGCCAACAGTACTTCACAGATGGTCGACAGCCTCTCCGCAAACCGCTCCGGTCCTACATAATAATATTCATCGTCCTCCCCAAACTTATAGTCGGCCCCAAGTCGTCGTTTCCCTGTGGCCGTGGCGTTTGGCGTTGCGGTGGTATATTCTTGGCACCAATCGGCCGTCTGGTATTGTTCTGTGGCGCACCAAAAGCTGATGGGGGTGGGGTTGTGCATGAAAAAGACCCCCCATGATATCATGTTAAAAAAGAGAATGACCAAGCAGATTTTCATCATGTAGTACCAAGTATTTCGTAATAAGAAAAATTGAAAATGCATGGTATTGTGACGACCCCACAAAGTGTTGTCTTGCAAAAAGGGCAACCTGTTCAACTGGTTGAATTGCTCCACCAAATCGTACTCGGTCAGTTGGTTCTCGAGGTATTTTGGCGTGGTGGCAATCACGTCACGGGATTCTTGCCAATACAATCGGGTAAGCTTGTTGCCCGACCGGGCACCCATGTCGGCGACGATGAGCAGCGAGTAACCACCAAAATCCCAAGGGAAGGTGCGCAAGTTGAACTCTTGAGAGCAGTGGCCGTCAAAACTAACGATCATTTTGGCCCAACCGGTCGATGGAAAGTAGGTGGGATCCTGATGAATGATTTCCATCGAATCGTTGTTTAAAAACGAAATCATCGGTCGCCATAGCTTTGACTCATCCAATTTGCATAACAAGTGTCCCGTGTCCCACGACAAACCAATGAAACCACGGCAACTCACGGAAGATCGGTGTGGGTCGATATCGCGGACTTTGGTAATCGTCATGCCCGCATACACGTTGGTTATAACTGAATCTAGATGAAAGGGCCGCTCTTTGATGGTGTTTGGATTCGGTGGTTCTTTCAAAGGGGGTCCAGTCCAGTCCGTGAGGGCTTCCCCTGCGTCGTTGTCCACTTTCACTGCGATGGATTCTCTTCCACTGTGGTGTGTATTCTGGCGAAAACTTCCGTGAACAGCTCCGTGCAGCTCCCCAGCGTCGTGTCCAGTCCAGTACTTTTCTGGAGAGGCCATTGATCGATCGAATTGGAATATCCAGAGGTGTGATCGGTGGATCGAAACGAATACGCAGGAGGTCCAAAGTGGTCAATGGGATGATAACCCGATACGGTTGTAACAAAGTCTACTGTGTCTTGAATTGATCAGAGACAGACGATGATGATGCAATGATGCACAAACACAACCTGGACAACGTCACGTGGTCCAAACGTATCCAAGAACGTATCACAAATAATATTTAGTTATCTGACCTGAGAAAACCGACAACTTGCCAAAATCTATAACTATGAGAAATTTTGCCAGCACACGAAGTGTCAAGCGAGATGGCGTACGTGTACAGGTACCGCCGGTACACAGGCATGTTCTGTTAGACAACTTGATGCACTGTTTAGTTGTCTAACAGAACATACCCCATATCTCAAATCTCACTTGACACTTTTCACGCCTGTACCTGGTACGGTAACAAGTTTGAGAACCTTGTCGTTTCTTCAGAGGAGGTCACATTTTTATTCAAGTACGGAGCCGTTATGCCCCCTAAATTGGGATGTCTCAAAAATGACAGTAGAATGACTACATAATAGATGTTATATGCAAAAAGAGGCATCATTATCATTTTATCACGTTTGCTGTAGTGCATTTCAACTTTTCTTTTCGAAAAAAAATATTTTTTCATCATACTACCCCGGCCCGGGTACAACAATCATGATTTTTTTTTTGTGGAAATTCTTCGGCGAAATCCACTTTCAAAATTTTTGACACAAATCGATCTCCCCGCAAACTATTGCTCGCATTAAGCGAGTGAAATCGTACATACCATAAAAATAGGCGCAACAGGTGTACGGGTACGCTTACTAAACTGTATATATATACAGATTATTTCACTATATTAATTATGTACGTGTAATTCTACTTGCTCCCTTCTTCGGCACTGCGAGCGATTGTTGCGTCTTCATGATGTGTAAACATTTGTTGAGGATGGTGAGATACATCACGAAACGTGGTGTGGGTTTTATTTGGTGTCACCAAATCTTTCGCGGCTGTTGGAGAACGTGGGCTCGTTTTGTCTTGCTTCTCTATGGCCGCGTTCGCTTCGGACTCCGACGAGAACCCCGCAGTTTCTAATTCTTTTTGTCTTTCTAAATATGCGATTCTGACAGTCTCAGTGAGCTCTTCGCACAAAATCTCTTGAGATTTTTCAACAATTTTATGAATCTCACCCAACAATTCTGATGTGCTACGTTTGCCTGGGAATAAACAATAGATGTAAATCATAAGTTAGTATTAGTATATATGCAGACACAGAAAAAAATGTTGGGAATTGTTCAACGGGTTTTGTACACGAGTGAAAAGAGTGACTGTAATTTACCTAAATCACTGATTTCACTTTTTAATGCTTCCATACCGGTCCTCTTCTGAGCAAAGTGTTGCTTCAACAACATCATTCTGGCACGAATGATTTCTTGTTTCTTTTGCACCGATTCATATTCAGCATTGAAATTTGTGCTTATAACCGTAATTGGAATGGCCAAAACTAAAATACCTAGTAAACTAGCTGCCACAGCAATCACTTGCCCAAGTGGTGTAATTGGGTATACATCACCGTAACCCACCGTGGTCATTGTAATAATACACTGTACAAGTCCAAAGAAGAAAAAAAGTGGAAAAAAGTTTGTTCACAAAAAAAGATGTCAGAAAACATGTTGCATTGCAACACCAAACGATTATGAAAACATCAATTTGCTCAAACACAACCACTGCGAGCAATGTTGGCCTTGTTGGTGTGTTGATGATGCCAAACCAAGCCAAAGAGGTTAAAGCACTCAACAACAAATAATTACACAAACAACTACTCTACACAAACAACTACTCAACAAACAACTACAAACAAAGGTCGGGTCTAAAAAGAAATCAAAACTTTGTGCACTCACCCAATAAAAAGCATCGGGTATACTTTGATACGGTGATGCGACATCAAGATTATCCAGCGTCACCCACATTTTGTGTTCGAACGACCATTCACCACGTTCAACCGTAAACATAATGGATGAAAAGAAGATCATACATATCATTATGATAAAAAACAACATGGCCAATGGTTGTGCTGATTTTGCCAATGCTGAACCAAATAAACGAAACCATGTTAAATATTTTGAGACTTTAAGTACCCTGACAATACGTACCAAACGTACAATGCGAATGAAAGATGTTTTGAGACCTGCACCACCACCCAATGACGTTTGGATAATTTCCACGTAAAAGGGTAAAATGGCCAATAAATCAACGATACTTAAAAATTCAAAAACAAATTTTAGTTTGTTGGGGCAACTAAAAAATCTGATTATATACTCGACAGTAAAGGCACCACTACATATTGCTTCGACAACAAACAATATATTCAACATGACAGGGTCGATTTGAACAGATGGTAGCGTTTCAACTATAAAATTAAGGCAGGATATTGCGATTAATAACATGATAACCATGGCAAGTATAGCAGCACCTCGACTCGACTCTGCTTCGTCCATAAAAGCCCAAGTTTTTTCTTTCAATGTTTTGCGATTTCCGTTGTTTGTAGATTCCAGATGATCGAGATTTAACATTGCATCTAAACTTTTAGACATGGACCTCGTTTTTGCTGTAGTGTTTGGAGTGGTTGCAGTTGCAGTTTCTGTGAAACTGTCTGAAGCTGCCTCAACAGCATATTTTGAAGTTGGCGTCGTGACAGCCGGTGAAGTTGATACTGGTTGTTCGTCACTCATATTGCAATTGATAGATAGTAATGGAAAGTTTCAACTGTGAAAGTGTATGTGGTTTAATGTATCTGTTTCGTTGCACGCGCGGTTTGCATGTTTGTTGGTTCTTTGTGTGTTTGCGATCGTCAAAGAGTACCGGTGTACCAATTACTGGTGTGTTGTCGGTTTTTGTTGTTAAAAAAAGTGCAAATTTCCAGATATGTGCAATTACTAGTAGTAGCATAGAAAGCTGATATAATTCCAAAGATTCGATAGGACAGCAAAATATAGTGAAAATGATTGGATCTGCCCCTGGTTTGGCTAGAGTTTATGCCTAAAATGTAAGTTTTTACACTAGCTAGGCCTAGGGTACCTTTTTCTCAGCAAGCAACGAAGCAACGAACAGCGAGCAACAAAAAGGCCTCGGAATTTTCAAGTTTTGCGATTGGTCGAACACATTTTCACTCCACACGCTTTTTTAAATTTTGACAATACGTTTGCAACTGAACATCGTGCCGTAAATAAACCTAACAATCTCGATCTGTTGTGGTGGTTTACTTGTGGTTCCTTGCTTCTGTTCTTTCAAACATTGTAATCAAACAACATGGTATTTAGGTTTCAATTTTTGCTGCGACGTCTGTGGTATTTCTTGATCTTATTCTTGACCACTTCAAAGTTTAGTGTTTTAGTGGAAGGACGAGGTAGTAGCACATGGACTATTGCCGATGAACGATTGGGTAAAAACATATCAACACCAAATCCCACTGAATTTCTACGATCGATCATGGTTGTCAGTTTAAAAAGGGCTATTATGCCCATCTCGGTGGGTACAGAGAACGGCATAGAAATTTTTGAAACTTTTGATGATTTTCCAAAATTAAATGTTCTTGTTGGTGCAGAATCAGCATACCCAACCAGTGTGAGCATGGAAGCAGGAGAACGTGTCATTAAAACGGATGGTGTCAAACAAAGAATGACGGATTTAAAGAAAATTGATTTGCCGGATTTGTTGTTGCAAAATGTGGGTGCCACGCAACAATTGGTGCGTGATAGTTATACGATGATGGATTTGCTTGAAGAGAATCGTAAAAGTTGGAACGAAAGATTCGCCGAATCCAAATCATTGGTTGAACATTTAGAAAGAAAAGTCAACGCGTTGACCGGTGATGTTGCGTTTCTGAACTCAACACATTTTGAGGCGGAACGTCGCATTGTTGAACAAGTGGAAAGACTGAGAGAAGCAGAAGTTAGAATTGCTGAAGCAGAACAAAGAAGAGTACAAGCAATTCAAAATAAAACAGTCGAAGAAAAAATTGCGTTGCTGGAAGTGGAAGATTATAAATTAAATCAATCACGTATATTGGAACAAGAAAGAAAATTGAATGAAGTTAACATTACAGAACGTGGTGCGCAATTAAGAAAAGAAAACGATGAACATCAAGAAAAATTACGTTTTAAAACAGAATCAAATTTACAAGTCATGAAAAAACAAGCTGAAATTGAAAGTCGAAAAGAAGCAGCACGCATTCAAGCCGAAATGGCTGCCCAACAAGAGCGTGAAAACGAAGATGTGCGTACTCGATTGCTTCGTGAACAAGGTTTGCAAGATCGCCGCAAATGGCGTGAAGCAGTTGAAGCCATTGCGAATTCAATGTTGCAACTGTTAGCTGATCCAGATCGTTTGACTGCTTTGGTAGTAGCAATGAGTGCTATTTTTGTAGGGATGTATGCTGCAAAAGAAATCAGTCGAGTGATGGCTGAACGCCTGAAAGAATGGTTGTACGAGCAACCTGCCTTGGTACGTGAAACATCGCGTACTTTTGGTATTGCTACTCGTATTGGCCATTTTTTTCAAGATTTATGTTGTAAAAAAAAGAGCGCGACAGAAAGTGTATTGACTGGCGTTGTGTTGAACCCGGAACTGGATATACGTGTGCGTACATTGGTTTCCTCTATCGAACTAACAACAGGCCATGGTGCTCCACTGCGTCACATTTTATTTCATGGTCCACCCGGGACGGGTAAAACAATGGTTGCTCGACGTGTTGCAAAACATTCGGGCCTTGAATTTGCTATAATGAGTGGGGGTGATGTTGCACCATTAAAAGCAAGAGCTGTGACTGAAATTCATAAATTGGTGAACTGGGCCAAAAGATCACACAAAGGGATGTTGTTGTTCATTGACGAAGCGGAAGCATTTGTGGGTTCAAGAAGATCAGATGCTGCTGGTTTTGGTCCGTCGCGTGAAGCATTGAATGCTTTGTTGTACCACACGGGTACAGCATCTACTAAATTTATGATGGTGCTTGCTACAAATCGACCGGAAGATTTGGACAGTGCTATTACAGATCGTATCGACGATGCTTTGGACTTTGTTTTGCCGGGCGACGAAGAGCGCCGACGTCTTGTAGTTGTATATTTTTGTAAATATGTTGGTTCCCCGGGTGGTCATGGATTGGTGAGACAAAAGGGCGCAATAATGGACGAGGAAGCGAAAGAGGAAGAGGAAGAGGAAGAAGAAGTGTCAGCCCAACAAAAAAGTGGTACCAGGGGGAGAAGAAAAAGTAGCAGACGAAGTCGCACAAAAAGAGACAAAACACCAAAAAGAAAACCACCCCGTAAAAAATCACCAAGTCCAATTCCAGAAGAAGAAGTTCGTTTGGATCAAGACGACAGTGAAACAGTGGATGAAAATGAAGATACGGCACCTACATGGTATGAACGATGGGTAAATGGCAAAACTGGTAAAATTGATATCAACGTGGAAGAAAACATCACCGAGCAATTTCTAATCAAAGAAGTAGCAAACAAATTGGTCGGATTTTCAGGGCGTGAAATCGCCAAATTTATGTTGGCCGTACAAGGAATGGCTCATGCAAGTGAAGGGGTTCATTTGTATCGCGAACACATTGTGGAACTGGTGAAATTGAAAATTATTGAACATAACATGAAGGTGGATCAAAGAGTAGTAGAATAATTTCGCAACCCCACACATACATACACATCAAGAATGTGTACTACACACACATGTACCTGTACACGTGCACACATGTATGTACATGTAGTATGTACATGATGAATGTATATGTGTATGATGTACTGTATGTGTGCAGTTTAATCATAACGAAAAAATATTTTTTTTCTCGATAAAAAATTTTGGCTTTTTTCTTAGAAGATGACTTCGGGATAAAAAACAGGTATACATACTTCATGTACATATATACAGGTGTACCCTATGTGTGTGTATGTGGTACTACTACTACTACTGTAGCTACTAGTTTTTTATCCCGAAGTCATCTACTTTCATCGACATCACATTATTTTTGCTACCCGTCGTTAACGAATGCTTCCGACAATAACAATTCAGTCGCTGTTTTTCTTTCTTCAGGATCTCGTTTCAAACAAGAATCTAAAAAATGAATGCATTCGTCCGACGCATTGGGGGGAAATGCAGGCACGGTTTCGGAGGTAGCTACAAAAAACATCAATGCCAAATGATTTGTGTACAAGGACCAAGGTCTTTTGCCCGTTAACATTTCAATGCACACACAACCAACACTCCATATGTCACTTTTTCGACCTACGTGTTCTTCTGCAAATTTAATTGCTTCAGGTGCCATCCAAGGTACACTTCCTAACAATTTCTCTTTGCCTTTTTGTCGCATTGAATCCATGCCATCAAATTTAACACTGCAACCAAAATCAGCTAATTTAACTATACCTTGTTCGGTGACCAAAAGATTTGCACCTTTTATGTCACTGTGGTGAACAAAAAAGAAGGGGAAAGGCGGGGAAAGGCGGGGAAAGGCGGGGAAAGGCGGGGAAAGGGGGGAAAGGGGGGGAAAGGGGGGAAAGAAAAAACGGTTTAGACGTATCATTTTTGTGGTGCGATAGAGATGGCAAGCCGTACCGATGAATAATACCATTCGAATGCAAATATTCCAATCCCTTTAATATCTGTTTCGTGTATCCTTTTACTATTTGATTTGTAAAATGACCAAATTGCTTCAACATGCTTGCTGTAAAAAAGTAAAAAAGAAAAAGAAATACACATGATGTTAAACACATGAGGATCAGACCTCTGCCAATGCATACAACTACAGTACTAGTCCATTCGTGAAGTTGCAGTACCTATACTGCCACCCGGGACATATTCCAATAATATACAAAACTGTGGTGATGGTTGTGATATAAATTCAGTTCCTAAATATTGAACAATGTTAATGTGTGACAATTTTCTCATAATGTTGACCTCTTTTTCCAATTTGGTCATTTTGTAACCATACGATTTGTTGTTGCTGTTGTTACTGCTCTCGTAGCTGCCGCTGCTGTTGGTATTGCTCGTATCTTCGGATGCAAAATCTACTAAACTATCCATAAACAGTTCTTTCACAGCTAGAAATTCCCCTGTGACTTTGTTTAATCCTTGGAGAAAAGAAAAGAAAAAAAGAAAAGAAAATTGGTTTGTTAAATGTAGCCCACGTGTAGCCCACGTGTAGCCCACGTGTAGCCCACGTGTAGCCCACGTGTAGCCCACGTGTAGTCCACGTGTAACTCACGTGTAGCTCACACGGACCAACAAAGAATGGAAAGTCGGGAGAAATTACCTAAATACACACGGCTGAATGCACCTTCACCTAAAAAGGAACCTCTTGTCCACTTCAATTTTGGTGTTTGAGTATTCTCAGCAGCACCAGTATTTTTTGCATTGTAACTATTCAAAATATTATTGCCGTCATCGTCGTTGCCGTCTGCTGGTTGCACGCTTCGTTGTGCGAGTAATCTACCTTGTGTGGCTAAATCTTTTCTTTCCGCTGGACTTCTTGGTGGACGTATTATTGATGTCAATTTTTTGGTTGATAAGAGCTTTTCTAAATTTAATTTTTGTGGACGAATTTTTGGTGATCGAGGTGATGAAGTGGTGGATGACGTGGATGAAGGTGGAGGAGTGGGTGAAGTGGGTGAAGTGGGTGAAAAGGAGGAAGAAGAGGAAGAAGAGGAAGAAGAGATAGAAGAGGTAGAAGAGATAGAAGAGGACGAGGAAGTTGTTGCAGGAGGTAAAGTTGAAGAAGATGATGATGACGACGACGACGATAGATTTCTCTGAGTAGCATCCGCGACAAGTCTTGGAGAAGGTTCGGGTATTGCTCCAGCATTAATGGAATCAAGTATACTATTGGTTCTTACTAATGTAGGTCTTTTGGAACGTATTGATGATAACAAGATATCATTGCTGTCATCTGAATTCATGGAAGCAGTTGAATTGATTGAAATGGAACGAAGGTCGTTGGAAAGGGGCTCTTCTTTTTGGATATCTGCTGTGTTTTGACTGTTGTTGGTGTTGCTGGTGTTGTTGGTGTTGTTGGTGGTGGTGGTGGTGGTGGTGGTGGTGGTGGTGGTCGTGTTGCTTGTATCATTGTCGTCAAAAGTCCGTCTTCTTGGGCGTGTTGGTGGTGGTTTCTCCTTCTGTTCTTCTTGCTGTTTCTCCTGTTCTGGTGTATTGTGGCTGCTGTTGCTGCTACCACCCCAACCAGGAAATCGTAATGTTGCAGGTGGATAATTGTTTTTTTTGATCAATGGACTGGGTGTCAACGTTTTCTGCCTTGCTTTATCTGTATTTATTGGTGATGATGTTAGCACCGAAAATAATCTGCGTGCCCCAGCTCTATTTTTGAGTGGTTTCACTTTGGTTTCACCATCACTGCTGCCACTGCTGCCACTGCTGCCACTGCTGCCACTGTTGCCACTGTTGCCACTGCTGCCGGTACTACTGTTTCTCAGACCTTGTTGTTCCAATTCAATTTTCATTTGTTTGTCCAATTGTATTGTTGTTATTCTCAATTGTTCGACTTGTAATTTTGTATCGTTTACTTTTCTGGTTTCTTCCAATAATTTCTTTTTTAATAAAGTCACACTTAATTTCGTTTCATCAACCACCATTTGTGCGGCTTTTACATGTTCAGCATTTTCAATGATTTCACGCTGCAAATAATGTTTGACCTTTCTCAACGATTCGCTACTTTTTTTACGTTGTATTTTATGTTTCTTTTCTCTTGATTGCTGTTTTTCCAACGCACTCAATACTGTTACTAAATTATCTAAATGTTCGTTCGCTTGTCCCAATTCTTTCTCTGATACTGTGACTTGATGTGTCAGATCACTGTTGATTTTGTCGTTTTCTTTCAATTGCAGTGTATTTTT
>Ga0115007_10001335_pt1 | contig 15956 bp, 13 predicted proteins | sample ArcOceMetagenome_2_FD_87166 | JGI IMG/M metagenome (GOLD analysis project Ga0115007, IMG submission 87166) | Marine eukaryotic phytoplankton communities from Arctic Ocean - Arctic Ocean ARC135M Metagenome | ecosystem: Environmental > Aquatic > Marine > Oceanic | place: Arctic Ocean | collected... | reverse complement strand
TGGGCAACAAAGTCATGGCGATAAATGCCACCATCCACTACCAGTGCGCTGCAAGCAATGGCTGCGTAGCGACCTGTTTTCGCGAGTAGCTTGGCTTGTAGTGGTATCTCATAAGCGCCGGGTACGGCGATTAAATCAAACTTATCGACATCATAGCCGCGCTCGGCCATTTCTGTGCGAAAGCCTTCCCAGCAATTAAGGACGATATCGGTGTGCCATGTGGCATGGATAAAGGCGATACGCTGATCGCGGATGTTAAGTGTACTTGAATTCGTTGAGCTCTGATTCATGGGTCTATCCTAATAAAATGACTGAATCAGGGCGAACGGACAGGCAAGCCATGGGCATAACAGTGGCTTAGGCCACAGGTAATAACCCACAGATCTCTAACCATCGCGTGGAAACGCCATGGCGGATAATGTCTGACACGCTCTCTATCATCCGGACTATAACCGTCGGCTCTGGAATTTAACCAGATCTGCTGACCCTTCCTCGTTCACTATATGGTTAACAGCATGCGTGTACTGCCTACCCCTAAGGATAGATCACAACATATAGCCATATGACAACTGAACTAAGAAGGCGCTCGCGGGCTTAGCGTTTCAAGCAAGCTTGATCGGCTTTACCGCCGGTGGGGAATTTCACCCCGCCCCGAGAACGAAATCGGTGTAATACCGATGACAGAAATATATGACTTTATGGCCTGAGTGTAAAGACCGACGTCAAATGACTACAAACTTTCGCCGGGTTCGAGGGCGAATGGCAGCGAAATAACGCGTTCGGTAATGGGTTCTCCGGATAAACGCGCTAGTAGCTGTTCTGCTGCAATTTTCCCCATGCGCTCTCGCGGTGTTACGACGGTCGCGAGCCTTGGAACTATGGCTGATGAAATATCGTGTCCGTGAAAGCCAGCGATACCTATTTGGGCTGGTACGGCGATACCGCGACGCTGGCAGGCGTACAGTGCGCCAATCGCCAAGTCATCGTTAGTGCAGAAAATACCGTCCATATCCGGTTGTGCCTCAAGTGCTTGGTCTAATAACTTTGCTCCGCGGGTAAACGATGATGCTTCCTCGGTTTGCAAACTAAACGGGGTTAAACCATGTTTACGCATGGCCTGTTCATAACCGTTGATTTTAAAGAGTGTCCGAGCATCCATTCGTGCCGCAAAGTAAACAATTTTCCGGCGCCCGCGCTCGATCATCAATTCGGTCATTGCAAAGGCGGCGGCTTCGTTATCAAAACCAATAGCTTGTTCAATTGCCGGGGAAACCGAATCCATCAGTTCAATCACGGGTATGCCGGCTGTTTTTATCATTTTACGCACGCGATCGGTGTGGAAACTATCGGATAAAATCAAACCATCCACGTTATAGGACAAGAGTGCAGCGATGCGTGATTCTTCTGCTTCTTGGCTATAACTATAATGAGCGAGCATCGTTTGATAGCCTGCTGGGTCAGTTACCGACTCAATACCGCGAATCACTTCGGAGAAGACTTGGTTAGTTAGCGAAGGTACGAGAACGCCAATTGCATAGCTTTTTGACTTAGAAAGGATATCAGGGCCGCGGTTTGGTATGTAACCTAGGTCATCTAAGGCGAAACGGATTTTATCGCGTAGCTGCTCAGAGACTAAATTAGGGCTTTTTAAAAAGCGACTGACGGTCATTTTTGTAACACCAACTTGGTTTGCTACATCCTGTAACGTTGGTCTTTTTTTCTTCGTTGTCATACCTGAGCCTGATATTAACTGTTACCTGTAACATTAGCACAATCAGGCTAATGGCTTAAGTAAAAAAGCCCATCGAGATGATGGGCTTTTTATAATAACTTCAAATGGTTAGCTAACCATGATGGTGTCGTTAATAATCATGACGATGCTTGAGGAAGGCATGTATCGCCCAGAGCGATTAGAAGATCACTAAAGACTTTTTCTACTGGTTGGTCGATATTGATAGCGATAGCTTCTGTCGCGGAGGGTTCGATTAAATCATCAAATTGGCTTTCTAGCATACCCCGGCCATTAAAGTAGTGACCTTCTCGCTGCTGATGGCGCTGCCAGATGGTATCGATGTCACCTTTCAAATAGATAAGTGTTGCTTCATTGCCTTGGCGTAACAGCTCACGATATTGCGGCTTAAGCCCTGAGCAGGCCACAACGGCTGTGGACTCCTTATTGATGAGAGCGTTCAGCGTTTGCAGCCATTCGCGTCGGTCATGGTCATTGAGCGGTACGCCTTGACGCATCTTCTCTACGTTCTCTGGCGGGTGAAAATCATCACCATCAAAGAACGATAGCCCTAAACGTTCCGCTAGCAATGATCCAATCAGAGATTTACCGCATCCCGATACACCCATGACAATGAATTTCTTGTTGTTCATCGCTTATTTCCACCATAAAGAAAGTTGTGGGAAGGCGATAACAAGGGCGAGCACTATAATTTGTAGAGCAATGAACGGTAGCAGGGCCGAGAAAATTTCACCTAAGCTGATGTCTTTGGGGGCTACCGATTTTAGGTAAAAAGCAGCGGGCCCGAACGGCGGTGACAAGAAGGATACCTGCATGTTCAAGCAGAACACCACACCAAACCAGATAGGGTCTAGCCCTAAGCCAACGATGATCGGGACAAAGATAGGCATGGTTAGTAAGGCAACACCGACCCAATCAAGAAACATACCCAAGACGAGCAAGATGGCCATCATGATCAATACGGTGCCCATGACATGACCGTTACTCAGTGACAAAATCACGCTTTCTACGAAGTCGATACCGCCCATCAAGTTATACACACCGACTAGGGCGCTGGCGCCAATGCCGATCCACATGATCATGCCACAGGTTTGCATGGTCGATTTGGCACTATCTTTCAGCATCTGCGCATTCAATTCACCGCGAATCAAAGCGCTTAACATGATGCCGACAACACCGAGTGCAGAGGCTTCAGTAACAGACGCGATCCCCGTGTAGATGCTGCCGAGTACGATAGCGACGGTTAAGCCTGGGAAGAACAGTGCTTTTAGGTAGTTAGTCTCTTTTGCATCGTCTTCTTTTTGCATCTCGTCAGACGGTAAAGGCGCTAAAGAAGGATCTATCCAGCAACGGATCAGTACGTAAGCCACATAAAAGGCTGCCAAAATAGACGCCGGTAAGAAAGCGGCCTTGAACAAATCACCGATTGATACGCTGGCTGTCATACCGTAAATAATCAATACGATACTTGGCGGCATCATGGTGCCTAGTGCACCGCCGGCACAGGTTGTACCAATGGCGAGTTTACGGTTATAGCCAAGACGCAGCATTTGCGGTAACGCTAAAATGCCTAAAAGAACAGTTTCTCCGCCGATAACGCCAGACATTGACGCTAAAATAACAGCAACGACTAACGTCTGAACAGCAACGCCACCGCGTATTTTACGTGCGGCTTTCTTCATGGCATCGAATAAATCGACCGCAATACCTGAACGGTCGAGCAGCGCGGCCATCAAAACAAACATGGGCACAGCTAAGAAGACATAACCGTTTACAAAGCTGTACATACGGCTGGTCACGAGCGGTAGCGCATCAACGCCAAACCAGCCCAGTGTAAAGATTAAAGCCACAAGGCCTGTTACAAAGGCTAATTGCATGCCAGTGAGTAGCAAACCAATTAACAGGACAAGCATAGCCAAACTGCCAAGGCCTATGCCGAGCGAGGATAAATCAAACATGGTGACGTCCTCGGTTATTGAGTGCCTTGAGACGAGTACATTCATTAATGAGATGCAGTGAAAACTGAATAAACATGATGCTAACCACGATAAGAATCACGGCTTTAAGTAGCGAGGGGAAAGCCGGATCCCATGCTGAGCCTGATGTTTCTAAACGGATATCACCAAAGGGCGTAACCCAACTGCTATAGGTGATTTGCCATGCGCCGTAGACCAACATGCCGGTAAAGGCCAAACCCGCAAGGTGGTGAAAAATATTGAGGTAATGGCGCGTTTTTTCAGAGACTTGGTCGTAGATAAGTACAACTCGCACGTGTTTATTGTTGGCCAGTGCATAGGCGCCACCGACAACGAATAATGAGCCACCAATAAAAGATGCACTCTCATGCACCCACATGGTTGGGGCATTGAATAAATACCGCATCACGATTTCATAAAAAGAGATCGCCACAGTAAAGATAAACAGCAAACTGAGTAGGTTACCGATACGTAAAATCACGCGGTCGAGTCGGTTCCTGCCTTGTTCATCGTCAAGAGAGTAATCGGGCGTATCACCCAGATGATCTGTCGATTGCATAGAAACTCCAACAAAACAGAGCTAGGCCTGTTTATCTAGGCTGGTTACAAAGGTAAAGGGAAGTCGTTTATGGGCCTAAAGAGCGGGCCCATAAACCTTACAGGGAGCGCAAATTACAGCAGGCCATTCTCAGAGAGATAAGCAGAGATAGACTGGTAGACTTTTTCAGCGTTCGGAGATTTCTGCGCATAGATTTCCCATTGTGATTGAGCAATTGCGCGGAATTTTTTACGCTCTTCAGCCGACCAATCATGGATGGTAATTTCAGGGTTAGCTTGTGCTTCTTTAACCGCTAACTGGTCCGCGATGCGGAGCTGAGTTGTGATGTCTTGTGCGAAATCACGAACAGAAACCGTTAATATTTCTTGAAGATCCGCCGGTAATTTATCCCATTTTTTCTGGCTAACAGAAATATCGATTAGTGGTAGGGAGTGGAAGCCTGGCTGTACGGGGTGTGTTGCTACATCGTTCATGCCAGCTTTTTGGTTCGTTGAGAACACCGTATAATCGGCTGCATCGATAACGCCTTTGCTCAAACCTGTGAATACTTCAGAGCCCGGTAGGTTAACGGGAGACGCGCCTGCCGCGGCAAATACTTGCTGAACTAAGCCTTCTGGTGCGCGCAACTTAAGGCCTTTCAGGTCATCAACACCATTGAGTGGCACTTTCGATACAAAGGACTCAACACCGGTTGTGGAGCCGCCTACAAACTTAACGCCATAGGGCGCGTACAGATCAGTCATCACCTGATAGCCGCCACCGTAATTGATGTATTGCAGGAGCTGAGAGGTATCAGACCATGCGCCCACGGTATTGCCGATGAGGCCAAAAGCCGGGTCTTTGCCTGAAAAGTAGCCCGTTGCTGTCACATGGCCATCCAAGATGCCCATTTTGATCGCATCCAACGTTTCCGTGTGCTTAACGACACTACCTACTGGTAGTAATTCAATATCAAGGCGCCCGCCAGACATCGCTTCTACACGATCTGCCCATTCTTGTTGTACTTGGTAGTTTTTATCACCTGAAGGATCAGATGACTGAATTTTGAAGGTAAAGTCAGCTGCTTGAGCGGTAACAGAAACCAAGCCAGCTAAGGCTGTAGTAAGAAGCGCTTTAGAGAAGTTCATTTATCAGTTCCTATGCTTATTGTTCTTCGGGACTTGTTATTCGAGACTTAAATAAGGTTCAACGCAGTCGTGCCGACCGACGCAATCAAAATGATATGTTACCGGTAACAAATCCGAATGTTACCGGTAACTTTTTTTCATAACAAGTTTTTTTAGCGAAAGAAGTGGATGCTCGTGATCCCTAGAGGCTAACGCTTACCAAAATAAATACGCGAAAAGCGTAATAACACAGATGCAAACGATGTTAAGTACCAACCCCACCCGCATCATCTCGCTTTGTTTGATATAGCCTAAGCCGAAGACAATGGCGTTAGGAGGTGTCGCGACGGGTAGCATAAATGCACATGACGCTGAGATCGCGATGATGGCCGATAAAATCACCGGTGAAATCCCCATGCTGTCTGCAATGGCAGCAAAAACAGGAATCAAGATAGCTGCGCTGGCCGTATTACTGGCAAACTCAGTGAGCATAACAACGAAGGTAGTAATGGTAAGTAACGATAAAAGAATACCCGCGTGATCCAGTAACTGTGATAGCTCGTGCGCTAAAAACTCACTAGCCCCCGTTGCTTTTAGTACGCCGCTTAAACAGATACCACCACCAAATAGAATTAATACACCCCAATCTGTGCTCTTTTCAATGGTTTTCCATTCCACAACGCGTGATGCGCAAAGCAAGATAATGGCAGAGATCGCAATGATGGTATCTAAACTAGCAATCCCTCCAAGTGCTTTATTCAGCGGACCGCTAAATATCCAACTAACGACGGCTAAACCGAAAATGACCAGTGTAGTGATACGGTCGCGTGTCCAATCAATTTTTGTTGATTGCTGTTCAAATCGGTAACTCAGGTTGGGTTGAGTGAGTAAGTAGAGGATCAGCACGGCCATGGGAAGCAAAATCAGCGTGATAGGTAGGCCTAGCTTCATCCATTGTGAAAAGTTTAAACCGGCTTCTGCCGCCGCAATCGCATTAGGCGGGCTACCGACAATAGTAGCAATACCACCAATACTCGCGCAGTAAGCGATACCTAACAAAATAAAGAGGAAAGTCGGGCGATCTTTTTCGCCATCCAATTTATTCATTATCCCTAAGACTAAGGGCAACATCATTGCGGTGGTTGCGGTATTACTTATCCACATAGACAGCGCGGCGGTTACGGCAAATAGCATGAAAACAGCGACGCTCATGCGGCCTTTGGCTAAGGCTACTACCTTATTCGCTATCGCTTTATCCAGTTCTTGATGGTGTAACGCCGCGGCAAGCGCAAACCCTCCTAAAAAAAGGAAAATGATTGGGTTGGCAAAGCTAACTAGTGCGGCCGATGTTTTAAAAACACCGGTCGCTACCGCCAGTAAAGGGACGAGGAGTGCAGTGACACTGACATGTAAGGCCTCGGTTAACCATAAGATAGCGACAAAGACCAAAATGCTTAGGCCTTTCACAACATTAATCTCAAATGGCAGCGTATTCAGTAAAATAAAAAACAAAGCAATATCGGCTAAAAAGATTAGCAAATGGCGCAGATTGATTGTCATGGGAGGTTCCGGTTCAGGAAAGTAGGAATGTAATTCGTATTACATATTATACATTCTACAGTGACCGTAAAAATAGGATTTGGTTTTAGGTGAACACACTGTTGAGCTGACTCATCCATGATGATCTTGTTTTTACTTAGATGTATGATGTATTACCTTTTTGATTTTTTGTATGATGCATCACTAGGTAAATCAAAAAATGTCTTGTAGTCGATAAGTAATATATTAATGAATATTAGGTGCCATAATGAAGTCAATCCACGTTCTCCTTGTGTGGCCAAACCGTCCAGAGCAGATGGCCATCTTAGACAATACATATCATCTGCACCGTTACGACTTAGCTAGCCTGTCAGATAAAGTTGCTATATTAGACGAGTTTGGCGAACAGATACGCGCGGTTGTGACTACACACGGAGGCGGGCTCGAACAATCATTAATTGATCGCTTGCCTAACTTAGAAATAGTGGCCTGCAGCAGCGTGGGGCTAGACACTCTGTGTGTCGATGCGTGTAAGGCACGCGGTATTCACGTAACTAATACGCCGGATGTGCTTACCGATGATGTCGCTGATATGGCGTTACTCCTCTTGCTGGCGACGATAAGGCGCTTAGTACCTGGTATTGACTGGATCAAAAGTGGGGATTGGGTCAAAAAAGGCATGATGCCACTGAATACAGCTATCCATAGTAAAACCGTCGGCATTGTGGGTTTGGGTCGTATCGGAAAAGCCATCGCCAGCCGTGCTCAGGCGTTTGGTATGAAGGTGTGCTATTACGGGCGCCGCCAATACAGCGATGTAGATTACACCTATTACGATGACCTAGAAGCGCTGGCGCGCGATGTGGATATTCTCATGCCAGCCATACCGGGCGGCGATGATACCGAAGGTTTAATAACTCGCGATGTACTCAAGGCGTTAGGCCCCAAAAGCTATTTTATTAATATTGCGCGTGGCAGTGTGGTTGATGAGGCCGCGTTGGTAGAATTATTACAGGCAGGAGAGCTGGCAGGCGCAGGCCTAGACGTCTTTGTCGACGAGCCAAACGTGCCCGAAGCATTACTGACGATGGATAACGTTGTATTGCAACCTCACTGTTCCAGCGGGACGTATGAAACACGTGGGCGAATGGCGCAACTGGTGGTGGATAATTTAGATGCGCACTTTGCAGGTAAGCCGTTGTTAACGCCTGTTTAAGAGTGTGATAGTTTGATGTAATTGAATAACGTAGGTCTGCACAATGGTTAACTTAAACACTGTCGAGTTAAAAGCTTTCATCCCATCAAAAGACTTTACTCTTTCAAAGCGCTTCTATGCCGATTTAGGGTTTTCTCAAGTATCGGATGCGTATGGGGTAGCTTACTTCCACTGTGGTCAGTGTAGTTTTTTGCTTCAAGACTTTTATGATAAATCGCTTGCGGAAAATTTAATGATGCACCTTCTGGTTGAAGATATAGCCGCCTGGCATGAGCAGATCACTCATGGGGATATAGCGGAGAAGTATGGTGTTAATGTATCCGAAATTACTGAGCAACCTTGGGGCATGAAAGACTTTACAGTACATGACCCAAGTGGGGTACTGTGGCGTTTTGGGCAGAATATTTAAATACACATTACATGAGTTTGAGTTAGAAAGCCTTTTATATGAATGTATTAGGGATCTACAATAGGGTTCTGTCCCCGTTATTTTTCTGTCCATCATTAGAACCGCTTAAAAACCCTCTACGCCTATGTTATCGTTCCCACCGTTTTGTAGGTCTCTTGATTAAAGAGCTTCAAAAAGGAATTCGTTTAAACGAAGCTGTCCCCGCAACTGTATACGGGTAGCGATTCATCACAGCGACTGCTGATGATCACTGAGGTTCGCCTTGGGAAGGTCGATGAATGGCGATGATCCGTGAGCCAGAATACTTGCCTGCAAACATCATTATTATTTCGAATAGTCGGGGTGTGCTATTCAGGAGTGACCTTCATTTCAGAGGTATGTGCTTAGTACATGCCGTTGCTGTGCGTTTCTCTCTTTATCCCCGGTGTTCATCATTGATCGGGGTTTGTCGTGCTCAAGTTTTTCTCTTGTTGTGTCATTTTATTACTGACGTTGCCTACGTATGCCACTTCGTTGCTGGTGATCACGTCGGCGTCGAATCTGCCGGAGCTTGTTTCGGGAGCGCATCGCTTTCTAGACGCGCAGCCTAACGATCAAGTACAGATCCGCTCAACGGTTCAATGGCATCAGCTTTCGCGTACGGAGCAATCCGCATTGTTAGTCGAGGCTGATTTGGTCTTTGCCGCTGGTGTGTTTGGTGAACCTGTAGCGCGTTTACAGGCAGCGCTTGATGCAGACGAAATTCGTGCCTTTGTAGCATTACACAGTGATCGTTCACTGGTCATGCAATCGCATATCGCAGGTCATCGCTTATTATCTTCAGATGCTAATTTAGATGCGTTAATGGGGCATCCTAATCTCGATCAAAGTCCGACGGATTGGATGATGGAGCACCTAAATGAGCACATGGCTGCACGCGATTGGCTACAGGCTCGACTTTTCTGGTTGGGCCGCGATAGCCACAATATGGAAGGCTTACTGCATTACCTAAAACAACTCAGTCAAAACAATAGTGCCTCTGCACCAGCTAAGTCTGTTTTTACGCCCAACTTAAGTTCGCCGATCCGAATACTCTATAACGGAGAGGTGAGTGACTATCACTCGTTTGATATGAACCAGAAAGCGCGATGGGTGGTTGTGCTGGATTATGAAACCGGTGATCGGCAGGGAGACAAAGGCGTTAACGAAGCGATATGCCACGCGCTACAGCGGCGAGATCCCGCGGTTGGCTGTTTATCCATTTTAGCCAGTTGGGGTGATGCAAGCGTAGCGGCGTTGGATTGGTTAACCGAACAGTCCAGCGCCTTGTCGGCCATTATTACGCTACAGAGCTTTGTGATCGGTGGTAGTAGTGGTCGCGAGCAAGCGTCTAAACAGTTGGAGAAACTTAACGTTCCTGTGCTGGCGGCGTTGCGCTTAAATGATATGAGCGAACAAGAGTGGCGCTTATCTGAAGAAGGCTTGCCGTGGGATTCAGTACACTACCGAATAGCGATGCCTGAATTACAAGGAATAGGGCAATCGCTAGTGGTTGCGGCTATGGGAAGATCGTCGATTGATCAGAAAACAGGCGCAAAACTGGCAGTTATAGAGCCGATTAGCGATCAAGTCGACTTGCTTGCTCGTCGGGCTGCACGCTGGGATCACTTACAAACAGCGGATAACCACGATAAAAAAGTCGCCATTATTTACTACAACCACCCCCCGGGTCGGCACAATATCGGGGCGGATAACTTGAACGTACCTGAATCGTTATTGGGTATGCTCACTTCGCTAAAAGCGGCCGGTTACGATACCGGAGAGCTACCCCAGAATGCCGAGGTCTTGTTGGACCTGCTGCAAGAAAAGGGCGTAAACCTTCCCGAGGATGGCGCAGCCCTTCGTGAAATGGCTACGAAGGTCGCAACGGTGTCGGTCGATCAATACAGTACATGGTTTTCCGCATTACCCGATTCTCTGCGGAGTGAGATGCAATACGGGCCGCTAGGCTATCTTCACAGTGCGTTTAAACAAGCACAGCAATTAGATAACCGCGAAACGGGCCGTCAGATGATGCGGCGGGTGATTAGTGATTTAAAGCACGCAGTAGAAGGTGCCGATCATAAAGGGCGAGAGCGTGTGTTAGGTTTGCTTGGTCAGTTAGAGCGTCTTTATGATACTCCTGAACTCACCAATGCAATTTGGCGCCAAGCAAAAGAGCATGTCGATGCGATTATTGCGCAGCAGATTGAAGGCATACGGGGTTGGGGGAAATTACCGGGTAGAGTAATGGTCTCCGATGGTAAGCTCATATTGCCGGGACTTCAGTTCGGTAACATTTTTGTGGGGCCACAGCCCCCACGGGGTTGGGAACTGAATGAGGAGCTATTACATGCGAATCTATCCTTTCCGCCGCCGCATCAATATCTCGCGTTTTATCAATGGCTACGCCACGCGTTTAAAGCCGATGCGCTCGTGCATGTTGGTCGTCACTCCACCTATGAGTTTTTGCCGCGCCACCGTGTCGGTATGAGTCCCGAAGATTATCCCGCTGCAGTACTCGATGACCTCCCCAGCATTTATCCGTATATCGTTGATGGTGTAGGTGAGGGCATACAGGCCAAACGTCGTGGGCAGGCGATTATGATAGATCACCTTACGCCACCGCTAGATAGTACCGAGCTATACGATCAGCTGCTGGCGTTACGTCAACTCATAGAAAGCTACGAAGCAGCACCCGACACCGCCGTTGCGATGCGCCAGCGTGCCATAGAAGAGATCCGTTCCTTAGTCGCGCAGCTACATATGGAAGATGAGTTGACCGCCAATATGGCAGGGGAGCTAGCAGTACGCGGGTTAACTCGGTTTGATGAGGTTGATGACACGTTATTGGTGCATGAAGTTGGGCACTATTTAACTGGGCTGCAAGAGGCCTTTATGCCGTTGGGGCTGCATCGATTTGGACAAGAATGGACGGATGAGGCGATCGATACCATGCTGGCGTCAATGGGGCAACAAACAGAGCTGTCCACTGATGTAGCAACCCAGCTTAAAGCGTCACCCGCTGCCGAAATGCAGGCGCTCTTGGCGGGGCTATCGGGTGAATTTATCTCGCCGGGTAAAGGTAATGACCCGATCCGCACGCCTGAGGTGTTACCTACCGGGCGCAACTTTTATGCGCTCGACGGTAGCTTGATCCCGTCCAAACTCGGGTATCAAGTGGGAGTTGAGTTAGCACGCAAAGCGAATCAGCAAGAAGATACCGCACACAACGACCAAGGTGCTGGCCTTGATACAGCGAATGGAGCCGTGAATGATACAGAGAGTATTGTACTCTGGGCATCTGACGTCGTGCGTGATGAAGGGGCGCTCATCGCCTTTGGGTTGGATCGTTTAGGCATCAAACCCGTTTGGAATAGCCGAGGTATTGTTAAGGGTTTGGAACGATTGGATTTGGATAAGCTAGATGACCAATCGGCACATTCAGCTCAGCCTCAGCGTATCCGACACGATATTGTCTTTACCACGTCGGGATTATTTCGTGACTTGTACGGAGCTCAGATTGTCTTGCTAGAGCAGGCGGTGCTGATGGCGTTGGATGCATCAGCGGATACCATTCGCCAGCACTATCCTGCCTTAGACCATGCGCTCACAACCGCATTGGCACCGCTAGGGGACTTGCAACAACCGGGTGATGATCCGTTGTCGCGTAACCGGGTTGCTTCGCGCTGGGTGCATGATGCCCAAGCCGCACTCAATCAAGGGTTATCCATTGAGCAAGCCGCGGTCCAAGCAACCTACCGCATCTTTGGTACGGCACCAGGTGCGTATGGAGCGGGGGTTAATCGTCTAGTTGAGCGTTCAGGTTCATGGCAAGATCGCAGGGAGTTGGCGAGTACTTACCTGCTGCGTATGGGCCATGCCTATGGTAGCCATCTACAAGGCGAATCCGTTCAAGGCTTATTTGAACAGCGCTTAAAAACCGTTGGTAAAACCTATCTTGGCCGAGCAAGTAACTTGTATGGCTTGATCGATAACAATGATGCGTTTGACTATCTAGGCGGGCTGAATCTAGCCGTTGAAACGCTATCAGGGCAGGTGCCCCAAGGCTTTGTTCTCTCGAATGCCGATAGCCAAAATATTCACGTAGAGCCGCTGCAATCGGCCCTGTTATCGGAATTACGTGGGCGCTTTCTTAATCCGCAATGGATCAAACCATTAATGAACGAAGGCTACGCCGGAGCACGGACAATGGGTAGCGAGTTTATCGAATACCTATGGGGTTGGCAGGTAACAAGTCCCGACCTCATCAAGAGCTGGGCGTGGGATGAAGTAAAACGGGTGTATATCGATGATGGTTTAGACTTAGAACTCGATACCTTCTTATTAGAAGGTCATAACGCTCAGGTAAAAGCGAACATGCTGGCGGTGATGCTGGTGGCCGCTCAAAAAGAGTTTTGGCAAACCGATCAAACGACATTAGCACAGTTAGCCGATGAGTTTACGGACCTACTATTGGCTAACGGTTTACCCGGTAGCGGCCATACGACGCCTAACCACCCTATGTTTGGATGGCTAGAGAATTATCTAAGCCCAGAAAAAAATGAGCAACTACAAGCGCTGCTAACCCGTGCGCGGTCTCAACTCACGCCATTGCAAAACGCGGCCGATGCTAACGTGCAGCCGAGTCGAATTATGGAGCTGGAGCTGGAGGTTCAGGTAGCAGAGGATAATCGTGAGCAAAAAGTGATAGATGCCCATGAAACGACAGAGGAGAATCAAGCCTTGCCTATGCCTTACGGTATTGCGATAGCCATCTCGCTACTGCTCATTATTGGATTCTGGCAGGGCGGTCGAGCTCGTGCGGTATCTCGTACATTAAGTCTACATCATAAAAAAGGGACGTTTTAATATGCTGAGTTCTTACTCTATAGGCCTAATGCACCAACTGGTTGCGCTATTACTAGAGCCGGTGATTTGGGGCTTACTGGCGTTAACCGCCTTGGCCATCATCGAGATCGGTATGCTACCGGCCGAGCGACTGCGCGGGATACCCGCATGGCTACGCCAAGGTGATGTGCTGGGGTTAGAGGCGATGGCGAAAAAGCGTATTGAGCGCAGCGATTTTATCGCAAGAATAGCCCCTATGTTGGGGCTTATGGGCACGCTTATTCCGCTAGGCCCAGGCTTGTCCGCGCTTGGAAGCGGTGAGTTAGATATCCTGACCACAGCGATGAGTGTCGCTTTTGATACGACGGTGTTAGGGCTGTTGGTAGGGGTGATCGGCTTTGTAATAGGTCGGCTACGCCGCCGTTGCTACGACCATGCCTTAACTCAGCTAGAAGCGCAGCCATGAGCCGTCGATGGAATCATGGCCGTTTTGATCAAGGTGACAACGAGCCGTTAGGGCCGATGTCTAATCTACTCGATTTAATGCTGGTTTTTGCCTGCGGATTAATCGCAGCGCTCATCGCATTAAGCGATCAACTGCAAGACCGTTTCAGTCAACCCACTGGCCAAAGAGTAGCGAAACATCAGCAAGCGGTAACGTCGGGAAAAGAACTACCCAACTTACCTACAGGCAGTGCTGATGGAGCCGCTGGGTATGAGTCGGTTGGGCAGGTGTATCGTGACCCTAAAACGGGGACGCTGATCTTGATTGGTGAGTAAGTAATCTACAGGGAGATCTCTGAATTGAGCTGCAGCGTTATCTATATTCGATCTCTCGAAACCGGCAGCTTGAGGGTAAAAAGTCGGAAGAAAGATCGGTTTTATTACTGCCTATTGCCTTCATTCCAGGAACCGGTTCGTCATAACCGCACAACCATGAGATAGGGCTGCTTGGGCTCCCATCAACTACAGCCGGCCGTAAGGAGAGCGTCTTATTGTGCAACGGTCGGCCCGCTTTAAATCCAAAAACTATATGCAAAGCACCTTGTTCAACGGTAATTGATTTAATACGGTTACCTATTAATTGACTGGCTTCGGGCACACCGGCATCTGAATTGTTTGCTGGAAAGCTGAGACGATCCTTATAGGTGTTTTGGACTTTATGTTGAATGTCATCAGCCAGTGATAGGCCTTCGACTACCTCTGCTCTGTGTATATAAACGGCGTAATTGGGTATCGCTATGGCGGCTAAAATTCCAATAATGGCGACCACCACCATGAGCTCAAGCAGCGTAAATCCTTTCTGAATCATCATAAAACATTCCCTGTCATAAAAATGGGTGAGTAGGCACTCGCGAGAAATCCAGCAATAGCGAAAATTAATACCACTGCAAGCAATGCCGACATCACTCGCATCTGCCGTTCACAGGCGATCATGAGAGCTTGTGATTCGGTTTGAATAATATCTACTATCTCCAAGCTTATGGGTTGCTTGTTACAATCGATTTCCGATAAATGTTTGCTTACCCAGTTATTTTGTAGAGCACGGGTTTCTGCGTGACAAAGCGGGTAGCGCAGTGCGTTAAGTATATTTTTGTAATGCGTTTTAATGCTTGGAAAAATAAAGTAATTAAGCACACTCGACTGAGAATAATCCCGCGTAAATTTTTGAATACTTCGCAAACGAATAGCAATCGAAAACACGATCAATAAATAGATAACAACGGCGCCAAAAAATACAGGCCTTAACAAGGAACTTGTAAGGATATTATCTTGTAATGGTGTGCCCAATGCTTCAAACATCGCTAGAAACTGCGGAAAAACTTTTACTTGATAAATAGACAGCACAATAAAGAAAACAAACGTTATATAACCTAGATAGATTAATGCTCGTTTAAACTGAGTACTCTCGATTAAGGTGCTGGATAGAGGTAGTGCGGCATAAGTATTAGCAGCGCTTTTACAGTGCTCGCCAGTCAAGTGACGCAGGCTATTTGCTAATTGATCGGCGAGGTAGCTATTGGGTTGTTCTGCACCCAGTTCTGCAGGTATAGAACTCTTAAAACCTACACTCTCATTACCCTCCTGATTACACCAATGGTGCAGTTGTCGGCAATGACTTCTAAATTGTGTCCAATTCATCTTTGTTATCCTTAACGATTATTCCCGGAAAAGCAGTACATATTAAATGTATAGGCCGCATTACTATGGACTATTTCTTGAAATCCCAAGGTAAGCAAGCGGTCAAATAAGGAACGATGTATTAGCTTCAGAAAATAGGGTACTGCAAAAGAGGGGATGAGCCCATCATCAAGACTCTTCTTGATAATCAATTTGGACTCAAAATTTTAAAGCTTTTTTTTGTTAAATGGAAAGAGAAGGAGAAAGCAGGCTTATTGCCTGCTCACTCATTATTATAAGTTAAATTTGCTGATCAGTACTTTCAGTTGGCTCGCTTGATCAGTCAATTTAGCGGATGCAGATGAGCACTCTTCTGAACTACGACTATTTTGATGAGTGACTTCATCAATT
>Ga0115007_10001332_pt1 | contig 15972 bp, 11 predicted proteins | sample ArcOceMetagenome_2_FD_87166 | JGI IMG/M metagenome (GOLD analysis project Ga0115007, IMG submission 87166) | Marine eukaryotic phytoplankton communities from Arctic Ocean - Arctic Ocean ARC135M Metagenome | ecosystem: Environmental > Aquatic > Marine > Oceanic | place: Arctic Ocean | collected... | reverse complement strand
TATAATTTATTGTTTCTAAGCTGATGAGTCAAATAGTATATTAATATGTTGCTTCTTTTATTGCTTTTGGACTGACTTGCTAACGTAATGTATTTTCCATATATATTTTTATCGTCAGCGATGGAAAAGGATTAGCAGACAGTTACATGTTTATACTTCACACTCGTTGTCGTAATTCATAGTTTTTTATGTTGGTCTCTTTCTTTTTCGCTTTTGTGAATCTCGACGGTTGGCTTTATCAGTAGAACTATCCATCGTCCCTGCCGCCCCCGCCGCCTGCGTCGATGATAGTAATTTTTGTATAACATCTGGTTCTCTCCGTAACAGGAAATATACACCATCTAAATCAATATTTTGGTCGATAGCTGCCATTACCAATGCCTCTGCAGTATTGATTGATGTGTCCGAATAACGAATAATAAGAGTGTCTTCTATGACCTCCATCACTTCGTCGTGTCCGATTTTTTTACTAGCAAGTTGGAAGGGTGTTTTGCCATTATTGTTTTTATGGAATAGAAGATTAATTCCTTTCTTATTCGGAAAGTATTTAATTCCAGCTTCGAATGCAAGTTGAAATCCTCGATTGATTGCAGGACTCCCTGCACAGTAAGAAAGCGGTAAACATCCATATCTACTGGTGTGTGTCAATGCATTTGGATCCCATTCGACCAAGAATCGAAATCGCATTTCTGCAAAATAACTATTTTGCCAACACAATTTGTTCAATAGGTCATACGTTTGAATGTCTTCTTTCCTTAGAAGACCCATTTTTCTCAATCGTAGCGAAACGTATAAATATTCGTCATCGGTTTCGTTCGTGTTACTATACATGAGGCCTTTCAAAACATTTTCATCGGTATACGTATCTTCACATAATAACCCTCCACGCTCTTCTTCCTCAAATAAGCCGAGCTCTATTGCTAGTCTAGCTAAGAGAGGGATAAAAGAAACAGCCTTCAAGTTGCTTCCCCAGTAGAAATCATCGCGGAATAAGACTACCAAATATTGGATAGGATAATTATTGCGGTCTCCTCCTTTTTTTGAAAGGACTTCCGGAAAGAATTGTATAGCAGTTTCAACTTCCTCTTCTGTATCACGATCGCTGTCTAAACCATCATAATTCCTAAGATCATTTTCACAAAGCATATCATGGATGTCATCTCCTAGATTTTCAAGAAATTCCTTGATCAATACATCTATTTTCTTTCTGTTACGTAATGGAAATTCTTCTTTCCGTTCAAGGACCGAACTAATTTTAAGATGACGTCTTCGCTTAGCAGCAGCAGCAGCAGAAGTAGCGATTCGTTCTTGTTCAGCATGCTGCTGATCCTCTTCGTTATTAATATTGTCGTCCATGATGGCTCCCTATCTTTGTTTGCTTTCTTTTTTATGGCTTCGGACTTACTTTGAACTTCTCACTTAGTTGTCCTGTCAAATTCAAAATTCAAAATAGAGTCTTGATAGTTTCATGTTGCACATCGAATCGAATGAATCGAAAAAAAAGAGTCGAATCGAAAAAAAGAGTCGAATCGAATTGAATCGAATGAATCAAATATTTTCTACAGGACATGATTTAGCTCTCACAAATAGAATTGGTTTCCAATTACAAATCACGTTGGGACTATACAATTTACAATCGCAAATCGCAAGATATTACTTTGCATGAAAGGTCAAGATGTCCGACGAGGAAGCTATTATTCGATGTGGCACGACGAAAGGAGAGATCACGCTGCATCTTATTCGTGTAAGTGCAAAATTGCATGGCAGAGGCTAAAGCTGTCAAATCAAAAAATCAGGATGATACTTACACCAGTAGCGTTACATACCTATTTTTATCTTTCTTTTCTTTCTTCTTCTTAATTTTTTTTTAGAAATGGAGTCCGAATGGTTTTGATAAAGCTGTTGAACTTTTCGAACGCCAATATTATGACGGATCCCATTTCTTTAGGGTCGTACCGAAATTTTTGGTAAGTTCAAATATAGAAACAACGAAGGCTATCTCTATTCAATATTCAATAACATTATTAAATCTCTAATTTTGTTTCTTCTATTTTTTTTTCTGCACCCGCGTTCATGCAACCCATTTGTAGGTTCAGTTTGGTATATCATACTCGAAGGACAAGCAATTACAATCTTTCGCTAGGAAACAGATCAAAGATGATCCTAAATTCAATCCTCCTATTTCATTCGAACCAGGAACTATATCCTATGCAGGAAGTGGTCCAAATTCACGAAACTCACAATTATTCATTAGTTATGGTAGCGCTGCATCTTTGGGCACACAACTTTGGGAGACTCCAATAGGGGAAGTAATCTCAGGATTGAATCATGCAGAGGAATTTTATAGTTATGGAGATATGCCACGTAAGTACTGTAGATAGACATCATCACAGAATCAAAGATTTAATCACATATCTATCGTACAGAGAAAAGAAATATCGAAACAAGCAGAAATACTCACATCAATCATTATTTATTGTGTACCTCTTTTTTGTTTTGTATTTGTATTTGGGTATTCTTAATAGCATGGGGCAAAGGACCTACACAAGTTAAAATTCACGGTCATCCCGAATATATTGACGAAGGATTTCCCCTCACAGATAAATTTTTACTTTGTACTGTGAAGCGTACTACTACTAGTGGCACTGTTACCGACGATGAAGAAAACGATAATGCGGATGCTACAGACGAAGAAAAGAATGACAAACAAACCGAATCGCCAACAGATCCTGAAGATATTTTTAATAAAGAAGCAGATAAATCGAATGGTGGTAAGGCATTACGACGAAAGCGTCGAGTAGGACAAGATGTTGGAAATGAAAAAGAAGATTTCTTTGCTGTGCCTCAAGATAAGCTTGGAATTATGAAATCAAAGCTAAAGCATGGTAAGGATGCTATTAGCAATGGCACGAATAGCAATTCCGGCCTTATTGCTGTTGCGATCTTGATATTGGTGGCAATGATAGTTCTTTACGTAACTCGTGGTCGAAGGAAAGATGATTCCAAAAGGAATTAAAAACCTGATTTCTTCTACTATAGAATCAGAATGTTTACGGTAGCAGTAACGAAAAGATAATGATGTTATATTTTATAATCGATAGAAAGAATCGATATCCTTTTTTTCCATGTTATGTCATGAAATCGAAATAATAATTGCACTGCGATTATTAACAAGCAGTAATTATGCATTTTCCGTCGCAAAAAAAGCTGTCGTTGTTGCTGTTGCGTCTACCAGAATTTCCACCACGATGATACCGACGACGACGACGGTTCCAACGACGATTCGATCGAATTTGAATCTGCTATGATTTTATTTTCTATTCCATTTTCCGCCGTCTTATTTGTCTCTTTTTCGGTTGTAGCGGTGGTGATAGTAACACCATCATTTTGGTCGTCGGTGGGCTCGTCAATAATCGGTACTAGCTGTTCCTTCGGAGGTTCGATATATTTAGGTTTCTTCGAAACGGTTACGGTTGCTACTCGTCCTAACAGACCTTTATCATCTAAATATTGTTGTTCCTTAATAAGATTCTCCACAGCCTTGATTCTGATATCCAATGTATTTAATTTAGCTTGCAACACAGCCTGATTTGCTTTGATTAGTTCCCTTTTTTGTTCGTTCTTTTCGATTAATTTCTGGGCGCTACGATTATATTCCCAAATGACAATACTAAAAAACAACGAAAATGAAAGGAAAAACAAAACTTAGATATGGATAAAAAAAAGCGATTATGACAAAAACATTTATAGAGTAATGTGTATCACTATGCATGGAAATCATCATCATCATCATCATCATCATCATCATTCTTTACCTTGCACTAACTGCGAGAACGAAACCTTCTCCAACGAATTCAGCTCCATCTTTCATTGCCTTTTCTGCATCGATAGATTTGATACTTTTTACTTTATATCCTGATGACCATATTGTCATGTAACTGGTAACTGTATGATTTATTTGCCCTATACTAATCAATAGACTTTTAGTTGCATCGAATTGAGCAAATTCGTGCTTAATGCGTTTTGACAATGGCTGCAATGATAATGAATGATGATGAATGTTTGTGAGATTATGATCATTTTCTCTTTGTTTTTTCGAAGAAGAAGAATTGTGATAAACGCGGACTTTAAGGTTACGAGACCGATATAAGAGCTCTTACCTTGGCTAATGTTTTGACAAAAAGTCCTGCCAATTTCGTGACGCTGTTTATGATGTATATACAGAATTATTGTTTAGAGGCGTTATTAGATGGGATCACTATATTTTTTATTTTATTTTAACAAACCCTCATTCCTATATCTCAACAACAAAATTCGTTGAGAAACTTATCATTTAATTATTTTTACTTACGGTAGAGCCGCAGCCATGATATATACAAGCTAATTGGAATGAATGAAATCAAATCTCGATTGCTATTCGTTGGTCGAAGCGACGATCGACAACGGCAACGGCAACGGCAACACAACAACAATAACAATAACAATGACAATCAATGCTACTGCTACAACTGCTTCTAGGAATTTGGAAACTGCTAACTGAGCTGCCTCACAGATGAAGGGATTTTTATGTGGATGCGATTTTGAAAGTTCCCAACGTCGACTCTTGGGTTATACCGGTTCATACAATGGTGATAGACTAATAGTATGTAATCTCAACGAGATTCGAAACATCATATCAAATATCAAATATCAAATATCAAATATCAAATATAAACATCAACAAGAAATTTTAATTTAAAAAATGATCGAAGAGCTGTTCCCCCGAATTATTTTGACCCCCTAAATCATAATTTCTACTCAAAACTCTTCCTCCGGTTGTGGAGGGAGGCAGAGATTTAAATTTTACTACAGCAGCTAGCTAGAAACTGAAAACGCGAAGCCCATGCACCATGCACGACGATGATGTTCCCATATATATATATATTGAAGGTAGGACCCAAACGCACAAAAGATATCCACGTTGAAATTCTACAATGGCTAGTACTCAAATCGATTGTCCAAAATTATTTTTGGACATTCAACTTATTGTGACGTGTCACCCCAGAACGTACGTCTAAACCAATCAAACACCATCTGTTGATTCTTCGCGATCAAAATAACAATGGAAATCGATTTCAGATTGGACATTCGATCTGCGCACCACCACCCCTACAGTAGCTAAAAGGCATCGTTGATGATACAAGCATATCTTCCATAATCATAACACACAAAGCAAAGAGCATTTCAAAAGAAAGTATCATACAGCTTGTAAGGTTCAACAACAGGATAGTGGTAGTATAAATAAATAAGAAGACCGAAGAATATTTTACAAGATAAGAATAAGATGATGGTTCCATGTTATTATCCTCGACATGACCGCCGTACTAATCGTCATCGTCATCGTGATCGACAACTTTGTCGTCGTTCAAAGATCACGTCGTTGTTAATAATGGTTATGATGGTGTTTTCATGCATTATTTGCAGTATGCTAATCGGAGTAGTATCGGCGTTAGAATCTACGCAAGCATCATCTGGAGAAGAAAATAAGGATGACAGCCCCTCCATATCTACCAACGATTACGATGATGACGACGATGATGACGATGACGGTGGTTTTTACGGCGACGAAGACATAGACGATGATGATGATGATGATGACGATGATGCAATCCCGCCCAAAACAACACCACCCAAAACAACAACAGACGCCGAGCAGCAGGAACCATTACAAGATTACGTCGATGATGAAACGGGTGAGATTAAATCATTCAATCCAAATCAACAATTTTCTGTTACTATAGAAAATCAAAGTAAGTTTCGTGCTGACGTATATTGGGATGATGATAAGTATGGCGTTAATATTGGTGCTATAGCTGAACCCGGTGGTGGGACAATTAATGTCAGTACCAATCAGGGACATAATTTTTTCGTAACACGGCATGGTGTACGAGAAAATTTACATGCAGCAGAAGTAAAGGATGGTGAAAAAGATGGTATAGATTCACAGATACGATTCGTTGCACAAAAACCCAATCAACGTTTAATAATTCCTAAGGATGCAGCTCCACTTTCTGGTGAACGTTTAAAGAAAAATAAATGTATTGATCGGTATGGTATATGCAAGAAGGAAGGTACGTATGTATATATCTTTGCAAATGAAAATTTATATTCCAAAATATTTTATACGTACGAACATCACCAATTTTTAATCTTACAATAATACAACTGATTTTCTTCCCGTCTTCCATGAATTCTTTCTTCTTATTTAGCCGCAAGGGGGGCCTGCAGTACATCTCCGGGGTGGATGATTGTACATTGCTGTGAAAGCTGTAATGAGGAATTGAATGCGTCAGAGTTATTGGATGCTGAGGTACGATGTACACGAGAACAACTCAATATGACAGGACCTGCGTGGCAGCCAGGGGATTTAGATAAATTATTTGCGGAATGGGTTACCGATGATCAATTCAAACAATATTCTCCTGTCGTAATTAGTTCTCCAGATGCGAAACACGGTGGAGTTGCTGGACCGTGGATTATCACATTTGATACCTTCTTAACAGATTATGAATCGGATCAGATCTGGGAAGGTGGTCAATTGGCTGGATTTGATCGATCTACCGATCAAGGAAAAATTAATGAATTTGGTGAAATGGAACAAATTGTAAGCAAAACTAGAACTTCGTCGAACGCGTGGTGTACCGACAAATGTGAACGACAACCGGGTGTACAAAGTGCTACGACTAAAATCGAATCTGTAACGGGAATACCACGCATGAATTACGAATCATTTCAAGTTTTAGAATATCAACCAAATCAATTTTATAGGATGCATCATGATTCATCTTCGGGAAAGGACGAATCGATGGCTGGTCATCGTATACTAACCTTCTTCCTGTACTTGTCGGATGTAGAAGAGGGAGGAGAAACGAGGTTTACTAAATTAGGATTAGATGTGAAACCTCGTAAGGGAAAAGCATTGATATGGCCGTCTGTGTTAAATGACAATCCACAGAAGTGGGACTCTCGTATGTTTCACGAAGCACGGGACGTAATCCGTGGCGAAAAGAGAGCTGCAAATCATTGGATCCATCTATACGATTACGAAACTCCAAACTTATGGGGATGTACTGGATCCTTTTCATAATTGATTTTATAACGTTGTTCTTATTAGCACTAATACATATACATATACATATAACGACAATGGAAAAATATGGCAAATGCTAACGCAGGTGTGAGTCATACCAATTATTTAGTAACATTTTTATTTTTTTATACATTATAGGACTTTTGTAAGTTAGTGATTTTTGTTTAGCAATCCGGCTCTATTGCCCGGTGTAAAAATATGTATCTAAAGGGAAATTATCCCAAATGAAGCAGTAGAATACTTCAGATCAATTTAAAAAAAATTAAAAGTCCTCCTGTGTTATATGATCAATAGTAGAAAATTCGTATTAATAATAATGATATGACTACTTCCCAAAAGGATTTATTCATTTGTGCCGTTCGCCATCCTGGCTGCTTGACGAGATCTAAATTGCGTTCCGTATCCCCCACTCCCACTAGGACCCTCTTCGTCTGAAGAGTCGCCGCCGCCGCTAGTATTGTTATCGCCCATCGCTCGCTTCTTCCCAGATAATGACTCTTTACTTTTATCATCCTTCGGTCTTTCTTCTGGTAATTTGTTTTGGCGTAATGTCGTCAACGCTTGCACGACCATATGTGGGGGTGCTTTCGGCACAATAGGACTACGCAAGCGTGAGGCAGGTAATAAGAGCAACATACTTCGAAGCCACTCCGGATTTTGTTGGATTGCTAGTTGAATTGGTGTGTTTTGGAATACTGGACCACCACCTTGTTGAAGACGTTCACGAGCCGATGAAAGTTTTGAACCGGTTTCTAGACCACTTATGATACCAGTCACGTTCACTCCAGCCGCAAGTCTTTCGGAAAATTGCAATCGGTCTTGGTATGATCTGTCACTTTTTCCACCAGGAATAAGCTCATCAATTTCATCGAAATTTGATTTGTTCGAATATTTCTTCCCACCTGATCCGTCCCCCCAAAGTCCCATGATATCCAAGACATCGACGGTTCTACCGAGACCATTCACAATAAGCGAGCTTGTATTGTATCCATCGACTCGAATCAATTGTTCGGCAAGGGACGATTTTTGTGAACCAACGGTAGCTCGGCTATCGGTCAAACCCACGCGTGAGCCAGTAGAAACATCTTCTACATCTGGACCTAGCAATGCTACACGTCGTTTCCGTTCGATAGCGATTGCCGCTTCAATATTTGCGGGTTCAGATATACTCCACATTTCTTCGCATTGTAAGGTCATATCCCATAAAGCTTCTACTTGTCCACTGTTCTTGGAATCTCCGCATGCTGCTAAGGCTCGGGTTAACAATGCTCGAAGATTAACTGTGTCTTGTAGCTCCAACAGTAACTTTGCATATTTTAGAACGTACGGTGGTTTGGTCAAAAAACTAGAATGCTTTCTCAAACCAAGCTCATAAACACGTGCGGCAATCTCAGGTGACTTATTAAGACGATGTTCTATTGTAGCGTGACATGCATATAAATGCCACGTAATTTGTCCTGGTGCGATTTTGATTATCGAAGTATTGAGATTGTCCTGACCTTTCTCGGGGGCTGTCATTGCTTTCGACCCCATTGGTGCCCCTTTTCCGATTGATGGATCCAAGCGATTGGTGACCATCCATCGATTTCCGTTGACTATGGTACCCGATGTTTTAGAATCTTCTGTCATACCAGAATCCGTTCCCGCGGATTTTGTAGCGGAGGTCGCTACAGCATTTGCTCCTCCCACTCCAGTTTGAACGGTGGACGAATTTCCTAAGTTTCCTCCACTCTGATCGAATCCTTGGAACAGAACTCGACGTGCCCTAGCAAATACCACTCGTGCTGCATCTATTCCTTTGTAGCGTCGTACGAGTCGCTGATAGAGACAAAATCCGAGTGAGGTCGGTGCTCGTTCGAGATAATTCTCCAAGACTTCAAGTACATTTGATGCTTTTGTACCATTGGTAAGGTGCAAAGCATGAACCTCCACCAATTGTACATGCGCTTGCACGAGTAGAGTTGAATCTGGAATGTGTCCTTGTCCTATTTGCAACACCGCAATAGATCGATTGTCTGCAACAGTAGTTTCAGAAGACGTCGAAGAGGATGTTGTGGCGGGGACGGCAGTCGAAGTTGCCAATGTGTCCTCCCACGTACTCCACATATGCCAAACTTCCGGATACAAGGTCAAAACACAAACCATCTCCTTGTACGCCTGTCGGATCCTATGTGCGAGTTCCTGAGGATTAGTGAGTCGTTCGGGATTGGTACGTTCGTAAGCACATCGTTTCTTCCATAAATTTAGATAATCGAATTCGTTCCGTAATTTCTTATGATATTCTTGCAAGTCTTCCTCGCTAATAGTGCGACTAGCGTCATCGTCATTTTTTTTCTTTTTGTCGCCACTCACACCGCCGACTCCATTAACTTGTTTCCCACCAGCACCGCCGACTCCGGCACGTTTCGCATCTAGCCGTTCTACCCATGCCGTCGAAATGGGCGGTACGGCCAATGATGTTTTCCAATTTAGATCTTGGATACTAAATACCTTGTTCCTTTCGAGGTAAACATTCCTCGCGTGTTGATATTTTGGTTGCCATTCAGCGATCAATGCTGCTGCCAACGCGTCACTCTGGTTCTTTTCGAAACTTTCGTATTCTTGCCATAACTGATCAAGTCCGGTCATGGGATGACCAATAAGTTTTTGGTAAACTTCTCGCAACCACATCATATGTTGTTGTGGCGTCATGATTAACAATGCAGCGTTTTGCTCTCGTTCGCTAACAACGGGTGGAACGGAAGCCTTACAAAAACTTAAATACTCCTTCCATAGTAGGTTGTTGTCGTGACAGGTAAAGCCGGAAAATTCCAAGGCCAGCTCGTATGCTTTTTTGGAATCTTCCAATACGGCCTTAGCAGCTTCCATAGTGTTATTACTTTTGTTTTTGAAATTATGTTTTCGTTTAACATGTCGAATGCGAGTTTGGATATATAGGAGCCACAATTCTACGGAAGGCGTGCACATACCTCCAACAAGTGATGCCGCTGTAGCGGTGGTATTGATGATATTGTGCTCGGTGGAGTTTTCCGTCGTCGTCGTCGTCGTCGTTGTTGTTGTCATCGATACGGTGTTATTCCCTTCCAGGTCTACACCTAATGACTTTCTTAAAATTGTTTCCAATTTCCATTGGGCCTGTTGAGATCGTGACATCGTCCCCGGTGTCTCTTGACCGTAATCGGTTACGGGTCCACCTTCTTCTCCAACTCGTGCCGATTGAACAAAAAGAATTTCTCCAATGGAACGAACATGACTACACGAATATGGAAAATACTTTAAGAATGATCCGTAACATGATTCGATCCAATCCAATTGTAATTGTGTTTCCGCACTATTCCGTGCAGCAATGTTTACGTGAACGACTTGCAATGCCGCACCTCCAGTGCCAGCGCCACCAATACCATCACCACCCGCAGCTGATGACGCGTTATTAGAATGTGTATATAAGGATTTCCAACACGAAGATGCTTCTGCCAGTAATGCACCCCATGCTTCAACATCCGATCTTGGATCGGCACCAATCCTTGTAAGTGCATTCCGATATCGGCTACTACCAGAACCTCCAACGGAATGATGCGCAAATGGTGATGGTGAAATAACAATTGAAATCAAATCAATGTCACGATGAGGAGCTACGTTACTGCTTCTTCCACCATTCAATAAAGATGAAGATGTAAAATAAGATGAAGAAGTATTATCCCCATCGGCGGACGACGTTTGTTGCGTCGGTTCATCCTGGAGGGGCTCATCCTGGAGGGGCTCATCTTGAAGAGGTTCATCCTGAAGTGGTTCATCCTGAAGTGGTTCATCCGAATCGAAGAGGTCTTCGTCTTCATCCATGACATCATCACCCGCAAATAATATAGATTCGCTGTTATTATTGGTATTGGTGTCGGTGTCGGTGACAGCGTCGGTGGAAGCGACGGTATCGGCAGCGGTTGTAGTATCCATTGCATTTTCATCGTTCGCGTTTGTCTCGACAATAGAGGAACGAGTCCGTCTTCGAGGATCGCCTACCATTTTATTTTCTGAAATTACGTATCTCTTGTAGATGTTATTCGGTCAATAAGTATGTTTTGTGGTCGATAAGACGTATCCGTAGTTTCGTAGGATCTTTCAAATCGCCTACTTTGCTTTCACTGTCCTTGATTCTCCAAAGCTTAGTAGAGGAAATAAATGAACAATCACAACAGTATTGTTAAATGTTCAACGTCGAGAAGTACCAGAGAATATCTAATCTGCTTGCTACGGATGAACTGTATGTCATACGTCTCTTACTGATTATTGTCGCCTCTCATCCGATGTGATGATACTGTATCGCCATGTGATAGCTTTGTTGCCATTGTCCACCGTTTTTAACGCGATTAAGTGTAAGCGGTCGTCTGTCGTGTGTCCGCAAATAATGGAAAATAAATTGTATGTACGTAAGATAGATATGGTCTACATTGTACAGTATATGATATTATGTTCAAATCCAGTCCCGTAGAATTATATATATTGCACTTTGAACTTCGTCAAAATTTTGTCAACAAAAATTTAAAATGCGAACGATGCCAAATAATGTGGCGAGATATTAGTGCACTGTGCACTGTGAGAAAGACATAATTTTATTTCTTCCTCTTCAACATCGAAAAGGAAAATTGTTTGTTTAGAATAGTCGATCATGGCGGATAGCGATACGAAAACAGCAGCATCCAATGTGGTGATGGTCACCGGTGGCTCTGGTCTGGTCGGTCAGGCTATAAAAGAATTCGTGACGGATAATGACAATGAAAATACATTACCGGGAGAGACATGGATATTTCTTTCAAGCAAAGATGGTGATTTGAGAGATCGAAAAGCTACTGAGGCTGTATTCGAAAAATTCAAACCAACTCATGTTATTCATTTAGCTGCAAAGGTTGGTGGTCTATTTGCCAATATGGCAGAAAAGGTTGAATTTTATCGTGAAAATATTCTTATGAATGATAACATTATGGAATGTTCAAGGATTTACAAGGTCCAAAAATTAGTTGGTATGTTAAGTACTTGTATTTTTCCTGATAAGACAACCTATCCTATCGATGAGACTATGATCCATAATGGACCACCGCATCATTCGAATGAAGGATATGCATACGCAAAACGTATGATCGATACAATGAATCGTGCCTACAATGAAGAATATAATTGTAACTTCACGTCAATCATTCCCACGAATATTTATGGCAAATCCGATAACTTTTCCATTGAAACGGGACATGTTATTCCTGGTTTGATCCATAAATGTTACAAGGCCAAAAAGGATGGTACACCATTCTGTATTTGGGGTAGTGGTACTCCCCTACGTCAATTCGTTTATAGTCGTGACTTAGCAGAACTTACTGTATGGGTAACAAGAGAATACAATGAAGCAGATCCAATCATTCTTAGTGTCGACGAAGACGATGAGGTCACAATCAAGGATGTTGCATTAGCTGTTGCGAAGGCACATAACTTTGAAGGAAAAATTGAATTCGATACTAGTAAAAGTGATGGTCAATATAAGAAGACTGCATGCAACATGAAGCTTCGTAAGTACCGTCCCGATTACAAATTTACATCTATGCCAGATGGAATCCAAAAATCGGTGGATTGGTTTGTTGCTAATTACGATACCTGTCGTAAATAAAGTAATAGTAATAATAATAATAAATATATATATATATATAGTACCATACAACTTAAAACTATTATATGTACTTGTATTTTGAATTATGTATGAATATTTTTGACCGTATATTGCAGTAGAGCCATATCATGCTCGGTTCCTGACAACCAAAGCTTATTAAAAACAATGCTCATTTTTTGTTGTTGAGTAAAGTAGAGTTCATCAACTATTCCTTAATCCTCGTGCTTTTAATTGATATGTTGATTCTATCTATATTTCTATCTCCAACTTTTTTAGACTCTAGTTGACTGTATACAAAAACAAAGACTATCATTGGCCTAATAGACAAGAAAGTGATGGCGTGTTATCATGGTTAACATTTTATGATTTAATATTAGGTAAAATGTATATGGTACAATGCAATGAAATAAAACAACAATGCATGGAACTATATATTATTGATAATAATATTGGTGATTGTGCACTTGCTAATTATGGTGGTGGTGGTTTCCAATCGACATATAATAATAATGCTGAAAGTGCTGGTCAATTAAAACTACTTGAATTGACACCAACAACAGCAGCAGTAACATAAATAACAACAAATACTCATACGCATACCAACGAGAATGCCACCGATGAAAACAAAAGTGTCAGTGTTAAGTTTCACAAACAATGAGTGAAACTAGCGCTATTAATAATACTTATTAATATCGCGAAGGCTGTAAAAGAAGCTACTTGTTGAATTATTAGCGCGCTAGTCGACTACTTCGACTAAACTCAACTGTGACTAAATCAACCGCTGGAGGTGCAGTTAACTAAATAGCATGGCGTCGGGACACCAAGAGACAAGAACATAGCACGTTACTTAAGACGCACTAAGAATTGGGGCATTCGTTTCTTCCAATCCACCAAGAACACCTCACTCCCAACAAGTGACTATTCCGACCCTCCTGTCCCATCCAATGATCTACCATCATTTCTATACCACCCATTAGACCGAGACCTAGTTTGTTTTGTGGATGCTGCATATGCAAACGACCTCCGCAACCGACGTTCTACTACTGGGTATGCCCTTTGCCTAGCTGGAGCAGCTATTGTCTATCGATCAAAGACACAGACTGTCACCGCCCTCAGCTCAACGGAAGCAGAATTCTACGCCGCTGTTGCTGCAGCTAAAATCGTTCGCTACATCAGAATGGTTCTGGCCGATCTAGGATATAAACAACACAATCCTACAGTCATCTACGAAGACAATGCCTCTGCTATCAACATCATTAACTCTCGGACTCCTACAGAACGATCGCGACACATCGATACACCGTACTTTGCGATTCAAGACTGGAAGGCTGATGGCAGCATCCTGATGAAACACATCCCTGGTATCATCAATCCTTCGGATGATCTCACCAAGCCTCTTGGATGGGTCTTACATGCACGACATGCACGACGACTAATGGGACATTTTCGCCCTTAAATAGTTTTATATTCTCGACAAAACTTCATACCAACAAAGTTATTTTTAACACTAACTCAGTCCACAACCCGTCACAATAAAAGCTATATCTGTCAAACCAAGTCCCAAAATATGTTCAGTCCCATCAAAACTCAACGAATCAGAAACGCGCGGTTAATTCTACATCTTCCATCATACGCGCGCGCGGGAATAAATTTTAGTTTACATCGAAAACCTGAAATTTTTCCGATGATTACAACCATCATCAACTCCACGATCGTATATGTTCAGTTGACACACATGATGCGTCCCATATCCCATTTATTCAGTTTCTATGCGTCCCATATCCCATTTATTCAGTTTCTAGCCCTAAATATACTACATCCATTCACGGCACCGTCCTTTTTCATGCTACAACGTTCACAACTCACCATGTGCAACTGTCCACGATCGTGGAGATCAATCAAAAGAATCATCATACGGATTCACTCAATCCTATATTTCGACGTTCCTGGTACTCGTTCTACTACAAGTCTACGTAAACAGAAATATATTTCTTTGGAAATTCAGAAATTTTTCAAATCATGCAAGGTTTTTGAGTTCATTTTATATTCATTCTTTTGGACATAAAATCATTTTGTAACAATCTCCTCACTACGTCTACTTCATAAATATCCCTTTTGATATATTTTCAGTAATCATCACCTCGACCATGGACATCTTAAATGAAATCATCGCGTCCCTCATGTCTCCTCCATTACCACTTGCACCTGACGAAGCTTTGCCAGAAGACAACGTAAACAAAGCCCTCTTACCAGCAGCAATGAAGACTGCCCAGGACAACCTCATCGCCGGTGAACCAGCGCCCGACGCCGTAGCCATGATCATCAATTACAACACCTACGTTACTCATTACCACACCGCCTGCGCCTTCCTATCTGCTTTATTCGTTCAATTTGTTGATTTCCGTTCGCCATCGGGAAAGCACATCACAGCTTCAGTCCGTTTAATCATTACCTTCCTCATCAAATTCGAACAATTCAACATCACCCGATCCGATATGATGAAGTTAATGTCCACTACCGACACTCATCAGTTTCATTACGCTATGAAAGAACTTTTGAACACCAGCAAGTCTATCTTCTTCGACGCCAACAAACACATCAAACTCACCCAATCCTTCCGTGATGGACTCACCTACCAGTTCCCTACTCCATGCACCCAAGATTTGTACAACACGTGCCTCAACTACGGAGAACGGGTACGCGATTGGAATAATAACATCACCCAAGCCAGTGTATCTAACGTCACCAGGAATCGCCGCCGCTTCGTTGCTGTTGCCGCCAACATGCATCTCATGCAACCAGATAACAACATCGCATTCTACTTCGCCTACCGCACTGATGTCCAACAACTCAAAGCCATCCGCGATGCATTCCCAGCAACACCAAACGTTAGTACATTCAATTAATACACCTACATATTAAAGCTACGACACTACTATCATCACACACCGTACGTCTACCGCTCATGCATATTCAATACGAAAAGAAAAATACAGTTCAACTACAATCAAATTCAGTACTCTGTCAGTTTATGAATCAACCACCCATATATAGCCTTGTTGATCCAGGGGGTGTGTCTTCCGAGTACTGACTTAGTCTCTTTAGCTCTCATAGTATAATCGAGTATTGTCCCTCACGAGACTTTACTCACTTCTCCTTTATTAGATCCTTAGTTAAACTATATTCTAGAGTA
>Ga0115007_10001328_pt1 | contig 15987 bp, 17 predicted proteins | sample ArcOceMetagenome_2_FD_87166 | JGI IMG/M metagenome (GOLD analysis project Ga0115007, IMG submission 87166) | Marine eukaryotic phytoplankton communities from Arctic Ocean - Arctic Ocean ARC135M Metagenome | ecosystem: Environmental > Aquatic > Marine > Oceanic | place: Arctic Ocean | collected... | reverse complement strand
TTCTCTCTTTTCTAAGATTTCTTTTTTCCATCTTTAAAACTGACTATAGAATTATTGTAATTCTCTTTTTGTTAATTCTGTTGCAATTCTTGCTACAGTTCTTCTTAAACTTCTCAACTGCAACGGATTCTCCAAAGGAGTGATCGCATGCGCCATTTTAAGATCGGTATAATTCTTTTGCAACGCTCCAAGTTTCTCGTTAAGAGCAACTATAGATAATTCTTTTACTTCTGATTGTTTCATTCTATTTCGAATTAAGCGTTAATATCAAAGTCTCTTGCAACCACAAACTTCGTTCTTACTGGAAGTTTCTGCGCTGCCAAACGTAAGGCTTCTTTTGCAACGTTAATTGGTACACCACCAATTTCGAACAATATTCTACCTGGTTTTATAACTGCAACGAAATGATCCGGTGCTCCTTTACCTTTACCCATACGAACCTCTAAGGGTTTTTTGGTAATTGGCTTATCTGGAAATACTTTAATCCATAACTGTCCTTCTCTCTTCATGTGACGTGTAGCTGCAATACGAGCTGCTTCAATTTGACGAGAAGTTAGTAAATTCTGATCTATAGATTTGATTCCGAACATTCCATTAGAAAGTTGATTTCCTCTACCAGAAATACCAGTCATATTTCCTTTCGCCTTCTGTACCTTACGGTATTTTACTCTTTTTGGCTGTAACATTTTTAATTTCTAATTTTAAAAATTATTTTCTTCTACGAGGTTGCGGTCTCTTTCCACGATCAGCACCACCTTTATTTCCACCAGCTTGCTTCTTAGACAATCCAACTAAAGGAGATAATTCTCTCTTACCATATACCTCACCTTTCATGATCCATACTTTAATACCTAATCTTCCATAAGTAGTATGTGCTTCAACTAGTGAATAATCAATATCTGCTCTGAACGTAGAAAGAGGAATTCTTCCTTCTTTAAAATGCTCTGAACGTGCCATCTCTGCTCCATTTAAACGCCCTGAAATCTGAATTTTAATACCTTCAGCGTTCATTCGCATCGTAGCTTGGATTGCCATTTTGATTGCTCTTTTGTAAGAAATTCTATTTTCAATTTGACGTGCAACGCTTACTGCCACCAATTTAGAATCCAATTCAGGACGCTTAATCTCAAAAATATTAATCTGTACTTCCTTTCCTGTGATTTTTTTAAGCTCTTCTTTTAACTTGTCTACTTCTGTTCCACCTTTACCAATAATGATACCTGGTCTCGCAGTAGTAATTGTTACTGTTACAAGTTTTAAAGTACGCTCAATAATTACACGAGATACACTTGCCTTAGATAAACGAGCATTTACATACTCTCTAATTTTAAAATCTTCAGCTAATCTATCTCCGTAGTCATTACCACCGTACCAGTTAGACTCCCAACCTCTGATGATTCCTAAACGATTTCCTATTGGATTTGTTTTTTGTCCCATTTCTAGTTTGATTGATTACTTAAGTTCTTAGCACCTAACTCTAATGTAACGTGATTAGAACGCTTGCGAATTCTGTGAGCACGCCCTTGTGGAGCTGGTCTTAATCTTTTTAACATTCCTGCACTATCTACGCAAATCGTTTTTACAAACAATCCAGCTTCCTCAATAACTGCATCTCCATTCTTAGCTTGCCAGTTTGCGATTGCAGACAATAACAATTTTTCTAAGTTTATAGATGCCTCTTTTGGACTGAATTTTAAAATTTGTAAAGCTTTTTCAACCTCTACTCCTCTTACTTGATCCGCTACTAAACGCATTTTTCTCGGTGACGTAGGACAGTTAGTAAGCTTTGCGAAAGCACGGTGCTTTCTTGCTTCTTTTAACTGATCCGCCATATTTTTTTTACGAACTCCCATTGTCTGTTATTTTTTACCTTTATTTTTTGCACCTGCATGTCCTCTAAACGAACGTGTCGGTGAAAATTCGCCTAACTTATGCCCTACCATGTTTTCTGTAACAAATACAGGAACAAACTGACGGCCATTGTGCACAGCAATCGTTTGACCCACGAAATCTGGAGTAATCATACTTGCTCTAGACCAAGTTTTAATCACTGTCTTACTACCAGCTTCTACATTAGCTAACACTTTTTTCTCCAATTTATAGTGAACGAAAGGTCCTTTTTTTAATGATCTTGCCATAACTTATTATTTCTTTCTACGTTCTAAAATATACTTATTACTAGCTTTGGTTTTAGACCTTGTCTTAAATCCTTTTGCAGGAATACCATTTCTAGATCTTGGATGTCCTCCAGAAGCACGTCCTTCACCACCACCCATTGGGTGATCAACAGGATTCATTCTAACGGCATTCACTCTTGGTCTTCTACCCAACCATCTAGATCTACCAGCTTTACCAGAAACTAGTAATTGGTGATCTGAATTCGATACAACTCCAATCGTAGCCAAACAAGTTAACAAGATAAATCTTGTCTCTCCCGAAGGCAACTTCACAGTAGCATACTTCCCTTCTCTTGCCATTAATTGTGCAAAAGAACCTGCCGAACGTGCCATCACAGCACCTTGACCTGGACGTAACTCGATACATGAAATTGTAGTTCCTAAGGGAATTTCATTTAGAAACATTGCATTCCCTACTTCTGGAGCAATGTTACTACCTGAAACTATTACTTGTCCTACTTTTAAACCGTTTTGTGCAATCACATAACGCTTTTCACCATCAGCATAACTTAATAGCGCAATAAATGCGGTACGATTAGGATCGTATTCTATTGTTTTTACTGTTGCGGGAATACCTTGCTTATCTCTTTTAAAATCGATAATACGATATTTCTGTTTATGACCTCCACCGATGTTCCGTGTTGTCATTCTACCCTGATTGTTTCGACCTCCAGATCGTTTTTTCGGAGCAAGTAAACTTTTCTCCGGCTTATCAGTTGTAATGGTGTCGAACCCATTTACAACTCTAAAACGCTGACCTGGTGTTATTGGCTTTAATTTTCTAACTGACATGTTTGTCTTTTCTTAAAGATTGTTATAAAAATCAATACTTTCTCCCTCTGCTAATTGTATGATCGCTTTTTTGTATCCACTCTTAATACCTGTTACTAAACCTTTTTTAGTAAACTTTGTATTTCTTTTGATTGGATAATTTAAAGTTTTCACGCTTAAAATAGAGACTCCGTATGCTGCCTCAACAGCACCTTTGATTTCTAATTTATTAGCTTTCTTAGCTACCACAAATGAATAACGATTATGTAATTCACTATCGTTTGTAGCTTTTTCCGTAATAATAGGTTTTATTAAAATACTCATTTTGATTCCCTATTTGCTTAAATTTGTGTTTATATCTTCTAAAGACCCCTCAGTAATTACTAACTTATTAGTGTTTAAAACACCATAAGTGTACAATTCTGAAGCTTTAATCACTTTAGATTTTTTCAAGTTACGCGATGATAAATACACATTTGCATTCTCATTACCTAACACGAACAAAGACTTTTTAGTATCTAACTCCAACGCTTTTAAGACGTCTAAGAAATTTTTAGTTTTTGGAGTTTCAAAACTGAAATCTTCAATTACTATTACATTTTTGTCATTTGCTTGAATACTCAAAGCTGACTTTCGTGCTAAACGCTTTAAGTTCTTATTCAATTTAAAAGAATAATCTCTTGGTCTTGGTCCGAACATACGTCCACCACCTCTAAAAACACCAGACTTGATAGAACCTGCTCTTGCAGTACCAGTTCCTTTTTGTTTTTTTATCTTTCTAGTAGAACCGCTAATTTCAGCTCTCTCTTTAGACTTGTGCGTTCCTTGACGTTGATTTGCCAAGTATTGCTTTACGTCTAAATAAATAGCGTGATCGTTAGGCTCGATACCGAATACATCCTTAGAAAGCTCAACCTTTCTACCTGTATCTTTTCCTGTAATATCTAAAACTGCTACTTTCATTATTTCTGAATAGTTACAAAAGCATTTTTGTGTCCAGGAACTGCTCCTTTAACAACCAGTAAGTTCTTTTCAGTAACTACCTTCAATACTCTTAAGTTTTGTACTTTCACTTTATCTCCACCCATTCTACCTGCCATGCGCATTCCTTTGAATACTCTTGCAGGATATGATGCAGCACCAATTGATCCTGGAGCTCTTAAACGGTTATGCTGTCCATGCGTTGCTTGACCAACACCGGCAAATCCATGACGCTTTACAACCCCTTGGAAACCTTTACCTTTAGAAACACCCGATACATCCACAAATTCACCTTCTTCAAAGTGAGCTACGGATATAGAATCTCCTAATTTATACTCTTCATCAAATCCTTGGAATTCAACAACTTTTTTCTTAGCACTTGAGCCCGCCTTTTTAAAGTGACCATCTAACGCTTTGTTAGAACTCTTTGCCGATTTGTCATCGAAACCAAGCTGCAACGCACTATAGCCGTCAACCTCTATGGTTCTGACCTGAGTGACTACACAAGGACCTGCTTCGATAACGGTACACGGAATGTTCTTCCCGTTCTCGTCAAATAAGCTGGTCATTCCAATCTTTCTTCCTATTAACCCAGACATTTAGTTAAAATTTTAGACGATAGAGCTTTCTCCAGCGCGTCTTAATTAATAATTGTGTTTTTGAAACCACTGTTTCTTTAACTTCCTTTGAATTCGGCTCAAAAAAAACAGCGTAAACAAAGTCAACGCTGATTTTGTTTTTTCCGTTTTTCTTTCGCGAAACGCTCCAGACATGTTGCTATTATTGAATTTTACGTCAAAAACAGCTTCACCCTACTCTATTTCGGGTTGCAAAAGTATTGAAAACTTTCGGTTTAACAAAATTAAACCGAAAGTTAATAAATTACTTATACTTTGATCTCTACTTCAACCCCACTAGGCAATTCAAGCTTCATTAAAGCATCAATAGTTTTCGAAGAAGAACTATATATGTCTAACAATCTTTTGTACGAAGCTAATTGAAATTGCTCTCTGGATTTTTTATTTACGTGCGGTGAACGCAGTACTGTAAAAATCTTTTTATGTGTTGGCAATGGTATTGGTCCGTTTACAACCGCACCAGTACTTTTTACCGTCTTTACAATTTTTTCAGCAGACTTATCTACCAAGTTGTAATCGTAAGACTTTAATTTTATTCTAATTTTTTGACTCATCTTTTAATTATTAAGTAGATTAACCTTTAGATTTTGCGATTACTTCTTCAGATACGTTCGAAGGAGTTTCAACATAATGTGAAAATTCCATAGTAGAAGTTGCTCTACCTGAAGACATTGTTCTTAACGCTGTCACATAACCAAACATTTCTGATAATGGCACTAACGCTTTCACAACTTTAGACCCGGCACGATCACTCATATCATTAACTTGACCTCTTCTTCTGTTCAAATCTCCTACAATATCTCCCATGTTCTCCTCTGGAGTTAACACTTCTAATTTCATCAACGGCTCCATGATTTTTGCCTTTGCAGATTTTGCAGCAGCTTTATATCCCATTTTCGCAGCCAATTCAAAAGACAAAGCATCAGAATCCACTGCGTGGAAAGAACCGTCTTTTAAAGTAACTTTCATTGAATCCATTTCGTATCCTGCTAAAGGACCATTTCGCATTGCTTCTTTAAATCCTTTTTCTACAGAAGGAACAAATTCTCTTGGTACATTTCCACCCTTAATAACAGAAGCGAATTGCAACCCTTGAACACCTTCATCAGCTGGACCTATTGTAAAGACAATATCAGCAAACTTACCACGACCACCAGATTGTTTCTTATAGATTTCTCTGTGTTGCGCTTCTGCCGTAATTGCTTCTTTGTATTCTACTTGCGGTTGCCCTTGATTTACTTCCACTTTAAACTCACGTCTCAAACGGTCTACAATTACATCTAAATGCAATTCTCCCATTCCAGAAATAATCGTCTGTCCTGAAGCCTCATCGGAACGCACTGTAAACGTAGGATCTTCTTCGGCTAACTTCCCTAAGCCAATCCCTAACTTATCTACATCTGCTTTCGTTTTTGGCTCTACAGCAATACCAATTACTGGATCTGGAAAATCCATCGATTCTAAAACTATTGGAAATTTTTCCGCCGATAGTGTATCTCCTGTCTTGATAGACTTGAAACCTACAGCCGCCCCAATATCTCCAGCCTCAATATAATCAATCGCATTTTGCTTATTCGCATGCATTTGATAGATTCTAGAAATACGTTCTTTTTTACCTGAACGATTGTTTAAAACATAAGAACCTGCATCTAAACGCCCCGAATATGCTCTAAAAAATGCCAAACGTCCTACAAAAGGATCTGTAGCAATTTTGAACGCTAAAGCAGCAAAAGGCTCCTTCACATCTGGCTTACGCAATTCTTTTTCGTCTGTATCTGGATTTACACCCACAATACCTTCCTTATCCATAGGAGAAGGTAAATAACGACATACAGCATCTAAAAGAAACTGAACCCCTTTATTTTTAAAAGCAGAACCACAAATCATAGGAATGATCGACATGTCCATAACCGCAGCTCTCAATGCAGCGTGCACCTCTTCTTCAGTTATAGAGTCTTCATCCTCCATGTATTTTTCTAACAAATCTTCGTCATAAGCGGCAACTTCTTCAATAAGTTTACCACGGAGAATCTTTGCTTCTTCTTTCAAGTCTTCAGGAATTTCTACCACATCAAATGTAGCTCCCATTCCTTCTTCATGCCATATAATAGCTCTGTTTTTAACCAGATCTACAATACCCTTAAAGTTCTCTTCATCACCAATGTTCAAAACGATTGGCACTGCATTCGAACCTAACATTTCTTTCACTTGCTTACAAACCATCATAAAATCAGATCCTTGACGGTCCATTTTATTGACAAAACCAATTCTTGGCACTTTGTAATTGTCTGCAAGTCTCCAGTTTGTCTCTGATTGCGGCTCAACGCCGTCAACAGCAGAAAACAAAAACACCAAACCATCCAATACACGTAAAGATCTATTTACCTCTACCGTAAAATCTACGTGGCCTGGGGTGTCTATGATATTAAAATGATAATCTTTCGTATCTGGAAGGATCTCTGCATTTTCCTTTGGAAATTGCCAAGTACAAGTAGTTGCAGCAGAAGTAATGGTAATACCTCTTTCCTGCTCTTGCTCCATCCAGTCCATTGTAGCTGCACCGTCATGCACTTCTCCAATCTTGTGAGAAACACCTGTGTAATACAGTACACGTTCTGTTGTTGTGGTCTTACCCGCATCAATATGCGCTGCAATTCCAATATTTCTTGTGAATCTTAAATCTCTAGCCATTTCTATTAAAATCTAAAGTGAGAGAATGCTTTATTCGCTTCTGCCATTTTGTGAGTATCCGTACGTTTTTTAACCGCAGCACCCTCTTCCTTAGCCGCAGCTAAAATTTCGGCAGCTAAACGCTGTGCCATTGTTTTCTCGTTTCTCTTACGAGTGTACAAAATCATCCATTTGATAGCCATAGAAACCTTACGGTCTGGTCTAATTTGCATTGGAATTTGAAATGTTGCTCCACCTACACGACGAGATCTTACCTCTACATGCGGCATTACATTGGATAGTCCATCTTTCCAAATTTCCAGTGCTGATTTTTCTTCTTCACCTTTTCTTTCTTCTACGATGTCTAACGCATCATAAAATACTTTAAAAGCTACTGACTTTTTACCTGCCCACATTAAATTGTTAACGAATCTAGTTACTAACTGGTCGTTAAATTTCGGGTCTGGCAATAAGACTCTTTTTTTTGCTGCTCTTTTTCTCATGTCTTTACATTAAAAAAGTTACTAATTTACTTTTTTGGGCGTTTTGCTCCGTACTTAGATCTACGTTGGGTTCTACCCTCTACTCCCGCAGTATCTAATGCACCACGTACTACGTGGTATTTAACTCCTGGCAAATCTTTTACCCTTCCACCTCTAACTAATACTATCGAGTGCTCTTGTAAATTATGTCCTTCACCTGGGATGTACGCATTTATCTCATTACCATTTGTCAATCTAACTCTGGCAACTTTACGCATTGCTGAATTAGGTTTCTTTGGCGTTGTGGTATAAACACGAGTACATACTCCACGTCTTTGAGGACAAGACAACAAAGCAGCCGATTTACTCTTCTTAGTTATTTTGGTTCTTCCTTTACGAACTAATTGTTGAATAGTAGGCATACTAAATAATTACTGGTTTTAGTTTATATTAAACTTCTTCTCTTTTTTAAGAGTGCGCAAATGTACAATTAAATTCTAATTATTCAAATATCAGTACCTTCTTTTTTAAAAAGCATTTTTATATTTAAGTATTTGCTCATTTTTAAATACATTTGAATTTCAAAATAAACATAATTTTGATTTTTAAAAAAAAAAAATTCTTATTATTAATGTGGCTCTTCGGTTTGTCTTCGGGACTCCTGTCTCAAGAACTTCACTTAAATTTAACTTCTAAAGAAACCGTTGAAAATATATTTTTAAAAACCCTTAATTTTCAACAAAAACATTCGGATACGATTTCGATACAGCATACACTAAAAAAAATTGAACGCCAACTGAAATTGCATGGATTTTTCTTAAGCACCTTAGACAGCACCCTTACAAACAAAACAAACTTTACTGCTTTTTTTTCTTTGAAGGAGAAGCTAGACACCGCCGTGCTTTACTTTGAACAAAAACCAGCATTTTTATTAAAAAAATTCAAATTCCAAGATTCTATTTTAAGCCTACCAATATACGAATTGGAAGAAACTTTAGAGAAAATTTCAGACAGCTTTGAGAACGCTGGAAACGCATTCTCAAAAATAAAATTAAAAAACTTTAGAATCAGGGACAAAACTCTATTCGCAGAACTTCAATTTGCAGTTGCTAAAAAAAGAAAAATAAACAAATTAATTTTTAAAGGGTATCCAAATTTTCCAAAAGCATTTGTTCGCAACCATTTTCAAATTCGGGATACTTCTACCTTTAATAAAAAACAACTGCAGAAATTCTCTAAATTATCTCAAAACTTAACTTTTGCTTCAGAAATAAAACCTCCAGAAACTTTATTTACCCAAGACTCCACATTTGTATATATTTATTTAAAAAAAAAGAAGGGTACTAGTTTTGACGGCCTTATAAATTTTAATACTCAAGAAAGTGGAGCAATACAATTCAATGGACACCTTGACCTCAAAATAAATAATCTTTTAAACAAAGGTGAAAGCTTAGCACTATTATGGAAACATTATGGCAATGAAAAACAAGAGTTTCAATTGGCCACCACAACTCCTTATCTATTTAATTCTAAAATATCTCCAGAACTAAATTTTTCTATCTATAAACAAGACTCTACTTTTCTAAACACCAAATTTCATTCAAACATAAAGTACCAGGTAACCAATAGGGCTTCCTTATATGTCAGTTTTTCTTCTGAAAACTCAGAAAAATTATCCAATACGTCGTTAGAGCGCATTGAATCCTTTAAAAGCAATTTTTTTGGTTTTGGATATGCAATAAGAGTTCCGAAAAAGAACCACTTCGATAAAACCACTTTTTCATTCAATATAAACCCCTCTTTTGGAAAAAGAAAAGACACCAACGGCTCTTCACATCAAATAAAATTAGAAAGCACACTCTCTTACCTCCTGGACCTCAATCAAAGGAGCAGCTTTTATTTTAAAAATAGTATTGGTATTTTAAATTCTAAAAACTACATTGAAAACGAGTTGTTTAGAATTGGAGGGAACAATACTATACGGGGATTCAAAGAACAAAGTCTGTATCTTAAAGAATACCTGATTCAAAGTATTGAATACAGATACCACACCGCAAACAACGCTTTTCTTTATTCAATTACAGACCTAGCTCTGGTATCTACAACAAATCAAACAGAAAAACTACTGGGAATGGGCATTGGCTATTTGTTCTCCACGAACAATGCGCAAATAAATATCTCCACCGCCATAGGTAGTAGTTCCAATACTCCAATAAATTTAAAAAATACACAGTTTTTTGTAAATTGGGTCAACTTCTTTTGAATTGGTCGGAACTTCCTTTTATTCATCTAAAATTTTACAGCTTAAATCTAATAGCATCATTACCATCAGTTTATTGATAGCTACATATATTTAAACATAATCACAGCAACTTAATTTAAACTTTCAAATAAGTATCACTTCCTATAATTGTCTCTCCAGGAAGAAGGTAAAAAATTTTCCGCACTAACCTCGTAAAATGAAACAAATAATCATATCGCTCTTAAAGATTTAATTAAAGTTAAAAAGCAAGTAATTTGATAAATTCTCAAAAAAAAGGTTTCTTTTTGAAATTAATTCAAAAATAAAGTAATTATATTATGAATATCGTAAATTATTTTACTCATCTCCTAGGTCAATTAAGAAAATTTTAACACCTTTGAACTAATTAATTCAAATCAAATAAAATGATGAAAACAAAGTTTAATGGAATTTTAACGCTCTTTCTAGCGTTGGTCGTGCAAATCTCATTTGCACAAGAGAAGACTATTTCCGGAACTGTTACTGATGAATCAGGAGCATTACCAGGAGTTAGTATAGTAATTAAAGGCTCAAAAAAGGGTGTTGAAACTGATTTTGATGGAAAATATGCTATCACTGCAAGTAATGGAGACATATTTGTTTTCAGATACTTAGGTTATAAAACAGTGGAAAAAACTGTTGGAAACTCAAACACTATTAATGCAGTCTTAGAGGTAGGAGGAGAAGTATTGGATGAAATCGTAATTACTGCTTTTGGTATCAAGAGATCAGAAAAAGCGCTTGGGTATTCTGTACAAAGTATTAAAGGAGATGCAATGACTGAGGCAAGAGAGAGCAATCTTACAAATGCTATTAGTGGTAAAGTTGCAGGTGTTCAAGTTACCGGAACTTCTGGTAGTGTTGGAGCTTCTTCAAGAATTGTATTAAGGGGTAACTCTTCTATTACGGGTAACAATGAACCTTTGTATGTTGTAGATGGTGTTCCAATTAGTAATTCTAGTTTTGGTAATGCTGGTTCTGGTGGTGGTGTTGATTTACCAAACGGAGCGGCAGATCTTAATCCAGATGATATAGAATCTATAACTGTTTTAAAAGGACCAAATGCAGCAGCATTGTATGGTTTAAGAGCAGGTAATGGTGTAATTGTTATTACAACTAAAAAGGGAGATGCTAGTAAAAAGTTTAGTGTTTCGATAAACACGAATGTTACTATGTCCAACCCTTTATTACTTCCTGACTATCAAAATTCTTATGGTCAAGGTGGAGATACAAATCACTTCAACTATGTAGATGGAGCAAGTGGTGGAATTGGTGATGGTGTGGATGAAAGTTGGGGTCCAGCATTGGATGCGGGCCTAGAATTTGTACAATGGGATTCTCAATTAACAAATAACGGAAACCCAACACCTTGGATATCTCATCCAGATAACGTGAAAGACTTTTTGAATACTGGAATAAATATTTCTAACAATGTTTCTATCACAAGTGGTGGTTTTAGACTGTCAGTAGGAAATAGCGAGCAAAGAGGAATGGTACCTTTTACAGAGTTAAAGAAATTTACTGTTGGTGTAAGTGGAACTTTAAAACTTGGAGAAAGAGTTACTGCAAGTGTCTCTTTAAACTACTTCAACCAAGATAGTGACAACATTCCTATTAGTGGTTACAATAACGAAAATCCTTTTCAACAATTTATTTGGTCTGCAAGACAAGTAAACTTTACGGACTTGAGAAATTGGAGAGAATTTCCCTTAGCTCCAGATAATACTGCAGCCGCAGGTACTCCGTTGAACTGGAATCACAACTTCCAGAACAATCCTTATTGGGTTTTAGAAACAAACAGAAATACATTTGAAAAAGATCGTTTAATTGGGAACGTTGACATAACCTCTAAACTAACCGATGATTTAACATTATCTACAAAATTAGGTATAGATTCGTTCAACCAGTTTACAACAAACAGACAAGCTGTAGGCAGTAATAACGCACAGCAGGGTTCTTACGGTCAAGATTCAAGAAGATTTGAAGAAGTAAATGCTAGTTTCCTATTAAATTATAACAAAAACTTTACTGAAGACTTTAATTTCAGTTTGAGTCTTAGTGGAAATCACATGAATAGAACTTACGATAGAATCTCTGGTTATTTACCACAATTAGAGTTACCTAATCTCTATAACTTGTCTAATTTACAAACAGGATCTACTGCAGATGTTAGTAACTATCACAGTGACCAACAAATCAACAGTCTCTTTGGCTTTGGATCTTTATCCTATAAAGATATGTTCTTCGTAGAATTTTCAGGAAGAAATGACTGGGCAAGTATTTTACCAGTAGCAAACAATTCTTTCTTTTACCCTGCTTTATCGGGATCTGTTATTTTATCTGAAGCATTTCCAGTGCTAAAAGAAAATAACATCAACTTCTTAAAAGTAAGAGGTGGATGGTCTATAGTGGGAAGTACAGGAGCTTTAGGAGCATACTCGTTAAATCAAACATATGGATTGAACAACTCTGGTTTTGGAAATCAGGCAAGTGTTCCAAACACACAGTATAACCCGAACTTAAAAGCGGAAACTGTTACCGGTGTAGAATTTGGTATCGATGGAAAAATGTTTAGCAATAGGTTGCGTTTTAGTGCAACGTATTACGATCAGAAAAGTGAAGATTTATTAGTACCCATTCAGGTAAGTGCTGCAACAGGTTTTACAAATGTTTGGGACAATATTGCAGACATGAGTAATTCCGGTTATGAGTTGCAATTAGGAGGAACAATCATCAAAAAACAAGACTTTAGTTTTGATGTTGATGTAAATTTTGCTAGAAACACTTCTGAAGTTACTTCTTTAGGTGAACTAGAAACTTATGTTTTAGGAGGTCAATGGGGGCTTAGTTTAGAAGCTAGACCAGGACAGCCTTATGGATCACTAGTTGGTAGAGATTTTGAAAGAACTCCAGGTGGTGAAGTTATTTATGAAAACGGTTTACCGCTAATTGACTCAACAAATAAAATTATTGGTAATATTGCACCCGATTGGACAGGTGGAGCTAGTTTCTCTTTTCGCTATAAAGCGTTTGACCTTTCAACATTAATAGATGCTAAAATTGGTGGCGATGTACACAGTATGACGTATTCTTGGGGTAGATATGCCGGTACACTTTCAGAAACGTTAATTGGACGTGAAACTGGTGTAGTTGGTAATGGAGTAATGTCGGATGGAAGCGGCGGTTATGTGGCAAACAACGTAGTTGTTTCTGCGAAATCATTTAACCAATCTACTTATTCTAACTCCGTTGAATCTAGTGCAATATTTGATGCTTCTTATGTAAAACTAAGACAAATATCAATTGGGTATACACTGCCTAGAAAATTCATTGAAAATTCAATTGTTAAATCGTTAAAAGTTTCAATTGTAGGTAGAAATTTAGCTATTTTACACAAGAATACACCTCATATTGATCCTGAAACAGGTTTCAGTGCTTCTAATGGAAATCAAGGTCAAGAATTTGGTCAGTACCCATCTGCAAGGAATATTGGATTTAATATTAACATGAAATTTTAAATATATCAAAACAGACGAATTATGAAAAAAATAAATATAATTTTATATACTTTTTTAAGCTTTGCGATCTTTACAGGTTGTGATGAAGGCTTTGAGGAGTTGAATGTGGACCCTAACAATTCCACTGCTGTTCCAGCTCATTTGCTTTTAGGAGGAACACAATTAACGTATATGAACACCATGTACTCCGCACAATTAGGTGGTGATATGGGAGCATGTTGGGCACAGCAATGGTCTAAGGTTCAATATAACGATGAGGCAAGATATGTACCAAGAAGAGGCAACATTGATGCGATTTGGAGAAATATGTATTCTAGTATAATTTCTGAAGCAGGCGCAATGTATACTTTAGCAGATGCTGAAAATAATAATAGCCTAAAAGGTGTTAGTTTGGTTATGAAAGCAGTTGGATTCCAAACGTTAGTAGACTTTTTTGGACCTGTTCCTTTTACAGAAGCTATTGATGGTGCAATATTACAACCAGCTTATGATACGGAAGCAACAGTATATGCAGGTATCATAACTATGCTAACAGATGCTTCTGCTTTATTGGCAACTGGCAGCGGTAGTATTACTGCAAGTTCTGATTTATTTTATGCAGGAGATGCATCAAAATGGCGCAAATTAGCCAATTCTTTAATGTTTAGAGCATTGATGAGAATTTCATCTACTCCAGAAAATCAGAATTCAAAAATGCAAGGACTAATTGGTAAAATGATTGCTTCGAATGAAGACAGCGCACAAATTACTTATTTAGGTGCAGCACCTGATGCAAATCCCATATGGGAAACTATCGTAAATGGTAACAGAGCTGAATATAAAATAAATTCTGCTATTGTAGATATTTTAAATGGATTGAATGACGAAAGGTTAGCAGTGTATGCTGGTGAAAATGCAAGTGGAGATATTGTAGGAAAACCTTCTGGTTTTGGTGCAGCAACAACGCTGCCTAATGAAGCACTTGGATACACGTATGCAAACATATCTCCTTTGGGTGATAAATATTTAACAGCTACACTTCCTGGTGTATTAATGTCATACTCTCAATTAAGCTTTTTAGTAGCACAAGCAGCGAATGAAGGTTATATTTCTGGTGGTATTACTATGGCATCAACTTGGTACAGACAAGGTATTGCAGCAAGTTTTGCTTTTAATGGCATAAGTTCAACCGCTTATTTAGCGCAAGAAACTATCAACTTTTCAACACAAAGTGATGCGCGTTCTAAAATTGCAACCCAAGAATGGATTGCTTTATTTGGACAAGGGTTTGAAAGCTGGACTGAATGGAGAAGAAATAAAATTCCTGTTCTTACGGCAGCAGCAGAAGGTGATATAAGCGAAATACCTTCTCGTTTTTACTACCCAACAACAGAGCCATCTCTTAACGGAGCAAGCTACAATGCAGGTGTTCAGATAATAGGTGCTGATAATTTAACTTCAAAATTAATCTGGCAATAATAAATTTAACAACTAAAATGATTAAAATGAAAAATATAAAAATTTTCTTACTAACATTGTTAACCATAATTTCCTTTGGATCTTGTGCAGATAGTGATAATGATGAATTAACAGGAGGAGCGGTCACTGGCGGTTTAGTAACTGTTAACAACCAATTAATAAGTTATGTTGTGGGTAGTGGTGCTACTTACTCTGCCTCGGGAAGTATATTTCAGGGAAGAGAGCAAACCAGTTCTGTTGATGTCTATAAATCTTTTGTTAATAACACTACAGGAAGTGTAAGTAATGAAATTTTACTAAAGACTATATCAATAGATAATACAACTATAGGAAGCGAGACTAGCTTCGCATTTACGTTTACATTTGATGAATTAATCACAGGTTTATCAATAAACGGTAATCCTTTACCGTCTAGCGATAGTGATTTGAATATTGGAGACTACTGGCAATTAAGGTATATATCTAATACTTCAACCGGTGACGTTAACGCCAACTCTAAAACAACAAAAGTAGCTGTAGGAACAAGGTATGCTGGAGTTTATAAAGTTGTAGAAAGTTCTTATTGGAATTCGGGTAGTTTACAAAGTGGAGACTGGAATGGTACAGAAGTTATTATCGAGTCGGTAAACGCTACAATATACAGACATAAAGGTTTGGCATATTGGGATGACAATGTATACTATTTCACTGTTGATAACACAACAAATGTTATTACGGCTTTAGATGTAGATTTAGAAGACGCCGGTAACACCTTAAATGGTTCACCAATGATGACTTGCTTCGGAGGTACCGGAGACTTTGAAAGCCTTACTTGTGATAATAGTACTAGTTTAGCGACACCAAACGATGTAACCGGTGCGGATGAATTATCGTTCACAGTTGGTTATTTTAGGGGTGTAGGTGCTACTAGAGAGTTTTACGAAAGAATGGTTAAATTAGTAGACTAATAACTAAAAATAATATAAAATGAAAAATAAATTTATAAAAATATCATTCTCCTTTTTAGCATTA
>Ga0115007_10001327_pt1 | contig 15995 bp, 8 predicted proteins | sample ArcOceMetagenome_2_FD_87166 | JGI IMG/M metagenome (GOLD analysis project Ga0115007, IMG submission 87166) | Marine eukaryotic phytoplankton communities from Arctic Ocean - Arctic Ocean ARC135M Metagenome | ecosystem: Environmental > Aquatic > Marine > Oceanic | place: Arctic Ocean | collected... | reverse complement strand
CTGGATTGCCACCTCCGAGGATTCTTTTGATTCCGTGGGTGTGCCTGGTACCCAGTGAAGAAGAGTACACTCACCAGGGATGCTTTCGTTCGCTTTCGGCACCTACCACGACGTTGCAACTTCACATACCTTGGTACAATTCTCTCTGTTGTTCCACACGAAGTTCAATGTTCTTTTGTCTGGCCCTGTCCTTTTTTCCAGTGGTTCTTCTTCGACTGGGTGCAGTGGGTCGATTCGTATACACGGTGGGTTGGTGTTGTTTTGGTTGCACTTCTGTTCCCTGTGCATGCCTTGCCTCGCCTCCTTCGTCCATCGTGTTGCTTTTCTCTTCACACACCATTGCACCACTTTCCAGGGCATTGTTGCCACTGTTGCTGCCGGTATTCATATCACTGATGTGTGTCATTTGCTGTTCTGAATTACCACCCCCCCGCCTTAAACATTTGACCGCTACGTATTCAAACGGTTCCTCGATGTTTGTGCCATCTTGACTCGACGAACGAAACAACCTCAAGTTTACATTTTGGGCACCTTGTGCCATGTCATCTTGTTGCGCAAAAGCATGTTCCATGGCGTCTGTTTTTGTTTGTACGATGGCCATGGGCACGTCACCACACAATTCTATCACTTTGTTTTTCCAATGTGGTAATTCTTTGAATGAGTTCTCGTCCGTGGTAGAAAACAAGATCAAAGCACACCCTGCACCCGAATAATATTTGTGGTTCAAAGATCGATATTCTTCTTGACCGGCGGTGTCCCACACCATCACGTCCACCATTTTATTGCGGTAAGAGTGCAATGAAAAGTTTCGACGTTCTGAATATTCGCACCCAATGGTTTTTTTGTACGTGTCGTTGTATTGACCACGGCAGAACCGAGTGACAAAAGTTGATTTGCCAACGTGCCCGTTTCCAATGACCAACACTTTCACCGTGGGTTGGATGTCACCGGCCGAGAGGTCATCTAAACTTTCAGCTTCCAAATCCTCAATCATTCTCACTCGGCGTTGGGCAGTGCAGTACGAGCCAAGGTGTGAAGTGAACTAAAGTACCGATCAGTGTCAGGACGGTGGCCTGGTCGGACGAAAACTTTGAGGCCACATTTTCCCAGAAAGGAAGCGGAAGCAATCGCGATCATGCCTTGGCCGCCGACCAGAGTTGTGCTGGCTGCTTTCATTGCCTTCACTTGCACCGTGTCCGGAAGCCCGGCGAGGTCGGAGGATTACCAAGCTCAAATTCAAAACCACTTGTTGTCCAAATTAAAATCACGTGCCTTGTTGTTCAAACGTGCGGCCCATGCACAAGCCAAATTAAATACCCATAAATACAATGGTCCGCCTCCCCCCAATGCGTACGTGTACGGCGACAAAGAACAAAGCTGGGACAACACCCAGGCCTTGATCGATTGGGCCGAAGGTCGTCCCTACACCCCCGCCACTCGACGTGTGGCACGGCAACGGGAAAAGACCATGGGTGAAGCCGCTGCTTTGTTGCAAATACCATCGATCCATTCATCAGTGGACGATTCATCCAGTTCCATGCTACGATCGTGGCGATTGAAAATACAAGACAAAATTGATGCACAAGAACATCAAACAACCAAACAAATCAACACAGCAAATGCAGCGGCGAAGCTTGAAATTGGTGGTGCAACACCCGTATCCCATCAAAAGGAAAACAAACAACGCGTGGACGATGTTCTAACCGAATTATTGTCCACGAAACAAAAAGTTGCTGCGACTGCGACGACTGCTGCGACGACTGCTGCGACGACTGCTGCGACGACTGCTGCGACGGCCACCACCACACCGGCGACACGCACGGCACGCACGACACCCAGCATGTTTATCGAACTGATGGCCAAAACCAAAACACGGGCTGATCAAACTTGCATCATGTGTTTGTATTTTATGGAAAAATTAGAACAAAAAGTAGGTTTTCCATCACACGATTTGCACGGTAATCCAGAAGGTGCCTCCAACGCCGGTGGTTCGTACCCGGGACCAGCCAGTTATGAAAAGGGGATGGTCGAGAGTCAACCTCAATACAGCCCCATTCCTGGCCCCGGTTACAGCAGTGGTGGTGCACTGCTTCAAATATCGTCGACTCAATCTTCCCAATCCCAATCCCATGCCAAAAACCCCACACCTCCCTCGTTGACACCCAACGATTACCAAACATTGATATCAAACAAAGACAATTTAAAACAAAGAATGAGTCGCAATTACAACTTAGAACCCGCGGAACACCAACATGCCATGAACGAACAGCAACAGGAACAAAATACCAGGGCATCCATTCAATCCATCCATCAAAACAATCAAATCGAGCAACCCTTGAAGAATGTACGATTTTTAGATACTCGATCGTTGAAAAAGAATGTGGTCGGTGGTGGGGTCCCCGCGATGACAAATGACGGGGGGAAACGAGGAGCTTCAATGATGTCCATTCAAGAAAGCAATCTGTTACGAAGCAAGACGGAGGATGGTGTGCAATTGACCAATGCCTTGGCTGCTGCCTATGATGCGGCACACGATCCATTTTTGGGACTTCGACCGGAAGATCAGCCCGCACAACAAAAGTCCGATGGTTCAAGCGATAGTGGGGTATCGTTGTTGGAATTGAAAACGAAATTGAAAAGCAAACAGACCAAGAAAGGATTCATGGGCTCAATGGCTGGTATGGCCGGTATGGCCGCCGGTGCTGCTGGTGCGATGGGTGCGGGTATCAAATGTCCAGAAGGCATGCCTTTTTGTCGAAAAGCGTTGCGTCGCATTGGTCGCCGCAGTATGGCTCGAAGAGAAAGAAGAGGTAAGAAGAAAAAAAAAAAAGAACATTGGTTGTTGCCCTTGTTGTTGTGTAGTATGTACAACCGTGTTTGACAATTTTTTTTCTTTTATTCAAACCAACAGCTGCTAAAAACAAAGAAATGAGTGATACAATGAACGCGATGCAAGATGCGTTGGAAGAATTACAAGTTGAAACTAAGAAATTTGGTGCAGTGGACTACTTTACATTTTCATCGCAGATTAAAAAAATTGCGAGTGAATATTTACACGATTACAGTGACGAAGAAATCTGCAGTGACATTAACATGTGTAGTGTTGGTCAAAACGCGGGACAACTCCCAATTTCCAAAAGTGCTTTTTCATTGATTCGATTGTAGAGGAGGAATCCAAGACGACTCTTGAAACTTGAAAGAAACTACAGGTACAGGTAGATCTTTGTGAAAAGAGAGTTAGATGTAGAGTTTAGTTGGGAGGATTTTTATTATAATAAAAAAGACCTGTACACACCAAGGAGGTAATAATTTATTATACAGTGGTCTAGACCTACCGGGTACACTGTGAACACAGAGGTACTGTGTGTACCTGTACCAAATTCTCTCAACTCTCAAGAATTTTTTTTGTTCTCGTTTTGTTTTTGTACAAACTTTTCACTACTTCAACCCTGTTCACAACAACTGGCGTGATCGTATGTGATCTCCTTGGTGTGCTATATCATGTCTTCTTCCACGATGCAGACCGTTCAAAAAAGAATGGTTACCACGATGCATACTGTGTCTTCTTCCACTGCCGTCGTCGGCATCCAACAAGTGTTGTTGCTGAAGATGGTCACCTTGATGCTGTACATGTTTCTTGCCATGGTGGTGTTGATGCATGTCAAACACGCGGTGGGTAGGAAACACACGTTCGGAAGTGTTCAACGGGTGCACTCGTTCAATGTGAGCGATTCGATCGCATTGTTTACCTGATCTTCTTTCTTTGTTGTAATCAATCGTTGCTGTTGCCGCCTGTTTGATAGACGGATCAAACATCGATTCAAATTCATCGTATTTGTGTGGAGCAATGATGTCGTACATATGATCTCTTTCTGGTCCCACCACCGTTTTCAATTGTTGGTTGCGGCGTACTTCCACATCCGGTGAATGCCAAGGGAAATTATCACCGGTATAACCACTTGTTCTTGGTTTTAAATTGCGATGGTGAGCTTCGGGCGAATAGCCTCTTCTGGATTCGGCACATTTCGTATTGTACGACAATTTTTCAGAACTTTGACCGGCCAACCCCGATTTGAACCCGGGCGACACTTGACGTTCGTGTGGTCGAAACTGCAAGGAATTGTCTCCTTTGGTTGCAACCACGGCACGGGTACGGTTGCCCGCTCTCGTTGGATCTTGTTTCAGCGGTTCGACTCGTTTGGGGCCACCGGTTTTTGGCAGGACTGAGATCACACCCGTTCGAAGCGTACCACCTTCTGTATTGTGATTCATGGTCACGGCAAACACTTCACGGCTGGGGTCCTGCCGCATGCGGTACTCGTAACGTTCACGCAGCTGTGTTTTGCCTCCATGTTGTCGGGGTTGTGGTGGTGGGGGTGGTGGGGGTGATGATGATGGGGGTGATGGTGGGGACGGTATTTTTGACGGTTGTGTGGGATCCCCGTAGTACTGTTCGTATAACTTATTTTGAGCAGTGCCAGCTGTCTGGTTGTACATTGAACTTCTACGTACTTGGGATTGTGTATGTTTGTGCCAATCTTCCAATTCTTTTTGTCTGATGGCCTCGGCATGCTCTGTTGCTGTTGCTGTTGCTGCTGTTGTGCTTGTGTTGGCGACGGCGGTGTTGACGATAGTGCCAGGGGTCGGTGCACTTTCAGTTGTGGTGGCATTGCCATAGTGTTGTCGATATAAATCTTGCTGCGCTGTACCAGCCACAGGTGCGTGTTGACTGGTACGTCGGTTGGGTGCTGCATGTTGATGCCAAGTTTCTACTTCTTGTTGTATTGCGGGTTTGTGGTAAGATCTATGCAGTGAAGATGATGACTTTGGAGGTGGTGTAGATCTCTTTTGCAATCGTTGGAAATGTCTTGCAAACTCGGCCATGTTTTCTGTTGGTAAAGAAAATACCCGTTGTGCTGTGATGGAGTTGGTGTTTTACCTGCGGGCCACACAAGGGGAGCGGGAGCAGAGAGGAGTTTAAGTTTAGGAATTTTAGAAGGCCAGGAAGGGGTCCAAAGTCCCATATTTCCTCAAACCCCGCGCAGGTTCTACAGAAAAAAGGTAGTGCGATGGCCATTCCACGGCCACGTGCCGACCGCTCCATGTGCCGACAGATCCTCTTTTCCAAAGGCAGAAACATCTTTGTTTGGGTGTTTTTTCTTGCCTTTTCCCTTGGATTGGTCATTTCACTTCTCCCCAACATAACCACTCGAGTCTTTGCATCGAAATTCAACAACACAGCTTTTGACAACACACAATGTCGCAACCGTAAACACGACCCCATCTGCCAACAAGCTCAACAAGAAAGTGGCAAATGGTTAAATTTCGCGGCCGGTGGTGCGGCCATTGTCACCTTTTCCATTACACCCATGATAGGGACCCTGTCAGACCTGTATGGAAGAAAATGGTTTCTGGCCCTGGGCACCGTCCTGTCCTTGGGCCCTCTGGTCATTCTGACCTTCGTCTACATTGTCCCCTCGTCAAGCTTGTACACGTTACATCTGTATTTTTATGCTTCGATCGTTGGAGGTGGTATCGCGAACTTCGGCCTAGCGGTCGGCCTGATGTATATTGCAGACATGTATGTGCCGGCTCAACGAGCGGTCGTTTTTGCCGGTTTCTTGGCGACGGTAGAATTGGTCTTGATTGGTGCTCCTATTCTTGGTGTACGGTTGTATGAATGGGACGTCGCCGCCTTCCATGGCATGTTGCCTTGGATTGGTGCGTCGTTTTTGTTTGCCGTGGCAGTGGTTACAGCGATGTGTCTGCCTGAACCCGATAGATACAAGAAAAAAAACACCCTGTCGTTGGACAAAGAACACCACCACGAACACCACCACCACCACCACCACCACCACAATGAAACGAGGGAAAGTGAACTCGGCAATGACACGGCACCCATGTCACCTCGTCTTGTTCCATGGTCACCAGGCACCCGCTCCAACATCAAACGTGCTAAATCCGACGTACAATCGTGCTTGGGTTGCAAATCATGTGCCTTCAATCCATTCACAGCGTTGCTGATACTGAACCGTTCCAATTTTTTCCGGTTTTTAGCTTTGACGTCGTTCTTTCAAAATTTCGTGGTCACGGGAATGAACGTCATTTCAAGTTACGTGCAATTGTACGCACTAGACATGACACTGATTCAACTGAGCAATGCAAATGCTATTCAATCAATGGCGGGTGTTGTCGTGCAAATTTTGTTGGTTCAACCATTGATTGCTTGTTTGGGTTTAAGAAAAGTCATGCATATTGGTAATTTGAGCTTGACGCTGAACGGTTGTGCGTTGCTGTTCATTGTGTACAACATCAAAATTGGATCATGCACAGGGCCGGCCGGCATTGAACACCCGTCTCAACACAACAGTACCATTGTACCTGCGTCTATGACCACTGAACACCAATGCACGGGTACGGGATATGTCTGGACACCGGCATTGTCACGGGAGTTGGGAATCGTTTTGTACATTACATGCACTTCCACACTCGGTAGTTTAGCCATGTTGGCGTTTCCTGCGGTATCGGCGTTGAAAGCCAACAATGTTTCAATGAACGAACAAGGTGGTGCCTTGGGTGCGTTGTGGAGTGCCAGAGCGTTGGCATCAGCCATTAGTCCCTTTGTCTTTGGTTCGGTTTGGACTCTGTCTGAGCCCTGGATGGTGTATTATTTGTACGGCGGGTTTTCGTTCCTGGCATTGTTGTCGGGTTTGTTTGTACCTGCCCCGGAACATTTCGACGAACACGGTGGTGGTGGCACGGAGCAGGGGGGTGGTGACGGGGGGGTGGATGTGGAGAAGAGTGGTTATACATTGATCGATCCGTTGCGCGAAGCAGAAGAATTTTAACCAGTGTTTCAACCCGTCGTGTACGATATATATGTACCATTAGAAGAGAAGTAGAAGGAGAAATAGAAATACATGTGAAATAAATAAATAGAAGATATATAGAAGAACAAACTCAAACAAACAAACAAACTAAAAACAAGTTTAGTTTAGTTGCTCAAAAAGGCTTCAAACTCCTAGGCCACAACCCCCCCTATTTGGATAATTATAATTATTGGGAAAAGCCCTCGCGTGTTCTCTGATGGAAATCACCATTCAGCAACGCCATGTGCCTTTCTGCTGTACGACTACATCCTCGGGGCGTACCTGTTTTGATGCAATCAACGGCCCTACAAATTCGTCCAACCACATTCAACAATTGCAACAGGGTGATCTTCTGGTCGGTATCAATGGTGACAATGTGGAAACTTTGGATCATCACTCCTGTAAAGCTCTACTTGGTACCAGTATACGCCCACTTCGCTGTACATTTGCACGACCCACGGTTGCAGTGCTCTCTAAACCAGGCGCACTTGGGTTGAGTTTTTCTACGTACGAAACCCGAGTGTACATTGATGCAAGGCCCACTGGTCAAGCCAGAAAAGAAGGCACGATAAGAAAGGGAATGTTGCTGATGGATGTCCAATCCACCAATTGTGCCAAACAGTCGCTTGATAACGTCCTGGCGTTGTTGAAAAGTGCGCCCCGACCACTTTACTTGACATTTGTCACTGCTTCTGCCAGCAGTGGCAATCTACAAGAGATCTTGTGTACAGCTCAGGTTGCAGAAGCACCGTCACCACAGAAGAGAATGGCTAAAACCCCTGCCGGTCGAAAACCCAATCGGTTTGCAAGTATGCCGAAAACACCAGCCGGTCCACGTCCGTCCTCTTTCAATGGTGGTGCCCGTCATGACACTGTTCCTGGACCCCCTCCTAAAAACCAATCCGGCATTAGTGTGCCAGGTGCCCCCCCAAGAAACCAAACGGGCATCGTTGTGCCTGGACCCCCTCCTAAAAACCAATCCGGCATTAGTGTGCCAGGTGCCCCTCCTAAAAATCAGACGGGCATCGTTACTGGACCACCCGACCCAACACCACGACCCACAAGAACAAGACCAGACCCAACACCACGACCCACACGAAAGAGAGTGTCCAAAGAACGTCCAAAACCAACACCACGCACAGCAAAAAGCAACCGGACACTCCACAAAGACGACGGGGGTGGTAGAGACGGCAAAAAACCCATCTCAATTGATAGCACAGTGGATGAAAAAATGTTGGTCATTGGTTTAACGGATTTTTTACATTCGTCCATGGGCGATGAATTAAACTTTCACGAAGGTGATGTCATTACGGTCGAAGGAAAAGAAGTGGCAAAGTACAAAGGAAACAAATCCACTTGGATCAACGGCCGCATTGGCGACAAAAAGGGTACTTTTCCTAAAAAGTTTACTCGCATTGTCACCTCTCCTGGCAGAGAATTAAGAGCAGCCAATGCACCCCAAAAAATAACCCAAGGGAGTCGTCGCGGAAAAAAGAGTGGCACCAGCAGTAAGAGCAATCGAAAGAATACGAAAAACAGTAGCAGTCGTGGCAGCAGTAGCAACCGTCAACCATCGTCGTACAGTAAACCCGAACCTAAGTCCATGAAAGAAGACACTTACGTGAACCCAAGAGGAGTGGCATTGACGAATTTTGATCTACAGGACGAAGGCGACGAATTGAATTTCAACAAAGACGATGTCATTGAACTGTTGTATTCAGACGATCCGGACTGGGGCAAAGGTCGAATATTGGGAACTGCTGGACCCATTGGTGTATTTCCCTTAAATTTTATTCGTCGATTGGACGATAACGAATTAAAATCTTCTTTTCAAAGAATTCAACCTGTGCATCAAAAACCCACACCAAAGAAACGATACCAACCACAACAATACCAACCACGTGTCCAAGAGGAAGAGGAAGTGGAGGAAGAGGAGGAAGAAACAACAACCATGTTAGGTGTAGCATTGCATTTCTTTCGCGACCAATCAAACGGCGACGAGTTGTCTTTTGAACAAGGAGACGTCATTACATTGGACCCAGCGACATACCAGACGGAAGACGAACAATGGTATTTTGGTACCTTTAAAGGTCAAGAAGGAGTTTTTCCAGCAAATTTTATCCGCATTACAACAACCAAAAGCAAATCTAAAAAACTTCGTTTTGGTGGTGGAAGTAGCAACAATAATCAACCACAACTGCAGCAACCACAACCGTTGGCGGCCGCATCGGCTCCTGTGTCGGTGTTGTCGGGTGACACCACAATGATGGGTGCAAAAAGCTTGTTGGCACAGTTGAAAGCGGAATATACAGAAATGGACGAGTTTGCCGACGCTAAAAAAGAAGAAAAAGCACAACATAAAATGGAGAAAGAAATGTTGCTTGAAAATCAACAGTACGTGGAAGAAGAACGAAGACGGTTAGAAAACATTGAAGAAAGTTCCACGTTGGAAGCGGCAGCACGGTTGGAAGCCGTGGAAGAAGAAAGGGCCTACTTGCACGAACGAATGAAGGAACAGAAGAAAGGATTGGACGAAGAAGAACAAAGGTACGGTTGTAGGGTGGTGTGTGTATTTTTCGTGTTTCGGGTGTTGAAATCATTTTTTAATGTTTTTCTATTTTCTCTTTCCCTCTTCAAAATGCAATGTTCTTTTGCACCAGGTACCTGGAAGAAAAAGAAAGAATTGAACAAGAAAGATTGGACATTGAAGAAGCAAGAGCACAATTGAACACAGAAGACCAAAGTCGAGACCAAGAACGCGACAATTTAGAAAAACAAAGACAAGAAATTGCCAATCAAGAATCAATGTTGAAAGAACGTCAATACCAACGTGAAGTCGATGCACAAGAACTTGAAAGAAAAAGACACCAATTGGATTCCGAACATCAAAATGTTGAATTGGAAAAACAAAAGTACCAAAATGAAATGAACATTTTGGCCAGTGAACGAAAAGAAGCCGAAGAATACCGCCAATCGTTGTTGGAAAAGAATAAAAAATTGGAACAAGAACGTCGTCGAGTCAGGGAAGAACAAGATTCCTTCAAACGACAATGGGAAGAATTGGAGCGAGCCAAACAAGCACAGGAAGAATGGCGGTTGGATTTATTAAGGCAACAGAATCAAATCAGTAGTCAAGGCGCGGCCATGCGGCAAGCTCAAACCGTAGTGGGCAGCAAGAAAAAGAAAAAGGGATTTTTTGGTGGGATGTTTGGTGGTGGAAAATCAAAACAGGACCAAAGAAACAGTCAAATCCCTGCCGCACCTCCAAAACCACAACGTGCCAGGATTGCACCACCCAAAACACCAGCGTTTGGGGTTGCACCACCCAAAACACCAGCGTTTGGTGGAGGTAGTAAAAAGAAAAAGAAATTCCGTCCAATGGCATTGCAAACAGGCAACAATGGAAAATTGCTTTCAGCTCCTAAAACACCTGGCATTAATCAAGATTCTTATTCACCAATGGATTTTGAAGCCGATTTTTCCGACGAAGAGGAGGAAGAGGAGGAGGAATTAGAGGGAAAAGAAGAGGAGAACAAATATGGGGCTACTGTACCACGACCCTGGAAAGAGACTGACCAATTGGAAGAAGGTGATTTTGAATGGAACGGCGAGACACCAAAAACAAACAAACCGAAGAAAATTATGCCAGCGAAAACGCCAAGAATGCCTCCATCCAATCAATCAAACAAACCGAAGAAGAAGATTATGCCAGCGAAAACACCAAGAATGCCTCCATCCAATCAATCAAACAAACCGAAGAAGAAGATTATGCCAGCGAAAACACCAAGAATGCCTCCATCCAATCAAACGATCCAACCGAAGAAGAAGATTATGGCTGCAAAGACGCCAAGAATGCCCCCACCCAAACCAAAGCGTGTGGCCCAACCAAAAACCCCGTTTTTATCCAAAAAGTCGACGTTTGAAGAAAATGACAATGGCAGGGATGACAATGAGTGGTCTGAGGAGGAATCAGACAACGAGGAAGCTAAACCGAAACCCGAACCAAGAAAGAAACATCCCCCTAAAACACCAAAAATGCCAGTACGGTCATTGAAAAAGAAGAAGTCCTCCAAGAAAATGATTCAACAACATAAATTACGGAAGAATGTACCGACCACACCGTTCATGCCACCACCTTCGTCGTTCAACGACGTCGAGCGTCAAAGCAAACCACCAAAACGACAAAGCCAGGCGCCTCCCCGAACAAAATCCATGCCTAAACGATATGCATCAACAGGGGAATCTGTCAAACCAAAGAAACACCCCCCTAAAACACCAGGAGCCCCGCCGCCATCTGCATTCAACGATGACGACGATGAATGGGCCGAAGAGTCCGACGAAGAAAGTGCGGCAAATAGAGGAAAAGCAAGGGCCACGCCGAAGGGTGGATTTCATCGTGGGCAATCTTCTTCAGACGATGATGATTGGTAAAATACATGTCGTAGTTCTGTAATTACAATTGTATCACTAACTACCTGTTTTTAACTATTTTAACTATTGGCTATTGGTTGCATCTAAAAAAATGAAAGTTTTGTTTCTTGGACCACGTACCACAAGTACCGGGCAAACACTCTTGTATTTTTTTATTGTATTTTCCAAAAAGAAAAAGAAAAAGGGCACAGAATCATTTCACCGACAACGATGCTTCAATCACTCTTCCAGCCCTTGAGGTGCCACTTTTTTTTGTTGGTGAACCGTTCTGGGGTCTCGATGGTTTTCGATCACCCGTGTTTTTTCTAGATTTGTAACCTCTCGCGTTGGCTTGAATCTTAACAATACTCTTTCTCCTCTTCTCGGCAGCTTTTCTTTCCTTTCCTCCACGGTGTACGGCCTGAATCTTGACCGCATTGTACGCTTGTTTTCTTTTGTCTTCTTTTCTTTTGATTGACGCTCGTCTGCCCGTACGTCCTCGTTGTATTGATTGGATCCGTAACGCCGCAGAATCTTCAGAAGAATCTGTATCACCGTTCCATGTTTTTTCCTTGCGTTTGTCAGGTTTGCCAAGTGTTGTACCTTGTGCGACCAATGTTTTTTTTCTTTCAATTTTACCTCTCGTATGTTTTTGAATTGTGACTGCGGCTTTTGTTTCGACCTTTTTTTTCTTGGCCCGAATTCTTCCACTTCGACCTCTTTGAATGCTTTGGATTTTAACGACCGATGTGTTTTCAATTGGATCGACAGGAGTTGCAGTTGCAGTTGCAGTTGCAGTTGCAGTGGACACAGAGGTCATGTTTTTGATTCTTTCTTTTGCGTTTTTATCTTTTTCTTCAATGGCCTTTGCGGTTGCGGCTCTCCTTTTCAGTTCCAGCTGTTGCAGTTGTTCCCGACGACTTTGTGCCTCCAACGTTTTGGCCGCTTTTGCTTTTTTTTTATCTTCTGTTTGCTTTAACAGTTGTTGTTTTTGACTTTTCACTCGTTCGTTGCCCAATATCGATCTTCTGCGGCGTTGAACACGGTACCTTTCTTCCTCTTTAGATTTGACTCGTTCTACCGATTCGATGCGTTTCTGTGCCAAGACATCTTTTTTTCTGTTTTCAATAATGTTTGCCATCTGTGCTTCTTCTTTCATTGCGATGGCCCGCCTTTGACTTACTTGGCGCAATCGTTGTGTTTCTTTTGCGTCTTCAAGTACTCTTTGTTTTTCTTCTTCAATCAACAATGTTCGTCTTTGATTGGTTTCCTTCACGTTTTGATCTTTCTCCATTTTTAATTGTTGCATTTCCTTCACGTTTTGATCTTTCTCCATTTTTAATCGAGCAATGATGGTTGTATCTTTGTTTGATACTGCTGCGGCCATCTCTTGTTCCAATTTTTGTTTGTTCTGTTCAATTCGAATAAGATTTTTGGCAATTTGATCTTCCTTGCGTTGATTTTTTTCAATGTACTCGCGTGCTTCTTGTGTTTTTGCTTCTTTGACTCGTCGTTGTGCTACGTACTGCTGTTGTTGAATGCTTTCTGCTAATTGCTGTCTCCTTTCTCGCTCGTCGTGTTCAACCCGTTCTCTTTTTTCTCGAATTGCAGCAGCAATCTCGGAGACTTGTTGTTGCTTTTCAAATTTTAATGTTTCATTCTCTTTGATCATTGTTCGTAAACGAATTGCTGTTTCTTCGTCTTTTTTCTCAATGGCTTGCATCAAAGCATTTTCTTCGCGCAGTTGCTCCTCTTCAATTGTTCTTAAGGCTGCTTCCCAAGCGACTTGTTTCTGTTGATTTTTCAAGATATAATCTCGTTGTTCTTCTTCGATCAATAGAGCAGCACGTCGATATGCTGCGATTCTTTGTCGTTCTTTTTCTTCCAGTTCAATACGCCGCGATTCTTTCAGTTGCAACACATTGTTGTTTCTTCGTTCAACGTTTTCTTGCCGGTCTTGTTCCAATTGAGCTTGTTTGGCCAACAATTGTGTTTTCAAAGCATTGGTCCTTTGTTTGATTCTTGTTTGCGAGGCTTCGTCTTTTGCTACGATGGCCGCCTTCAATTCCTCTTCCGCTTGTTGGACCTGTGCTTCTTGAAGGTTTAACAATTCTTTGTTTTTTTGAAGTTTTTCATTGTTTTTTACAATGAGGTCCATTTGTTTGGATTCTTTCAACAGACGTGATTCTCTGAGTTGAAGCATGCGCAGCCGTTCCGCTTCATCGGCAGCAGCTATTTTTTTTTCATCTTCCATTTGATGGTATCGATTTCGATCGGCGGCTGCTTGCAATTGTGAAAGTTCTTGGAGTTCTTTTTTCTTTTCCACTTCCAAGCTCAAGTCCCTTCTTAATTGTTCCAATCTTGCTTTTGTGGAGTCATCTTTGGTGGCTATTGCACCTCGTAAATCTGTTTCGGCTTGTAACAATTGTTGTTCTTGTTCTTGAAGTGCTTGAGAATGTTTGGTTAATTTGACGGCATGTTGTTCGATCATTTCTTGTTGTTCTGCCAAGGCATTGTTCATCGCACGTGCAGAAGCGTTGTAGCGTTTGGCTTCGGCCACGTCGGCGTTCTGCCGCACTCGCTCTTCCTCGTCGGTGGTGATCCATTCACGTACTTCAGCTGCAATGTCCGTTCTGGCGTCGGTGAGGGAGGCTGTGCCGGGCAAGCTGGTGGCGAGCGACATGGTTGGTTTTGGAGACTCGTAGTTGCTTGTGGTTCAGAGATTTCAAACAGGGTTGGTGGTTGAATCGGTGGTGGTGTCGTCTGTGTTGTGTTCGCGGTGTTTTGTTTTAGTTTACCGATGGATCGCGATCGATGCATCGAAGCCGAAGTTGCTGGGACATCCAGCTACTGTTCCCACCGAAACCTGGCAAAGACGTTGTGGATTGAATTGGTGATTGTCATGGCCAGCATCAAGCAATTCAAGAACGGCCGCATCAGGGACCCCGTCGCTCAGCGAGTGGAACGGAAACGTTTGAACCGACTGCGTGCCATCAAGTCCTCCGTGAAATCTCGCGGTTTAAATCGAAGCCAACGTGCTGCCACTCGCAGGTTGGACAAAAGAGGAGGGAACAACAACAGGCGTCGTGGTTTGAAAGACATCACGAACAACAACAGCCACAGCAACGACGACGACAACAAATGGAAAAGTCTCCACAACAGTGCCAACGACCTTTTAAAAAGAGCACAAAAACATGCCGCGACCAATAAGAAGATCCAACGATTGCAAGACGAGTTCGACGACGGAAACGCTTCCGAGACAGACGTGTTGGATGCCTCGTTTGACACGTTGTGGAACTTTCATGCTCAAAAAAACGGCATGCCGCAGGCAGGGGCCACCAATGATCTGCAGGACCACGACGACGGTGCTCTGGTCGATGCGACTTCCTTGATTGCTCCTTTAGGAACAGCCCGGAGTGAAAAAAGTGAAAAATACACGGCGAGATCGGTGAGATCTGCCCAGAGCACTAAAAGTTCCAAAAGTATCAAATTGGACGACGAAGCTGCGCAAGCCTTTCAAAATGCGTGGTCCGCTGCTACACCCTTCAATCTTCACGACGATGCATTAAACGATTCCCGTGTTGAAGGTGATCACATGTCGAATGTGTCGAACGGTCTTTTTGGAAGAGAGAAAAAAAGTAGGCACCACGGAACCACCTCTTCCCATGGAGGGAAGAGTCGCAGCAAGAAAGGAAGAAACCCACAGGCAACAACATCACGTGGTGCCTTGGGAAACACGTCATTGGGGAGAGGACGACCGAATCTAAACAAAATGGAAAAAGAATGGGAATCAAGAGGATTGCCAACATGGTCCAAGACAGTAGCTCAAAACAACGGCAACAACGGCAACAACGGCAACAACGGCAACAACGGCACTACCGGTAACATGGACAATATTAATAACACCAACAACACCACCGATCGTAATCGTCAACAGTCTCCTGAAACAAATGTTGGCGCGTCCAACCCATTGCAATTTGATCTGTTGAATGTCAAAAGGAGAACCGACGACGGCACTGATATATTGACTCAACTGGCGGACGTGGGTGGCGATGGAGACGGGGTGATGGATGGGTACGAGGACGACAGCGACAGTATTGACAACGACATGCGCAGCAACAACAAAAGTCTAGCACTGTCTAAAAGTCGAACCAATTTGTTTCGTTCGGCATCGGTACCTGTTGCATCAAAACCACTGCCACACTATGGGACACGCACAAAAACATCGATGAACAAAACTTTAAAACCAATTCACAGTGGAAACGGTGAAAGTACTCGGGACGAACAGGAAAAACAACTCGAAAAAAATAGAGGCAGTTGGCGTGGTGGCGGTGCAGCAGATCCACATGCTCAAATAGAACGTGAACGTGTATTGGAGGTTAAAAAAAGAGAGCAGAAGCAAGCACGGGAACAAGCAAGAAAATGGCGGAAAAGAAGGCAAGTGCAACATAAAAAAGAAGAAGCAAAAAAGGGCCTGACCGATCAAAAAGATAATCTGTCAGCACCACTACCAGCACCAGCACCAACAACCATGGCAGTCCAAAAAGGCAATACAATCAAAGCGTTAAAGAACGAAGCCGAAGAGGCAAGGGAAATGTTGGCGGAAGTTATGAACAATGTAGCGGATGTTACACTTGCGGGTGAATCTGTTCAACATACACATCGAAGCGGTACCTGTGATGACAGTGCTGAAAAAGATGTCGCAGAAAACAACCT
>Ga0115007_10001323_pt1 | contig 16016 bp, 13 predicted proteins | sample ArcOceMetagenome_2_FD_87166 | JGI IMG/M metagenome (GOLD analysis project Ga0115007, IMG submission 87166) | Marine eukaryotic phytoplankton communities from Arctic Ocean - Arctic Ocean ARC135M Metagenome | ecosystem: Environmental > Aquatic > Marine > Oceanic | place: Arctic Ocean | collected... | reverse complement strand
TCAAACTTGCAGCCAATAATAATCGCTTTTAGCTTGTCGCCAGCTGATACCTTTGCGAAACGATTATCTGTAAAATGATGGTCTCGTGCAATAAATACAGTTACCGGAACAGTCCCGCTACCATCAACTACTTCGGCGTGAATTCCGGCTTTGGTGATGGTCTTAGCAGTGCATTCAATCGTCATACCTTCAACTGGATAACAAATCATGCATTCATAAACCGTCTGGAATTCAATATTGTCGTTATTTACATTGCCCGATGAATATGTCATTATTTTCACTGACCCAGGTTGAATAAATCCCTCTGGAATACATCTACCTTCAGTGTTTTTTTGTATTGTTTTTTCTAAATTCTGTTTCAAATTCTTACCAACTTGGTTAATAGATAACACCACCTTTTTGGATAATACAGAAGGGATATAAACCCCATAAATTTTGTCTTCTTTTACGTTAGCCATGATACTATAATGATATATATTATCTTTTATATATCATTGTTTAATCAATTTTATTATTTACGTATTACCGCATTGGATAATGCCATTACAGAATTAAAGAACCATACCTTTTCGGTTTTTGCGTCATTATAAAAACGAATGATGCATTCCAAGAACACACATAGACTAGGTCGTAATAATTTATCGAATTGTTTAGAATCGAATTCCGGCCATTGTTGTATTTTATGAGGATTGTCTCGTAATATTGGCTCGATTCTATGCAATATATCCACCTTTCCTAATTTCTCACAATTAGCGCCCGTGCTATTTTTATCACTATCTATATCTTTAATCTTAAAAACAATGTCATCTTTAAATGGATAGATAAACCCGATTATTTTATTGATATTGGCAGATTTAACTGTAAATTTTTCTTGGATTTGTTTATTAAACCGCATATAATCAGTGGGTTTTGCATCAGACAACTCCATTGTTTCGTTATTGATTATAAATAATACTGCCTTCTTTTTACTCGATAGCAATATTCCCTTTTTATCAGCAGCTTCTATAATATTATTATCATAATACTCTATTACTGTTCTCAAATACTCTTTCTGCGCATCTGAAGTTGAAGCGATTTCTTTTCCCTGTTTCTTTTTCAAAATCTCAGGGACAAAAAGTTTATGTTTTTCAAAAGACATTGTGTCTAGATAATGCCCAATGCTATACTTCAATAACTGTTCATCTCCTATAAAATAATTGTTTTTCAACATATTATATATACGACCCAGGTTAACAAACCAGTTATTATCTTCAGATACACTTTGTTTGTATTTATTCCTAATAAATGCTAAGCTGCGTTTGTTTATGACGTCCATACTACCTAAGTTTTCTTCCAGTTCTTTGTATAATGTTTTTTCATTTGTGGTAGTTGTTATTTGTGCTTCAATATCATTCATAATGGATTCAAAATCGTGTGGTTCTGTATCTTGCATTTCGGTTTCCACGTTATTAACAGGGTTAATCTCTCCTTTGCTTAATGGCAATTCAATGTCTAATCTGGATATTTTTTCATCGATTGGAACGGTTCGTTCATATAGACTAGCTTGTTCATCACTTACTTCATATGGTTGAAATGCATATACGTCATCTTTATTTATCATATATCCATATCTACCATATTTATCGAGTAGATATTCACTTTTATCATCTACAAATTTAGATAGAGTATAATCAATATGTTCAATTGGATAGGGGTTTGCAGCAGCAACCAGCTTGAGAATATCAGTTCTCTCATAAAAACTCTGTTCCTTGAATATTTGCCGGATTCTTTTCACTATCATAGGATAATTCATTTTCACAAACGCTTCATTATAGCTATTTTTAATCAAATCTTCTGGTTTTATCTCCACATTTGAACTACATACAAAATTACAAGTATCCATATAATCGCATAAATCAGTATATGGTTTATCACCGATTTGATATGTAATTGTATTCTCATCTGTATGAGACGATAAATTCAACTGTATTTCTTGTCCTTGAGAGCTTTCTGTTAATTTTTCTAGAGTCAAATTTGTCTGACCAATATTTAATATACAGTCAACTGCTATTTCCTTTAATAGACGAGTAATCTGACCTATTTGAACAGCCTTCTTCTCGGCATAACGATATACATATAAATCGATGGCTTCTTCATTCGAACTCAACTGTGTTCCATGTAAGTATATTTCGACATTTCTTTCTTCAAATGGTAGCATACAATGACTTAAATTACGCACGGTTCTTCCAATAATTTGTTCAATTCTGCTGGAATTATACCAAGGCTCCATTATATGTAATTGTCGAATATTCTTAAAATCCATACCTTCAGCGGCTGCTCTGGTAATTAATACAACCTTTATTTTTTCACCGTTCTTATTGTCTGGACTAACCACTTGTTTTAAGTCGCCGCTATTATTTGGTGAAAAGTATTTGTCGCCAGTAATCATTATGTATTTGGCTGGAGAGAATGAAGACAGTTCGTCGCCGGTAAGCTCTGATTTGTCCTTCATTGTAGTTGCATCAATCGGCTCGTGTGGAGAGCTTTCGAACAATGATTTTGTATGTGTCGCACTTCCCGAACGAGATAACCCCATTTCTTCTAGTGCAAGTGCCATTGGCACAACTCCGCTATCTATATATTGAGAATAAATCATAACGATACCAGTTGATTTTTTAATACTTTCACATATTTTTGCGATTTTTGCGCTATATTTGCCAATTTCGGATTGTGAAAATATATTGCCGAATTGTTCTCGAATTTTAGGTTTGTATGCAAATTGATGTCTCAGCATATATGGAGATTTCACCGTTTTATATGTCATTATATTCGACAACCCTCCTGACCCTATCATAGAGCTTACTCTAATATTGTTATCATCAAGCTCTATGTCATCTTGTTCAGATACTTGTACATTGTCTCCTGTTTCTTCTGTTGTATTCGTATCTATTATAAACTCTGGATTTGGATAGGTAATATTCAAACTTTGTATGGGGCTATTAAGAAGTGTATATCCAAATGATTCCATGTTCTCAAAATTCGGCATATTTTGTTGGCCTTCTTGTAATGTGGTATCTATATTCGTTTGTAGGTTTTTCACAATAAATTTATACGTTTTTTCTTGATATTCGCCTATTTTATTCATATATAATGGCATAAATTTAATTGGGTTCTCGATTTCCTTTTTATTCATTTGTATTTTAGGATAATTTTCTTTTATTAACATATTTTCTTTATCAAATAGTTCAGGGTAAATACGATAAGGGAAAGTATAAGGATTTTCTCCTCTGACATATGATACATATCCAGTGAGTTTTCGGGTTAATAGTTCTTTACCACCTTCTTCCACTGTTCCGTCTTCCTTTGTTCTCGATTCTTTAAAATTCCCTTCCTTATCGAAAACATCTTCTTCTTTTACCAGTGCTCGTTTATCAACAATGTTCAATAGATTAGTAAGCCATATAATTTCTTTATAACTATTGTACATTGGTGTAGCCGACAGCAACAATAGGCGCATATTTTGTGCATATTTACAAACTCTCATTAACATAGCTGATGTTTTTTTATTCTGTTTATTACTTTGAATAGCTGAAATATTATGAACTTCATCAATAATGATAAGTCGGTTATTAAACAGCTTTCTGAGATTTTGTATCTCGAGTTCTTTTTGTTCTCTTGATGATAACCCCATATTTTCGCTAACCATCGTTTTTTTCTTAATATAGTTTGCTAGTTCTCCATATCCCATAAATTGATAATATTGATTAATCAAACTGTTCATATGTGATACAACTTTTGCCTTAGGTATATCTTGCATCTGTATCGGATTGATTTCTTTTAACAATTCATTTCCAACACACGTATTCAGATTCCATACACCACCATCTAATTTTAACCGTTTTTCATCAAATAATTGAGACCGGAAATTAGACTGCACATTGGGGGAAGCAACTATTAAAATACGATTTGTAGAACCAATATTTTTTACAAAAGCTCTCATTTCTTCGGCAACTCCAATGGCAGAACAAGTTTTACCGGTTCCCAGACCGTGATAAAGTAATAGACTATTATAGGGTGTTTGTAGTGATAAAAAATTACGCACAAACAGCTGATGTGGCATTAGCTCAAAGTCAGCATTGCATAATTTTTCGGCCTGTTCCTTTACATTATAAATTTTTCCGTCATATTGAGTATCATAAAACTCTCTTCTTTTTGCAATTTTTTCATTAAATTTTGGGTCATCTAGTTCTGGATATAAAAATTCATATTTATTCTGTTTTGCTAGATACTCGCCGTGCAACTTTTCATAATTCAATAAATATTCATTATATTCCTTGCTATCTATATCACCCGGCATCACCCCTATTTCATCTTGCAGATTCTGTAATTTAGAATCTAATTCAATTGCTGCCTCTTCCTCTTCCTCTTCCTCTTCCTCTTCCTCTTCCTCTTTCTCTTCCTCTTCCTCTTCCTCTTCCTCTTCCTCTTCAACTTCATCTTCCACTTTCTCTTCCACTTTCTCTTCCACTTTCTCTTCCTCTTTCTCTTCCTCTTTCTCTTCCTCTTCCTCTGCACTGGGTTGTCTATTCTTCAAAATATCCATTAATAATATTTTCTGAATGATCAATTCGTCTAAATTGTTAGCACCGATTAACGGTTTAATTATAGCAGGATCATTAATTTCTTCAATAATGCGTTTATTTTCTTCAATGATACGTTTTTTGTTCATCAACTTATTGCTACGTATATCCTTCATTAATTCAATATTTTCATTCAACAAATTGCGAGATTGTAGCCATTTCTCGTGTCGTTTCCACGGAACAGTTAATGATATAGAATGATTATTATGTGATAAATTTATTTGAACAGACGGTTTGCATATTTTCTTACCAGATAAAGTTTCACATCGATAATTTGTAGGGCATTTAGTAGCTTCTCCTCTATCGTTAGCACCACATGGTATATCGCTGTCAGGAGTATCGTCGCCTCCCTTTATTCTACGCGTTTTACGTTTTTTACCATTGGTGTTTCGTATTTTTCTGGTAGGCATAATAAATGGAAATATAAATATATATTTTATACATATATTTCTTTACACTACTGAACATTAAAATATACTAATGGAAATTTAGTCAATGTTTCATTAATATTAGTGAGTATGCGTTTTTTTTCTAAATTATAACTCCGAATTGTTTTAATACAGTCATCATATGTTTTCCATTCCAGTTTGCCTACTTCAGAACGTTGAAATTTATTGAGGTTATGACTATCATTGGACCGAATATATGCAACGTAATATTTATGTTTATATGATTTATAATTTGAACCAGTAAAAATTTCCTCAAACGGATAAATATTCTTGATATTATGCAATGTTTTTTTATTAAATCCGGTTTCTTCACAAAATTCACGAGTAGCACAATCAAAGTCTTTTTCTTGATAATTACGACGTCCTTTTGGAAATCCCCATTCTTGTTCTTTCCAAGAAACATCATTGGTTTCATCTATAATACTATCAATACAGTAAGTATTATTTTGAGTATGCATCCCTTTTTTCAATAATTCAAATTTATCTTTGGAATTATTTTCTTCATTTTTATATTGACTAGAAATCACATTATCGCCCCATATTTTGTTCCATAATTCATCAAACGATTTCGTTTTGAGTAGATGTTTCTCGTCGTCCGTCATTTGGTAAACCATATTTTTGATATAATCTTTATTATATACGGAGTATTTGCCGCGCATAAAATCAATAAATCCTAGTGTGTCTTTGCGCCGAATTAATAAATATTGTATTTCTTTATTGAATATACGGAAAGCAATAACCCCTACACTAGTAATAGGTAGTTTGCATTGATTATATAGATGTCCTTTTTTACCACAGTTATTGCAATAAAGTTCGCTCATTATTATTAATAGTATCCTATACATTTATAATCAAATATCTTTATATAATTATAATAATAATAAGCTATGTATTTTGATCCAAAGGTCTGGGGGCCTCATTACTGGTTTTTTCTACATACAATCGCAGAATCATACCCATTGCACCCGAATGAAGTATCGAAACGAAAATATTACGATTTGATACAAAATATGCCTATATTCATACCAATAGACGAAATCGGAAATTATGTAAGCGACTTATTAGATAAGTATCCGGTTTCACCTTATTTAGACAACAGAGATTCATTTGTAAGATGGGTGCATTTCATTCATAACAAAGTGAATTTGCATATAGGAAAAGACGAAGTGTCTCTACCAAAAGCAATGGCCCTATATCGAAATGAATATAAACCCAAGCCCATATATTTAGCCGAAAAAATTAACTGGAGGAAGCATTACTTACATATTCTATTAATTTTAATATTGATATGCCTAATCTACATATGGTATGAATAGCAATAATTATCTCATAATATTATAACTATTATGAGAATCGAGTTAATACTTATTTTAATAGCCGGATTTATAATGGCGAATATTTATACTGATGGTAAATATATGAAAGTGGCCTTATCGTGGAAAAAGTATTATCAGATGGCAGGAGTAGCATTCGGAGCGTTAATGTTATATGTGCTACTAAAAAAGAATCCATTAAGAGCAAGAGAAATCGTGTCTGCATCAAACGATTACATAAAATACCTACCTATTGATAAAAACACTTCAAATCTAATTTCTCCCATTTTAGATTTTACTTCTAAACAACAATTCTCAGATGATAACCAATATACAAGTTTAGACGGTGGTGGGTATAATCATCCGATTGTTTCTATACACCAACAGCAAGCAGAGAAGCGAATAGTAAGTTCGGGAAAAACAGGAACCAAACGTTCGGTAAGTGAAACCAAAAAGAAATTTGTAGCTGCTAGACAACATTGGAATTGCGGAGATTGCAAACAGCAATTGCCTGCCTGGTTCGAAGTAGATCATAAGACAAGACTAGAACATGGCGGGAGTAATCATGTAGATAATTTAGTAGCATTATGTAGAGATTGTCACGGTAAAAAGACCGCTATGGAAAATCTATAATGACAACACTCTGAATCTGGAAAATAATATAACACAATATACTAAGAAATGGAGAACAAAGATATTGTATTATATGGAAATATTATACTATTTCTAATATTATCAATAGTATCAATAAATGAACTAAAAAACCTTCCTGAAGATGATGATGACCCATATAGAAATAAAACGAAAGAATCCATTAAATCATTTGTGATCATACTAGCTACAATCATTGTTTTATTTTTCACAGCAGGACAAATATCCGTGCCATTACAAATGGAAAGTTGGAAGACATATTATTTCGGCGTCATTGCTTTATTAATTTTAGTTTATGGTTATACAGCAATGTCATATAATCGGGTATTCAATTATTTAATACAGTTTGGGTTGATATTCATAGTAATCATTGGTTTGGCTATAGTATTTCAAGTATTCGCCAATTTTTTCAAATCATTACGAGGAATACCTAGTTTCCTCACCTATTTACTGTTTTACATACCGTGTTTGCTTCTAAATTTCGTGAAATATTTATTGAACGAATACAGAATGACAACGAACCCGGTGTTGGTATTATTTATGATTGAATTGGTTTTAGTTTTATCCTATTTATACTTACCTGGTATTATTAATAATCTTTCTTTGAAAGATGGAATCGCTATACAAAAATCGTATGTTTATTTAAATGACGAGAACATATATCCTATGAATGAAATTATGTATAAAGACAACAAGGAACTTCAAATAATGAATAATCAAAACGAAACAATTCGTAGAAATTATGCAATTTCGATGTGGTTATTTGTGAATGATTATTCTAAAAATATGGCAGGATACAACAAAGAAACTATTATATTTAACTATGGAGATGGAAAACCGAAAATAACATACAAAAATAAAGAAGCAAATTCGATACAACACAATAGAATGGATGCTTGTAGAATATATTTTACTAATAACACCGCAAATGATAGCGACCAATTACCTTACTATGATTTGAAATTACCTAGTCAAAAATGGAACCACATTGTGTTTAATTATACATCAAAACACGTAGATTTATTTGTGAATGGCAAGTTAGAGAGAACCTATTATTTCAAAAATAATATACCTGATTATATCGATAGCGATGCCATTACAACCGGTAGTGAGAATGGATTAAGTGGTTCTATATGTAATATTCGATACTATAAAAAAAACTTATCACAACGAGACGTAATAAATATTTATAATCCATTGATGAATAAAAATCCGCCTGTAAATAATTTATAAGTATTTATTATAGATACGATGAATTATGTTGTTATAATTTTAGGAGTAATTGTTATTTTACTCATATATACTTTGACACGTATATTGATGGCTACCTCGGTAGATTTAACTGCGTCTGCTAATTTGAATGACGATATAACTGGTTTTGAAATCAAAAATAGTCCAACAAGCACAAGATATGCATATGGTCTATGGATATATGTAAATTCGTGGGATACTAACCAAGATAAGCCGATTTTTACACGCGGAGACAATATCAAATTATCGTTAGCAAAAAGTGCTCCTACATTGAACTGCGACATTACAATGTCAGACGGTAGCGACAAAACAATCGAAATTACAGATAATTTCCCTCTTCAAAAATGGACACATATCATAGTGAGTGTTGATAACCAATATGTGGATTGTTATATAGATGGAAAGCTAGTTAGGTCGGGAAGAGTGTATAAAGAAGACGCTACGTCAGGTATCTCTGTTCCGAAGACACCTCCTGCTGTAGCAAATAAAATGTATCTAGCTAAAGATTCAAAATACGATGCATATGTAGCTCGATTTAAGCATTGGTCTAGTCCGATCAACCCTGAGACTGCGTGGTCTACTTATATGCAGGGAAATGGACAAAGCACATTCAAAAATTGGTTATCTGCATACGGTTTAGACATTCTAATCAAGAAAGACAATGTAGAACAAACAAAGATGACATTATTTTAATTTATGAAAATCGTTTTATAGATATAATATATAGTATATAACGATTATGAATTTTCAACAACAACAGCCACAAGGACCTATTACCAGCAATATACAATTACCAGAAGGAGTTCGTAATATGGGAGAAAGTATTTCGTCGTCTATGCAGAATATGACTTCGCAAATGAATGAATCTGTGCAGGGATTTTCTGAGCAAGCTCAGGCGTCTGTAGAGGCCGGAAGTGAAGCATCACAAGGATTTTTACAATCGAACACATTATTTGCAAAATTCGCTTTTGTGATATTGATAGTAATTGTATTTATTTTCTTACTAAGTTTAGGCATAATGCTATTAAATTATTTTTTGTCATCATCATCAAACCCGTATTTAGTAAAAGGTATGGTAGATGGAAATAGTTCTTTTACTATACCACAAGACCCCGGAAATTCAGAGTCTATTTTAATAGAAAGATCGAATAATCAAGAAAGCGGTATGGAATTCACTTGGTCGACCTGGATTTATATTAACGAATTAAATACCGGAGATGACTATCAAATGTTCCAACACATTTTCAATAAAGGAAATGACACATATAATGTAGATGGTATTGCGAATGTAGCGAATGGACCCGGATTATATTTGAAACAACAGGTAGATAATGATAGTGAAAATACTGCATCTATATTCATTGTAATGGATTCTAAGACTGGAGCAGTAAACGACCATACTAATAGTTTGGAAGTCGCCGACATTCCTCTCAAAAAATGGGTGAATATTATCATTCGTATGAAGAACACCGTAATGGAAGTCTATATCAATGGTGTAGTATCTGGTAGATTACAGTTTAGAGATGTTCCTATTCAGAACTTTTACGATGTTAATGTATGCAAAAACGGAGGCATCAATGGGAAAATATCAAACCTTCGATATTACAAGGAAGCATTATCTATTTTTGATATTGCAAATATTGTATCTGGTGGCCCTGACCTAAGACGTTTCAAATTTGATATCCAGAAAATGAATACTTATAATTACCTATCTAATATGTGGTATACTAGCAAACTGTATTAAACCCTTAAATTTACAACGATATAATTTAATATATTCAATAATTATAAATAGAATATATTATGTCCGATGAAACAAGTCAACGGGCTTGTAATCAACGAAAGCTCAGCATGTTATTCAATATACCACCAGTAAGATTCAATACAGTATCCCCTTATTCGAACGGATTTACATACGAACAAATAAATATGCGTCGTAAAGCGGAAGTATTGAAATATGCGAAACAAAGCACGCAAACATCGCAACTTACCAGAAAAGAAAAACAAGCTATGATAGCAAGGGGTAATTATAAAGGATCGCAACTGTTTTGCACAGAAGATTATTCAATTCCGATGCCTACCAGTTCTTCTGATGTTCCTGGACCGATTACTTATTTGGTGGAAGATAAGAATGTTCCTCTCTATAATTACCTACCTAATACTTTTGCATATGCTGTAGGAAACCCAATTGCAACAGAGGAATGGACTTTTTATACAATACCGAATGTATCACTGCCTTCTGGATTAGGTAATATAACCAATGTGGGAACAGTATTGATACGTGATACGATTAAACAACCTACTTATACATATACTTACAAGACACCTGTTGTTTATCAACTCACCGGTATTGATATACCATATGATACAAGTGGTATCATAATGGATATAACTATATCTAATCAAGCTGCTAAAATATACTATGGTTCAACAGAGATAAACAACAATACTAGTTCAGTAAGCCTGGAAAAATCCACTTTTCAAGTATCATTGCAACCAGACCCATCTATTACAAGTGGAACGTATAGCTATAGTTGTCAATTATTTGGTGGGTATATAGAAACTTCTAATATGGAGTTATTTACTGCCCCTGGTTTTTCTTACAATATTGGATTAACTTATAATATAATAGAAGTAGCTGATTATACACAAATCGATGCAAATTCAAATGAAAATACTGATAAGACCACTCTTTTATCAAACTCGACTTTTGCGATGATTGCTAATATCGATGACACATATACTATTCCATCACCAAGCAATTGTGTAATAAAAACATCTGCGTCTATTAGTCCAAAGAGTATTGTTTTTTCTGGAATATAAATATTCGATATACCCTAATCGACCTTCATAATTATGCAGTAATGGACGAATAAAAAAATATACAATATTATACTTTGTTTATTTTTTATTTTTATAAATTAACAGATGATTCAATATACGGGTCTCTGCATATAGGACATTTATCGCACCTACTAGAACAACTATTACATATATTATGAAAACAGATGGGTATATTCAACTGGTCGTGTTGAATGTCTTCCATACACACTGGACAATTAATCAACTCTTGTTTTGTTCTGTAGATTTCCGACATATTTTTTTGAACATCGTATTGCGCCCGACTAAGACGCTCTAATATCGCAATATTTTTCATATTCAATCGTCGTATTTGACGTTCTAAACTACAATTATTGTCAAATATCATTTCATTTTCTTCTTCTAATAATTCAAGACGTGTTTGCACTAATGGAAATGGTAAATAATTTTTCCAGTAAAGGATTTTGAACTCTACCTCAGTTATAGGGTGTTCGTCCTGGTTTGTCATAATTTTAATATTCGATAGTCGAGGGCACTCTCGGTACCGATATGGTTCAAAATATAGTCCCATATGGTCAATGAAATCTCGATTCGTAGGTAGTTGCAATACTACATTTTCACCCGTAGTAAAATCGGATTCACTATTACCAAATATAATTAATTTATATTTGTGTATACACCTCGATTTATTGATTGTTTGATTTGTCAAACTATAGTTAAGTAAATAGTTGATATCTTGAATGTTCAAATTCCTCATATACTTCTCAAAGCATTCTTGGAATTTTTGGTCTCGTGTCTTAATCGACATATTGACTTTGGATAGATACTATAATTGAGTTTGTGGATAGCTATATCAATTTTTATATGTCAAGTCAGTCATATTAATTTCATTTTTCTCTTTAGTCGGTGTAATATAAAAAACTACCTTGTGTTAATGAACCCAAACTTCAAGAAATTATAGGTGTAGTTGTGAATGAAAAAGAAAAAATTGATTTATTGATTTCAAAAGATTTAGAAGGCACTATACCCCCAGAAATACCAACTATGTCAGCGAAACATAATTTAGGGCAATATTTTACAACCCATATTGAACTCAAAGAAAAGGTATTTGAGTTCATATTAAATAGTCCGTCTAATATTTTAGAACCATCTATGGGACAAGGTGATTTAATTACATTTATTACAGATAAAATACCAAGTATAACATTTGATATGTATGAGATTGATCAAAAAATTAAATTATTGGATAAAATACAAAAAGAAAAGGTTGTTTACGGTGATTTTATGACACAATCAATTACAAAAACATACAACACAATAGTAGGAAATCCACCTTATGTTAGAACAAAAAAAGGGAACTTATATATTGATTTTACCGAAAAATGTTATAATTTACTTGATGATAATGGCGAGTTGATATTTATTGTTCCGTCTGATTTTCTCAAATTAACAAGTGCTTCGAAATTATTGAATATTATGATGACAAATGGAACATTTACTCATATATTCCATCCTCACAATGAAAAAATGTTTGAGAATGCATCTATTGATATTATTGTCTTTAGATATTGTAAAAATAGTTCAATTGACAAAAAAGCATTATATAACGACAAATTACTCTATATTACAAACAGCAACGGATTAATTACTTTTGGAGAAGAAGAAAATAATAATAGTGTCGTGTTTCAAGACTATTTTGACATTTATGTTGGTCTTGTTAGTGGAAAAGAAGAAGTTTATAAAAATGAAGAACTTGGTAATATAAAAGTATTAAATGGTGAAGATAAAGTTGATAAATATATTTATATTGAAAACTACCCTTGTGATAATGAGAAGATTAATAAACATTTATCACACCATAAAAAAGTGCTTATTGAAAGAGGAATCCGAAAGTTTAATGAAAACAATTGGTTTGAATGGGGGGCCCCACGAAATATTACTACCATAAACGCTAATCTTGGTAAAGAATGTATTTATATTTATAATTTAACACGAAAACCAAATGTATCGTTTGTAGGTAAAGTTAATTATTTTGGAGGGGGCTTAATAATGCTTAAACCAAAAAAAAAGTGCAATTTAAATAAAATAGTATCATACATAAATAGTAATACATTCAAAGATAATTTTATGTTTTCTGGAAGGTTTAAAATAGGACATAGACAAATATGTAATTCTTATATTCCAAGTGAATATCTATAAAACTAATGTCCTTATATTCGTCATAAACACTTCTTTCCACGATAACTGGGGTCTTTGTAAGCAATCAATTAATAGTTTTATCTTTTTATTTATTTTTTCATATTTAAATGCCCTATTTTTTTTCCAGCAAACTTGAAATGGTAAATTATTTATATTTGGTGTTAATATTGTCAATCCTTTTACACTATTAACAATTATATCACTCGCATCTGTCTTATTTAATACTATGAAATAGTAATCTTTTTTGTTATTAGTGTTATATTGTTTATTTTTTAATTTATTGAAAAGTATTACACTCATTTCACCATTATTATATGTATTCTCCCTATGAATATCCAATTTTTCATTCGTGAAAACATGCACACACATAGCAAAATTGCCGGTATTATCGCTGGTTATTGTAGTAGTTGTTTTTATATTGATTGGAATCCACCCATACATATAATCAAATGCTAACAAATCATACCACATTCTAATTTTAGGTATTATTATTCTATTATCAAACTTTTCACGAAGTAGTTTCATTACTTCATCTTCATCATTACAACTATTTATTCTACCATCTTCATTTTGGGTTGAAAACTTAATTCCATTTGCTTTTAATTCTTTTTGAATTTTATACATAATCAAAGGCAATGTGTTCAATCTCAAAATGCATCCCCTAAACCATTTTTGTAGTTTAATTATGTTAGTTTCACCAATCGCTAATGATGAAGTAGATGTGGATATTGCTTCAAATTGTAAATCCATTTTAGAATTATTAATATAGTATTTATAATACTTATTGTTATGTGTTTTCAATCTTCAATTGTGTATCTAAATCAATTTTATGAAAAAATAATACAAAATGCAGTATTTTTTTTATATTTAATCACCATTTTATGATAAAACACTTATGTTGAATGCTTGTTAAAAACAATATAAATATTCCTGCATAATGATTATAATAATATGGATAAAATTAACCATTTGAACAAGTTGAAAGAACAAATTGAAATTATGGATAAACATCATCAAATTGAAATTCTGAAGATTTTATCGAAAAATCTATGCAAGATAAACGAGAACAAGAGTGGTGTATATATCAATATGACATTTATAGAGCAACATATTGTAGAAGAACTCGAACAATACATCAGATATATGAAAGAGCAAGAGGATAACCTAATCACGACAGAATATCAAAAGGAAGAATTCAAGAACTCTTATTTTATAGAAAAAGAAGATAAAGACAATATCAGTATTACATATAGTATAGTAAATAACTAATGACAGCATATATCCAGTCAATCTTATTCGATCCCATAAAAACCAATAAAGATAGCATTGATGATATTCGTGAGTTAATGTTAACCACGAACTTCAAAAAAAATAAACAGCGAATAACTGGCGGCGTAAATGCATTCGATGTATTGATAAATAATACACGAGCAGAAGTAGTTGAACAAGAAGCGCCTATACAACACAATTCTCAACCATTGCAAGCACAAATTCGCCCAACACAAAAGGATACCCTATTCTGGTGTTTATACATAGCAAAGCATGGATACGACGAATATAAAGAAATACAACAAAATTATGGTGGGAAACAGTTAGATATTCAGCGAAAAATCGGAGAGCATCTTAGAAGTAATTTACATTTGGTAAAAAACGTAAATATGCGTATTACAAAAGCAAGCGCACAAGAAATTTTGTCAGATTTACTGACAGACACAAAAAAGACCGAAATGAACGTATTATATGGATATTGTATCTACTATGAATTAAATCTTATATTATTGGATCCCAGTGGTGAAAATTATCTGGAGATTATCTCGAATACATTTGCAGACAGCCATCCTGTATTTGTCGTTCAGAAAAACACTCATAATAATTATTCACTGATAGAAACGCCATTGACGAATGAAGAGTATGCACAATTAGTAGATACAAAAATCAAGTTGGACAGTCATTTAAGACCATTAAAGGCGATTGGAAATTTTAAAGTTGATGAACTGCGCATCCTAGCAGATAAAGTAGGAATCGATATATACGAAAAAAAATGGTCAAAGACTGACCTATATCAGGAAATAACAACAAAAATAGCCTGGTAATAAAATTGATAAAAAACAAGATAGAAATAATATATTAACTAATTATATACAGATAATATATTATGGCAGAAAAAAATAGCAATATAGACGAAGCTAGAACACCATCAACGTCTCCACCTGAGCCGAGAAGTCCTTCTATGCCACCTCCTGCAAGAAGTCCATCTATGCCACCTCCTGTGAGAAGTCCTTCAATGCCACCTCCTGTGAGAAGTCCTTCAATGCCACCTCCCGAAAAAAGTCCTGTTCAAATGAAAAACGATTTTGAAAAAATAATAGAACATTATTTAGAAAGTAATCCTGTAATAAGGGATGGCACCAAAATAAAGGAATTGGAAATTCGTTTTGGAACAAATCCCAAAGTTGCCAGACCCATATCTAAGATAGAATATGATAATGTGGTTCAACTATTATATGCAAATGGGTTCAAGACGGATAATATAAATGGCAATCAGCTTCTTCGTATTCAAAACGAATATACAGACAAAAGAACCGGTCAAAAAAGGGTATCGAATATACGCGCGGAAGTTATGGGAACAGATATGGTGCAAGAATATTGTAAAACAAATGACTTACAGAAACTCATTAATATGCCGACAACAACATTCAATAAAATAAAATTTA
>Ga0115007_10001322_pt1 | contig 16023 bp, 2 predicted proteins | sample ArcOceMetagenome_2_FD_87166 | JGI IMG/M metagenome (GOLD analysis project Ga0115007, IMG submission 87166) | Marine eukaryotic phytoplankton communities from Arctic Ocean - Arctic Ocean ARC135M Metagenome | ecosystem: Environmental > Aquatic > Marine > Oceanic | place: Arctic Ocean | collected... | reverse complement strand
CTCTAAATCAAACAGACGTGTGCCGTGGTGAATCATGATTATTTATTGATCGACCGAGACATTTTCCAAAACGCCTTTTCCCGTGTGCCTATGCACGTTAGAAGGGTTGGTTTGTGTTTAAAAGGGCCGATCAGGTGATTCGTATAAAAGATTGTGAGGGTCAAGGTCGATCTCTCATCTGTAACGAATCAAACAGAAATTTCAGTCTCTCTTGTGGCTTCAAAAATTTAAAAGATGTTTTCTCCCCTCGTATCGCTATTTCAGGTGCTTCTGTACCTACTATGTCATGTACAATGTGTACAGGTACACACACACCCAGGTACTCGTAATCTACATGTGTATCCTGACTCAAAACATTTTATTTATTTACTTGTACAGGTAAGAAAACTTCGGTACCTGTGTACCGAGTTCACATACTATCATACGTTGTAATAAAAACTTTTTTCCCGAGCATCATTTGCACTCACAACATCTGGGATTACTTCCTTGGTTTCATATCTGGTCGCCTCTCTTGGATCTACGCCGTCCTTTTTATACCACACATCGGCACTGCCGGACAACCTTCTCACAGTAACATATTTTGCCAATGCAATGCAATAATTAAAACCCAACGATTCTTTCATTGTTTCCGAAAATGTATTTTTGTTTTGACTTGTCAACCAAGTATTGAACTTGTCTTGAAAATCAGTGTTTTTAAAAAGTTCAGGGTATTTTTCACTTGGTTCGGGGGAATTGAAATAATGTATGAATGCATTCTGAGTACCACTTGAAAACGATTGAATCCTCCAATTGCTCATTGGTGGCGCAAATGTTGCAACACTTGTTTGCTCCATGGCAGCATATTTATTGTACCATTCGAATACCGTTTGTACGCATAAATCTTGTGGATTTGTAATGTTAAAGTAAAACTTGTCCACGGTCGTCACCTCCACAACCGCGGTTTTTGCACCATGAATTGTACCACTGTCAATGCTAAGTTCTAATTCATCTCCTACACGAATAGGATGTTGCCGCACGGCACTGCGATCAAAATAATACGACCAATACCCATCTTGAAGTTTACCACTGCTTGAATTTGGTTTTTCAGCACATCTGCATCGACCACCACTGGCACTTACAGAAGTGACAAAAGTACTCAAAATTGTTGTCTCTCCAATGACCAAATCATACATCGTATTGAAGGGAAGCGAACCGGCATCGGCAGTCACTACAACAGAAGTAATCCCACTTCCAGACAATGTGGTGTGTAAAACACCGGTCGCTCTTTTCGTACTTGTACCACCATTGTCAAGCTTGGCCCGTTGTGATACACGTGTGATATTCTTCGGTGCCGATATTGTACTCGAACCAATGGTAAATGTCCATATTGTTTTGGACACCACAAAACTGTGCGCAGTAATTTTTCCAACCTTACTGTTTTCAAGTGCTTGAAGTTCGGGCGAACTAACAAGATTTGTAATGGAATTAGCTACGGTCCTGGTCAGGTAGTGGTAGAAGTGACTATGTGGATACCCCATTGAAAAATATCTTGTTGGTGGTATATAACATTTTGATAGGTACCAATCATTTTTATTGTTACCAGCTTTTCGTACATAGCCCGAAATCTGAGTTGAACTTTGATCGACTTGAGAAGGGCACGAGCTGCCAAAGATCAAACCTTTATTTGCCACAAAAGCTGGCGAACCAACATCGGCCCGAACATAAACTTTTGTTGTTGGACCCGTCAATGCTTTGACCAATTTTCCAGAAATGCCACCCTCTTGGGTAACAAGTTGACCAGCAAATTGATAGATTGTCAACGGTTTTTGGGAATGACATTGAGAAGCAGTATACTGATGACCATTCCATCCTCCTCGGCAATACGTTTGGTAGTGATGAGGGTATCCAAACCCCCAGTTCGGTTCATAATCGGTTACAGTAAATTCCCATACCGTACCACCACCACTATCATTTGTCCAAGGTTCGGACGAATCCGTCGGATATGCTTTGCGGCAACGTTTGGCACATTCTTTAACAGGATCACGATCATAATCGACATGCGTTGCTGTTAATCTGGGTGGGTATTTTCCTTCTGGTAAATCTTTTTGATTCAACCAATAGTCACCATCCCCATACGAACGAAACGTGTCAAATGTTTCACCACAGTATCGGCTTATTTGTTCAGAGTCACCAGGACCAGCATGAATCTTATGTTTACAGACATACGTATATTCTTCAGGGACACAATCATCTTCGTGGTTGTGGTTGGCAAGTGTACCATTGTTGGTTTTGGTTTTCATTTGTGTACCACGTTGACATTTTTTACACCAACGTGCACCAGTTGTATTTGTGTATGTAGCAGATTGGCAGATTTCACAGTCGTTTAAATCATCATGGTGTGTTCTGCCATTGTCTTGAGGCCAATGGTTTGCGGTACCTTGGGGACAATTCAAACACGACACGGCATTCGTTGTACCAGCCACGTGGTATTTACCAGGTTCACACACGGTGCATTTTGTCGCATTGCTAAATTTTGTATACGATCCTGCTTGACACGATTTGCATGTGGAGTGGGTAAATGTCATATGAACATGGCTGTAGGTTGCAGCATAATTACTTTTTGATGAAATGAAGGGTCGAATGTTTTGATTGTACGGCGTTTGTTTTCTGGTATAGGTATGTTGCAATGTGTTTAAATCGTTGGACGGCGTTGTTTTGTTGCCAATGTACAATTTAAATACACCCGCTTCCACAGAATTAATGGTTTCTATTTCACGGCACATTGAGATGTATTTGCCATTCAGATTCAAAGCATTCAACGTTGTTTCAGCTTGAGAATTGGTAGTGTCAGACACTGATGCTTGTGCAGGATTCCCCGCAACGTACCATGAGTTGTTCAAGTCGGAAAAAGGACGAGCAACTGCTCCAACATTGCTGAGATGATTGACGACATCCGAACGATCTGTCCAACCAAAATAACAATACTCTTGAGAAACGATTTGGAAATTGAAACATGCTTTGCGAACATCGGATAAAAGAACATCGGTCCATACAATTGTTTGATCGTGTGTATAATCACGCATTTCAATCATATCTCTCCAAATGTTTGCTTGCAATTTGTTCAAAGCATCTCTGATTCCAGTTGTCGTCCATTTAGAAGCCGCAGATATCTTGGCACTATCCGACTTGTCATGATATTTGCCTGGTAGACAAGTATCACAGGCATTTGCACCCTGGACAACTGCAAATCTTCCCGTTTCGCAATTCAAACAATCCTTCTGTCCAACCGAAGGCTGATACATACCTATTTTGCAATCACCACACATATCATCACCAGAACTGGAATACTTGCCGATTGGGCATGCCGAACACGAGGTCAAACCCTGGGTTTGAGAAACGTAGCTGCACAGACAAAAAAAAAAGACAAAAAAAGTTTCATGTCAAACGTTAGTTTCAACAACAATAAAAAGCATGCCAACAATATTAAACACTTACCCGCTTGGACATGCTTGACATTCAAACATATTGCTGTTGCTGTATTTCCCAGGAATACACTGGAAACAATGTTTGGTCCAACCATCTTTGCCATTTGTATCTTTGCCAGAGTCACATCTTGCGCATACAGTGTTTGAATGTCCATTGTTGACTGCCATTTTATAACCCGATGGGCAATTGTAACAATACGTCAAACTGGCAGTGGGTGTAGTACGACGAATTGCAACTGTTGTTTCTTGTTCCCTAAATTCATCACCAGAGCAAGGTCCAGTTTTAAACACATCCGCAGCAAGAGCACCTTTGTTGGGTAATAATTTCAAACAGAAATCACGTGCTTCCTGTTCTCCCCACGGAAAAAAGGTATAATCATTAAAAATACCGGCGTTGCAATTAGAACACCCATGATAAAATGTTTTTTGTATGTTGTGAACTGCATCAATCCGACAACAATACAAACGGTTGATTGTTTTCCCTTCCAAACGATAATTCAAAAAGACAAGACCTGGGTTTCGAGGTACATGTTCAATAGTTGTTTTAACTTGGTCTTCTGGTGACACTTGACGATCTATGTAGTCAGGAATGTTTTCGAGAGACTGAACTGCATCATCATGCACTTTGACCATATAACCGTCTGGATAACCACAACCACCATTTGTGATGCCGCCACATGAACCGGCAGTATCGTTTTCAGCTTTGCGGAATTTCACAGTTGAAAAAGCTGGAACAGTTGAAGTCGTAAAACCGGGTGAACGCCATTTGTTTTTATTTGCACTCGTAACCGTACCTCCACTTCTTTCATGTGATTGAAATCTGACTTTAAATTGAAACAGATTCCATGTTGACGCATTAAAACGAAATTTGGTGGGTTCATTTTCAACAAGGAAAGGTGTTATTGTTCGATTTAACAACCAACTCACCGATCCACCGTACTCAAGAGTACTTGATGGACCAGACCGTGATTTAATATTACTTGTAATGGCACGACGATCGTTTTCTTGGCATATTTTAGCAGGCAATCTGACGACACACCGACGTTGACGCAAATCACTAGCACCACCTCCACCACCTTTGTTTACATTTGAATTTAGATGGACTACACATTTTGATTCCACAGCTGTCGTCCACATTTCACATCCAGTCAAGTCAGCACTGTGTGCCACACACGCCTCCATGCATTGACGTTGGCCTTCCAGTGAAGTACCATAATCAATATCAAACTTTTTCGTATTGTCCGTCAACAAAGTATACGAAGAACTTTTTAATTCAACATCGAAATTTTGCAATGCAGTACTACTGGTTCGGCATTTACCCAATTCAAACCGATTGAAGGTTGGTGTTGATTCAATGCATTCGGCAACCAACGAGTCTTGGTTCTTGGAACGGTCTTCGTATCGGTAGTGTACCAACATCAACCACTGCCCAACGCCAATGTCATTAAAAATGTGCGTGTCTATCCAACCATCATTACCAAAATCTACCGATGGTGCTAACATGATTGGACTGACTTTTGTACTTTCACTTCCAACACGCAATGCATGAGCTGGTCTGGAACGCCATTTGTATTTCCCAGCAAATGCTGATGCAGTGCCGGTAGGTCCAGCCACAACACCACGAATAGAAATAACACCATTGGAACTACCCCCATCGGTCACTACCAACCATGCAACGGACCCACTCAATTGAAAACTCGTCACCGACACGTCAGTCTGAACGTTTTGATACAAGGAACGAACAGTACCCGTATATGGATGGGACTGTGTGGGATTAGAGGACATTTTTTCAGCGCCACCATCAAATTTATCAGTGCAACCGGCAGTGCACACCATTTTTAATTTGACACGATCATTAAATGTTGAATCGGCATTTGCATTTTCTACAGCATAATTGGAGACAATCAACCAAGTTTCTTTTTGACCACTCACCGTTGATTGGGGGATAGATAAACGTTGAACTTCAGCCCAACTTGTTGTGGACAAACTGCTGTTATCGGCGAGATCACCACTGGATGCAATCAATTCTTGACTGGGTGTATTGATTGGTAAAAATATTAAACGAGGTGAACCGAACAGGAAAGAATTGGGGACATTACTACCAAGAGTACTCTTGTGTGTGTTTGAGGTATACAATTGAATGCTTTCAAAGCGTACGGGTCCAATGGGATTTTTTAAAGACAAAACAATCCGATCTGTCATAAATGGCCATTTGCCACCAGCATATTCTTTTGTTGACCATGTACGTGTCCATTGACCATTCGTGTTTGTTGCCAATGTCGGGTTAGCATTTGTTCTTAATTTATAATCATTCAAAGTATCAAGTGCTTGTTGCTCGGAATATGCAACATAAGGCCCACGAGGCCATTCGTTTCGATCACTGGTATCAATGAAACCACCACTTTGGGAAACAAGGTTGCCATTCAGTGTGTTTAAATCCACAGTCTCTAATTTAAAATCAGTATGTTGATCCACACCAACAGATGGACGTAAACGTATTTCACTGATCAGAATGGGATGCGTAAAAATAATTTCAAGCTGGCAGTTGTGGACAGATTGTCCTTCGTAATAGTCTTTGGTAACATCGGTATATTCTTCATGGTCAAACAACTGTTCTGCTCCTTTTGCATCAGCAGTGGGGTAACACGAAGAACCCACAAATTTTATTGTTGCATACACTTCACCACTGCGTCTGATTGTGTAGGTACTATCACCTTTTAACCCATCACACCGACCCTTATTTTCACAACGCAAATCTAACAGCCTTTGGTCTTCTTCCTGTTGTTCAGTGTGAATACCAACGGAAACACTGGCTTTTCCAAGAGTTTCATAGACAACACCAATATTGTCGGCACTACCAGCAGGCACGACAAAACTGTTCGAGCCACCCACAACAAAGGACGAGGATGGTAGATTTGACGATGAAAATATATTTTTGTACAAGGAACGTGGATTTGTAGACGAGTGCCAATTGTTCACATGTTCACCAGCACGACAAGTTGGATTGGGACGACAAAAGACACCACTAAATCTTCCATTTGCACCACACGTTGCCGTTCCAGTAGACACACCAAATTTGTTTGCATAATAACCCACATTGCATGTGACACTCACAGTGGCACCAGTCTTTCCAACAAGATTTGTTGCAGCATAGTCAGAATTAAGTACAGTGAGCCCAGTGGTGCAACTTGATTGTTCACATACAACTGTGGTAAATGTCCGATTGGTTTGACACGTTGCCGTTGATACACTGTTTTTGGGGCTGTAACCCTCGTTGCAAGTTACAACAACCGTATCACCGATGTTTGCTATCATTCTTTTTTTGGTTGGGGCATAATTTGAATGCAAAACATGACTTGAAGAATGTTCTGTTCGACATTTTAGTGGAGTGCAAGATGAAAGAGATGGCCCAATGTTGGCCAAGGCAAAACAATCCGTATCTTTTTGTGTCAACTCACAACGCTTCCCATTGAGACACTTGGCATGATCTGTAAATAACGCCGATGAGTACGCATAAGTGTTTTTGTCTACCACTATGCTTGTGGTTCTAAAGTATTCATGTTGACAATTCAAACAAAACATCGGTTCGTTGTTTGCCATGATCGAACCTATCCATTCATCATCGCTGTGAGTATTTTCTACCGCTACGTTCCAATCAATGACGGACGGACCAGTAAAACACTCATTCATAACTACATCATTTTTTCTATAATAACGTGTGTTAAATTGAATTTCATATCCTTTGCCTGCCTTGCGATCCAACAATATTTGAACAAAACCACCTTCTGTTGTCACTATTTTAAAGCAAACTGTGGTCACAGTTGGTTTGTCCAGATAAGTGCCACAGTTCTGCATGGATAATTGAGTTGGTGGCGTAAATGGCACTTCGTCGTATATGTTTGTTTTAAAAGCACGTACCGAACCAATTAAACCATGCATGTATTCATTTGTTGTACCTGGGTTTTGTCCAATGTAAGGATTGAAACCAAGAATATTGTGTCGATTATTCAGTGTTGACTGAGTAAAATTATTTTTATAAATTCCATCAACGTGAATTCGAACAATATTCTGTTCGTCACGAGTACATGCAACATGATGCCATTGACCCAATTGTATCGAATTTGTACCAGCACAGGTACCCGGCAGTACAGAATTAACAATGTTTTGATCAAAATCGTAGACAGAACAACAAACATCCTGACCATCTTTGGTCAGTTGAATACCAAAGTATTTGGCATCATCTATTTGCGCCGCTGAATGTGTTAGTCGGTACGCAGATGTACCAAATACATATTGAAACCGATTGGAATTTTCAATTAATCCTCCTCGTGGTCGTACCCACGCTTCCATGGTAAAGGGAAACGTACCAAAATTAAATTGTTCTTTCAAGTGAACCAGGCTTATTTTTTTAGAATCTGCATCACTTTTTGAAGCTAAATCAACAATTGCAGGAGCGGCCAATGCTTCTTGACTACTGGCAGAGTCCACAAACCCACCGTTTGGCATACATTTACTTATAACAGTTGTTGCATCATAAGACTGCCATACCACAGCTGTTGCGCTACCAACAATATTCGTATTGCTGTACATAGCGTTTCCCGGTGATGTTCGAGACAATTCATTTACAGAAAATGTAAAGGCAGTCGAGGTAGGTGTGCCTGTCACAGTCCATTGTTCATTAAACGATGTTTCTGCAAACGACGCAAAAGTTACCACGTCCCCGGTTTTTAATTTGATTGGATCAACCGCAACATGGTTCACCGTTGCAACAGTGTTGGCAACTACAACAGTTTCAACCGCAAACTTTACGTCATTGGAATTTAAAAGTGGCACGACAGTCCAAGATGAAAAATCCGAGTTTGCACTTCGTACATTGGTAGAAAGATACAACGGATTTCGTTGATTAAAGTATACACCACCATCCCCATTGCTATAAACAAGACAACCAGCAGGACGATCAAGCCAATTACCCGAAGTCAAGGTAGATGTAAGACCTTTGACTTGGAAGCCATACATTGTTATAGCAGTCGAGAAACAATCGTCTTCATTGACAGACAACAAACTACTTCGATAACCAGCAGCGCAATTTACTGTCTCCAATTCGTTTGATTTCTTATTCATATTAGTCAAAGCAAAATCTGAATTTGAGACATTCAATGCCCCAGTACAAGTTGTTGGGTTACATGTTACCGTGTTTGAAAATGTTGCTTTGCTCTGGCATGTGACCGTTCCTGTTTTTTTCTGTCCTATTTCGACAACTGTAAAAGGAGTAGTCAGTTTTGATGCTGCGATGGTGGTTGCTCCCACAATTAAATCTGTATTTTGATCAAACACTTGATCGGTGGCCGATCGAATTTTTATTGTATTGGTTCCTGCACCTGTCAATTTGACCGCCAATGTTCCCACAGTATTACTGTTTTGCACAACTGAAACTCCTTGGTTTTCTGTAATCGTTTCATCATCAACGGCAACAGTCCATGTTTTGTAAGCTGTTGTAAGATAACCTTCGTTGCAAGTAACAATTTTGGTATCTTCAAAAACTCCGACTAAATTGTGCCCTGGATTGTAGCAATAGTTATGACCCGTAACCATACCTGCGTTAACTATACCTGTACAACCAGGTACCACCGCATTTGTATCTGCTTGTCGGATGAAGCACTTCAGAGTACCATAGCATTCCGAATCTGAATCACAATGACCTTGACATTCAGTGCATTGACCATGATTGCACCCATTTATATTTCTGTCATCAATTTCAACAGTCCTTGACCACGAAAAAGATTGCGAATAATCTGAATTGGGAACATTGATATTAATATTGCAAGGTGCTCGGGAACATGTCATGGGCTCAAAAACACCCGTGTTTTGACATTGTATTGTATGTTTGCGTTCTCTGTGTAACGTAACTATAAGTTGTCCACTGTTATAGATCCCAGCAGTCATCCCTGTACCCGTCAAGACAGTGTGCGTAGAATCGGTGATTGTTTTGACTACATACACTTGATTCATTGCACGATTTGCTGCATCACCAGTATGTCCCGACACTGTCAGAAGTTCACCAACAACTCTTGGAAAGTGAACATGAGTCAACGTTGCTTCTGTAGCACTGTTTGCTGTGTTCAAGGAAACTACTCTTTGTGGGGGATCTGTACTCCCCACTACATAGTAACCAGAATCACAAGTAACTACAACACTTTCACCAGTCACTCCTTTTACCGCCTTAGATTCATAATCAGAATTTTCGATGTGCACGTCAGTACAAGATTGAGGTGCACAAGTCATTATAGGCGTAATAAATGTACCATCGTCCTGCCACATTTTAAAAGCACCATCTTCATCACATCGAAGTACACCAATAGTATTATTTATTTGATCTCCCAAACCAGAAATGGCCTTAATCGTACCAGTATTATATGTACCCGGTGTCATTCCCGTACCAGTCAGTACAACATTTGTCGATGAAATGACTGTTTTGACAAAATAATTTTGATTCATTGCAAGATTTGCTGCATCACCGCTATGACCTGATATGGTAATACTGTCATCAACCACAAAAGACCGTGTACCAGCGACATGTGTAAGATTTGCTTCAGTGGCACTGTTTGCTACATTTGAAGTGACAGACACACTTGTTGTCCCGACACGATACCCTTGGTTACATGCGACAGTAGCATTATCTCCTGAATTTCTTACTAGATTAGTGTTGGAGTAAAGGTTCGAATTTGCTATGATTTTATTAGTGTTGCATACTCGTTTATCACACGCAACTGGACTGAATTGTCGATTGGCATTACACGTTGTAGTTTGTATGCCTGCCACAGGTTGATTGGTAGATATAGGTGGATGATATCCTGCATCGCACACGATGTCTTGCGATTGACCGGGGAAACCAGTAATGGAAATAGTTGAAAAATTAGAGCGTGGAACTTTCATGGGTTCACAATCGTTTGTGCAATCTTCCAGCACTGAACCTGCTTTTGCTCCCCATTGTCCATTTGCTTGACAGACTGCTGTAGCTTCTGTGTTTTTTGTTGATCGCATGTCATAACCTGAAGCACATATGACTTGCACTTCATCCCCAAATTTTCCAACCAGATTTGAAGTCCCAACCATTGTATTGGTATAATTACAAGTTGTACACGCAGCACCAGTAAGGCAATTGTTTTTGATACAACAATCAGAAATTACACACAATGCTCCAACGCAAGGCACATTTAAATTATTTTTGATGGTATACCCAGCTGTGCATTCTTGTTTGGTTTTTAACGTGACTTTAAGTTTCATTCCAGAAATACAGTGGTTAGATATGCTACATCCATACCAGGCTGTTGTTGCACCCATGGTTGCTGTTGCTGGTGATGTATTTGACCCAATTTGCGTGGCTGAGGTAAAATCACAATTGTCAAATGCTGTTTCATCTGGAAATTGATGTACAGTATGACTGCTTGACCAAACAAATGAAATGGTATCACCGTTTTTAACTTCGACTTGGGAGTACGGAAGATCTAACGACCAAGCAATACCAAGTGTTGCAGTTGTTTCTTGTCCAAAATCTATACCGTTTCCAATGTCATTGCACGTTTGATAAGCAACACATGTAATGTTGTTCCAACTTCCATCTGTACCACAAGTAGCAAAAGCATAGTTTTTAAAACTTAATGGTGGGCCAAAAAACGACGAACCCAATATGTGATAGCCCGATGAACATTCTACTTTCAAACGATCGTTGGTTTGACCTTTTAAAGAACCAGAACTTGAGTACAGTTTTGAATTTGCAATTTGAAGAGCGGTACATGAATTGCTTTGGCAACACTCATCGACCGTACAGGTATCAGTATCACACGTTTTAGAAGATACATTGCTGCTTAAAGTAAATCCTGCACCACACAAAAAGTTGGCGCACGTTGGATTTGCATCACAACAATCTATACTTGTACATCCACCGAAACCACATTGAACAAGAAGATTACTTTTTAAATGAAAACCATCAGCACAGTTCGATGTTGAAAAGTTTTTCCCTGCACCATCAATAGAATTGCATTTGAAGTCACTGATGCATTCAACACCTTCAAACAGACCATTCTTCTCACTACACGTTGCAGTAGCACTCCTCAGAGCAGTACCTTTGGCATGATAATTTGTTGAGCAAGTGACAGTAATTTCTGTGCCCGTAACACCATTTAAATTTGCTGTTCCGCTGGCATAATTCGAATTTGCAACGTTGCCAGTGGTACAAACATCAGGCGTACAGGCAACTGAGTCAAAAGCACCACTGGCACGACATGTCGATGTGGCATTTCGTACCCCAACGGAAGACCCAACGTGATATCCTTGATCACACGTGACTGTTACTACATCGTTTGTGAATCCTACCAGCTTTGCTTTTTTAGCATCATTTTGACAACAATTGAGTCTTTCACCACAACAATCTAAACGGTTCGTACAACATTCATTGCTGTAGTCAGAAAAAGGAATATTTAAACCCGATGTACATGGTTTTCGAGTACAATCGGATACACCACGAAAAGCACCAGTCCAAAAACAAACAGCTGTTCCAGTACTTGCTGTTCCATTCATGGCATAACCAGCATCACAAGTCACCAAAACAGAAGAACCAGTTGAACCGGTCAAATCCTTTAAACCGGCTTTGTAATCAGAATGGGCTACGTTCAAACGTTTGGTACAGTTTTTTGGAACGCAACACTGGGAAGTATCACAACCCGCCGCACCACAAGAAATATTCAAATTACTTTTCAAACGATGGCCTCTTTCGCACTTCTTTTGATCCCCAAGAAGAATGTCAGTTATACTCGTTTCGGAAAATTGGTTGTATCCACGTTTTTTGGGAAACAAACATCGTTCCCCCTTTTCTATTCCACCAACACGGATTGACACACAGTTGATGCCATTCGTGTGTTGCCTAATACGGATAGCTCTCACGCTCACAGGTTGTCTGTACGTAATTGTGTAAACCGTGCCGGCTGCTGCACTGGGCTTGTAGGGAACATCATACAGGTGATCCCAACCACACCAAAAAGGAGAACCGGTACCACCGTAGCTGCTTCGAACACATTGATTCAGCTGTGATACTGAATTGATCGTACTGTCAAAACCAGACTGCGTATCCACCAAAGCCAATGCTTCAGATTCTGTTAAATGTTCTCCTGTATATTCTTCTGTAGAATAATCGATGAGCATTGGTGTCACGGTGTATGATGCCCAACCGTTTGACAACGAAGTATCGGTCACTGTTATCTCTATTGTTTTACTTAGGCTGCCATCCATTACATGGCAATCTTCGTCACGCACACAACTAAATGTTTCCCAAGTCGATAATCCTGTCGCCGAGTCAAACGTGCAACTGACGTTTTTATAATTCACCGTTTCACCATATGGGTGATATTTGTACGAAGAATCATTTCTACCACATGTCACTTGAATGGAATCTCCGGTCACTCCTTGAAGACTTTGTTCGCCTGATGCATAATTCGAATCAATTATGTTTTGAATTATACATGGTTTACCAACACAAACGACGCCAGTATATCGCGCATGCTCGCCAACGCCAGAACATGTTACTGTGCCAGTCCTTGAAGAACCCACAGAACAGGAACTTGTCGTACAAGCATAAAAACCAGGGTCACATTGAACACTTGCTGTGTCCCCAAGTTGACCATTCAATGTTAGCAAACCTTCTTTGTAATTGGAATGCTCAATATGATCACCTTGCTTGCCATACTTATCAACGCAAAAACTAGGTTGACAAGTAATGGGGGTCACCCACGCATTGCCAGCTGTTCCACACGTAACATCTATGGTGTTTCTAAAATGATTATGTTCGGTCATTGCATTTGGTACGAATTGAATTTTTGTGCCAGTATCGCAATGGTTCTCGTCATTGTTGCCGGTCCCTTCTTGACAACCATAATATTGAGTTGTAGGGCCCATGACGACCGTCGACACACCCTCACTATAAACACCATGGTTGACATTACCACCCCCACCAACCAGTGTTGCAGATGTGAAGTCACAATTGATAAAATCAGATTCCGTTGGAAATTGATAGACTTTATGATCAATATTGTTGGTCCATGTAAAATTTAATACATCACTGGAATTGACATATTGAATTTGTGGACCCAAAAAGGGTGTACTCCATTCTACGGTTACAACACTGGGTAATTTTCGTGTGCTGTAACCGGGATCGCAGGTGACTGAAATGGTGTCCCCTGGATTTCCAATTAAATCGGCAACCCCTTCTGCATAATTTGAATGTGGTACATTTACATTTTCAAAGCAGGCATTGTCAGCAATGCAAGCAACACCTTTTACTGAACCATCCGATGCACATGTTGCGGTTCCATGTGTAGTTCCATTGGTATTGGTTTGTTCTTTCAAAACAGTTGCATAAATACCAATTATTTTAATGTCGTTTTGTTCATTGCATTCGTTCAGACACGTGGTTCGACAACGTGCATAACAATATTCATCCCAGTCATGATTCATACACCAATCATCGTCGGTCGTACCAACGTTGTTGACACAGTTGATGCATTTCATATCATCATCCGTTGGAAAATATTTGTCGGGATATTTTGGCACACAAACGTCAAATTGTTCTTCCGAAAACAAGTTACTCCACCAATTTCCTTCGTCGTAAAAATATCGGTTCGACTTGTCCATAAAGTGATTGTTTTCGGCTTTGATCAAATCAACATGGGGTATAGTGATTGGTCCAACGTTTAGATCTTCAACAGAATTGTAAGCAGGACTGCGCGGAGCTGTAATGATGACAGATGTCATTCCCTTGCCACTCAACGATCTCAGTAAAGTACCCGTACCTGAAGATCCTTGCGTGACGGCTTGATCTTTTAAAACAGTAATATCGGTAGGAGTCATTGTGATGGTCCATGTTGACCCTCCATACACATTGTTTGGTTTATTGTTTTGGATGGATGTTGCCCAGTTGTTTGATGTCCATGTCAAAGATTTACCATTATTGCATTCAATGACCACGACGCCATAATTTGCACTACTGCCATGGTTAAAATACGTTGGTGCATTGCACACATGTGTGTTTCCATTGTTCAAAGTAATGGTAACACTCTTCAACGTTGTTCGTGTCCAATCATTGTTCAATACACGACGTTTTAATTCAGCCATGTTAATAGCAGAGGGGACTGAACTGTCCGAAGCAGCAATGCGATCAATATGATAACCAGCATCGCAGGCAACAACAACGGTTTGGCCGGTTTTTGCATCGATTTCAATCGTGCTATAATTTGAATGAGGTACGTTTAAACCGGACGTGCATGGTAGAGCTGCACATGACACTCGTGTAAAAGAGCCATCGGATTGACATGCAACCTGAGCACTTTTATTGGAAACAGTATGATTCATTCCGTACCCGTCGTTACACGTAACTTTGACAAAATCACCCGTTCTACCCGTCAAACTAGATCGATCTGAATTTAAAATGTTAGCGGTCAAAGTATGACACGGTACCCCGATACACGGCGAAGGTGTAAACACACCGTCTGTTCCACAGGTCGTTGAAGTGGTCGAACCGTCTGCTCTCATTGCAAATATGTTTTTGGCGAACACGGTTGTTGAAGAACTTGACGTTCCTACGACAAGGTCACTGTTTGTATTGAAATATTCAGAAGTCAAAGAAGTGAATTTAAACGTAGTTATTTCATCCCCAACCAATGCTGTGGTTAATATTCCTTGACCATGGTTTCCTTGAGTTATTTGAGTATTTTGAATCGCAGATATATTTGTACGGTTTACAGTGACTACCCACGTAACAGAAGTGCCCGCGTAGTAACCGACATCACAGGCAACTGCAACACTTTGCCCAGTTGTACCAGTAATGCTACCCGTGGGGGATTGATTTGAGTGAGCAATTTCAGTAGGGTTACAAGCGTTTGCATTGCAACAATCTGTATTGACGCAAGAACTGGCGGTGCACGACACTGCCGGCACTGGACTTTTAAGAGAGTAACCATCAGCACAATTCGATTGAAGGAATGAAACATTGGTTCCACTGATATTATTGCATGTTTCAGCATGTACCGAGGCAGAGACAAGGAAACAGAACAGAACGATGCGAGTAATCATGGTTTGGGGTTGTTGGTTTGTTGGGGTATTTGTTGTTAAAAATGGTTTTTTTTGGGGGGGAGCTATTTTTTTCGTAAAAGTGGCAAAGGATGCATGGGACAATCCGGGGTGTGAGTGGATGCCTGTTGAGGTATGTAGTCGATGTTGTACGGGAAAAGAGGGTGTGGGCAAGCGAGCAGAACGCAAATCTTTGTTGTGGGCAAACAACGAAGTTGTTATAAAAATTGTGATGCAATGCCCACGGCACACTGCTTGCATTCGTTGCCACCTTCTTCATCTTGGAACGATCCAGGACTGCAGGAAGAGCAAAAAGCAGAACCGGTTTTGTTTTTGGTGGAAAACCCCGATGGGCATTCCACACATGTTTCTGGTGGATTGGGAAGAAAAAGAGGTGAAACGAAACGTTAGAAGATCTCGGTGACAGGAATGTTAACTTTTT
>Ga0115007_10001320_pt1 | contig 16033 bp, 15 predicted proteins | sample ArcOceMetagenome_2_FD_87166 | JGI IMG/M metagenome (GOLD analysis project Ga0115007, IMG submission 87166) | Marine eukaryotic phytoplankton communities from Arctic Ocean - Arctic Ocean ARC135M Metagenome | ecosystem: Environmental > Aquatic > Marine > Oceanic | place: Arctic Ocean | collected... | reverse complement strand
CCTGCTGACTTTATCAACCTTAAAGGTAAAAAGGTTGTTGTGTTGGGTGGCGGTGATACGGCTATGGATTGTAACCGTACCTCTATCCGTCAAGGCGCTGAAGCGGTTATCTGTGCTTATCGTCGTGACGAAGAGAATATGCCTGGTTCTAAGCGTGAAGTTGAAAATGCGCGTGAAGAGGGCGTACAGTTTCAGTTTAACCGCCAACCTATAGAGGTTGTAGGTGAAAACGGCAAAGTCACTGGTATTAAAGTGGTTAGCACTCAAATGGGTGAGCCGGATGAAAACGGTCGTCGCCGTGCTGAGGTTGTACCGGGTTCTGAGGAAGTGATTCCGACAGATGCGGTATTGGTTGCCTTTGGTTTCCGTCCAAGCCCAGCACCTTGGTTTGCTGATTTTGGTATCGATCTGCATGATGATGGTCGAGTCAAAGCACCTGAACAGCACGCTTATCCTTTCCAGACTACCAATGAAAAGGTATTCGCAGGGGGGGATATGGTGCGTGGTTCTGACTTAGTGGTTACAGCGATTGCTGAAGGTCGTAAAGCGGCTGAAGGTATCTTGGATTATTTAGAAGTGTAAACTTATCTATGATCTAAAAAAGGCCGCATTAGCGGCCTTTTTTATTAGAAGTAGGTACCTGCGGTGACGATTTTTTGATGGATCGACATTAAAAACTGACTAATGGCGACCTCATCTCCTTCCGGTGTATTGGGGTAAGTTCCTCTAATTAACTCCCTATTTTTCCGGAGAATCGACAGTTGGTACGTGCGTTCATCACTGTCCGTATTAATTTGGCTGACAATAATCAGTCCATCGGTGGGTTGGTTGGCCGGATTAACCGTTTTAATATTATGAGCACCATACATCTTAAGGCGATCTTTCAGTTTAAGATTGAAGCGTTTAATTTGTTGGCTTTTAGCCGTATTAGCACTTGATGTCGTTAACCATACCGTTTCGTGAGCAAACACAGCTAAAGGTGCTGGCGCCAGCGGCGGCGCTTTTGTTGCTTGGCTTTGGCAGCCTGTTAAAAGGCTCAAGAGTAGTAAAAAATAAAGTGACTGCTTAATCTGTGTCATCAGTTATAAAAATTGTTTATTCATTTGCAGGTAATTCCTGTCAGAAATCGTTAGAATATCGGCCAATTCGAATTTACAAGATATAAGTGGCTGACACAAATGGCTGAACTCAAAAATGATCGTTTTTTACGTGCTCTTCTTAATGAACCTGTAGATGCAACGCCTGTATGGATGATGCGTCAAGCTGGACGTTACCTCCCAGAATATAGAGAAACGCGTGCTAAAGCAGGTGATTTCTTAAGCCTTTGCAAAAATAAAGAACTTGCTTGCGAAGTCACTATTCAGCCATTGGAACGTTATGATCTTGATGCCGCTATTCTTTTCTCGGATATCCTAACCATTCCTGATGCTATGGGGCTAGGGCTTTATTTTGAAGTAGGCGAAGGGCCGCGCTTCAAAAAAATCATCCGCACCGAAAAAGATGTCGCAGACCTGCCTGTACCTGATGCAGCCACCGATCTAGATTATGTGATGAATGCCGTAAAAGAGATTCGTCGTGAGTTAAATGGACGTGTGCCATTGATCGGTTTCTCAGGTAGCCCGTGGACATTGGCCACGTATATGGTTGAAGGTGGTTCCAGCAAAGATTTTCGCCATGTAAAACAGATGATGTATGCAACGCCAGAGGTTATGCATGGATTATTGGATAAGTTGGCTCAATCGGTGACGACCTATTTGAATGAACAGATCCGCTCAGGTGCGCAAGCGGTACAGATTTTTGATACATGGGGTGGTGCGTTAAGCGGCCCGTGCTATCAAGAGTTTTCTTTAAAGTACATGAAGCAGATCGTTGATGGCTTGATTCGTGAGCATGACGGTCGAAAAGTCCCTGTTATTCTATTTACCAAAAATGGTGGGCAGTGGCTCGAAATGATGGCCGACACCGGTGCTGATGCATTGGGTCTAGATTGGACGACAGATATAGGTAATGCCCGGGCACGGGTAGGCGATAAAGTTGCCTTGCAAGGTAATATGGACCCAAGTGTCTTATATGCACCGGCAAGCCGTATCGAGCAAGAGGTTGAATTTATTTTAGGCCAGTATGGTAATGGGTCTGGGCATGTATTTAACCTTGGTCATGGTATTCACCAGTTTGTTGACCCGAAACAGCCTAAAGCGTTTGTTGATGCAGTACATGAACTAAGTGCTAAATATCATCAACAATAATCAACATTTTAAGAGGGCTTCGGCCCTCTTTTACTATCAGATGTGACGATGAAACGGCTAACTGAACTATTGGAAAGTAACCGCCAGTGGGCGGATAAGATCAACAAGGAGGATCCACTCTTTTTTGAAACATTGGCGCAACAGCAGGCTCCTGAATATTTATGGATTGGCTGTTCTGATAGTCGTGTTCCCGCCAATGAGATTGTGGACATGTTGCCCGGTGAGTTGTTTGTTCACCGGAATGTTTCAAATTTAGTAATTCATACGGATATGAATTGTATGTCTGTCATTCAGTATGCGGTTGAGGTACTGAACGTTAAGCATATTATGGTCGTTGGTCACTATGGTTGTGGTGGTGTTAAGGCAGCAATAGAAACAGAGCCTCATGGTTTAATTGATAACTGGTTACGCCATATTCGCGATGTGTATAAAAAACACCGTGAGCTGTTATCGGTATGGGATCATTCACATCAGCAGCTTGATCGCTTATGTGAGCTAAATGTTATTGAGCAAGCCAGCAATGTTTGCGAAACAACGATTGTTCAGGAAGCATGGTCGAATGAGCAGGAGTTGACGGTGCACGGTTGGATTTATGGGCTAAATGATGGTCTTGTTAACGACCTTGAATTTAACGCATCGTCTGCGGATGAAGTTGATGAGCAATATGGTTTAGCGATCAGTAAAATTGAGAAGCTGAAAGAACTTGCCCAAGGCTCAGACAAAGATAATCAAAATGCCCGCTCTTTGTGGGATAAGTTACGCGCGATCTTTAATTAAGCGTTGTTTGTTAGGTTATAAAAAAAACGGTTGGCGCTTTTGCTCTCAACCGTTTTTTTTTGTGCTTAACTGCGGCGAATAATCGCGCGCTGTTTAGCTATCTATCGCTGCCAGTGCTTGATCTAAGTCTGCAATTAGGTCATCGATGTGCTCAATACCTATAGATAAACGAATCATTTCAGGAGATACGCCTGCTGAGGCAAGCTCTTCATCATTTAACTGGCGGTGAGTTGTTTCTGCTGGGATCGATGCCAATGATTTACAATCCCCAATATTCACTAAGCGTAAAAATATTTGTAGCGCATCATAGAATTTACGTGTGCCATCCCGGCCGGCTTTGACGCCAAAGCTAAGAATGCCTGAGGCTTGGCCGTTCATATATTTTTGAGCGAGCGCGTAGTCTTTGTGGCTTTCGAGTCCTGCGTATTTTACCCAGCTAACCGCATCGTGGCTTTCTAAAAAGTTAGCGACTTTACGTGTGTTTTCATTCACGCGTTCCATACGAAGGCTGAGTGTTTCGAGGCCCTGCAATAATAGGAAAGCATTCATTGGGCTGAGCGCGGCGCCCATATTACGAAGCGGCACAACTCGGCAGCGTCCAATAAACGCGGCGGGGCCAAACGCCTCGGTATATATCACGCCATGGTAGGAGATGTCCGGTGTGTTTAATAAGGGGAAACGGTCGGCGTTGTCGGCCCATGGGAAGTTACCCGAATCGATGATAACACCCCCGATAGAGTTGCCGTGACCACCGATATATTTAGTGGCGGCCTGTACAATGATATCTGCGCCGTGTTCGATCGGACGCCACATCGCGGGGCTCGGCACTGTGTTATCAACAATAAGCGGGATGCCGTTACGGTGAGCGATCTCAGCTAAGGTTTCTATGTCTGCAATACCACCGGATGGGTTACCAACGGATTCACAATAGATACCTTTAGTACGTTCATCAATTTGTGCTTCGATAGCGGCTGTATCGTCTTTATTCACAAAACGGCATTCAATGCCTTGGCGTGGCAATGTATGGGCGAATAAGTTATATGTACCGCCGTAAAGTTCGCTGGTTGATATAAAGTTATCACCCGTTTCGGCTAACGTTTGTATGGTGTATGTAATAGCCGCCATACCTGATGCGACAGCCAGTGCTGCAACGCCACCTTCCATCTCTGCTACGCGTTTTTCAAGCACATCAGTGGTAGGGTTCATAATGCGGGTGTAGATGTTGCCGGCTACTTTGAGATCAAACAGGTCTGCACCATGTTGAGCATCATCAAAGGCATAAGATGTGGTTTGGTAAATCGGAACTGCTGCAGATTTGGTGGTTGGATCTACTTCATATCCGCCGTGTATCGCTACCGTTTCCAGCTTCATGTTTGTCTCCTAGGGCAGGCCTGAATTATTGTTAGGCCACTGATTGTAGTGCATCTATTAAATAAATGAAGTTTGCGCGCGTTATTTTTGTCTGTCGCGTCAATGATCAGTAGGTGATAGACGCGAGGTTGGGTAAAATTCATCAATAGGTTAACAGCGATGGAGAGTATAAATGGCACGTCAAAAAACAGCTTACGTTTGTAATGACTGTGGAGCGGATTTCACCAAGTGGCAAGGGCAGTGCACTGAGTGTCATGCGTGGAATACGTTGACGGAGGTCCGTTTATCGACGGCTAAGTCGAGTGCAAATGATGCGCGTAACGTCCGTTTTGATGGCTATGCGGGCGGGGCTAAGCAGCAGGCGGTTGTTAGTCTGTCGGAGGTTGCTCTAGAGGAGATGCCTCGCTTTTCATCGGGTGCTGGGGAGTTAGACCGTGTGCTTGGTGGTGGATTAGTACCCGGTTCTGCCGTATTGATGGGCGGGCACCCCGGTGCCGGTAAAAGTACCTTATTACTGCAAACTATGTGCTATTTGGCGGAACAGATGCCTGCCTTGTATGTCACCGGTGAGGAGTCGTTGCAGCAGGTGGCCATGCGTGCGAGTCGGTTAAACTTACCGACGGGGCAGTTAAAAATGTTGTCGGAAACAAGTGTAGAGGCCATTTGTGAAACCGCGCAAGCTTTAAAGCCAAAAGTAATCGTGATCGACTCTATACAAGTAATGCACATGGCTGAGGTGCAGTCGGCACCCGGTTCGGTCTCACAAGTAAGGGAGTCAGCGGCTTACTTAACGCGCTTTGCAAAGCAGACTGGGACGGTACTGTTTTTGGTTGGGCATGTAACCAAAGATGGCTCGTTAGCTGGCCCTAAAGTGTTAGAGCATATGATTGATTGCTCGCTTCAGCTTGAGGGGTCGGCAGACTCCCGTTTTAGAACCCTGCGCTCCCATAAAAACCGTTTTGGGGCTGTGAATGAGCTCGGCGTGTTTGCCATGTTAGAAAATGGTTTGAAGGAGGTCAAAAACCCGAGTTCTATCTTCTTGAGTCGAGAAGAGGGGCCAAGCCCTGGTAGTGTGGTCATGGTGGTTTGGGAGGGGACGCGGCCTTTATTGGTAGAGATTCAAGCGCTGGTAGATCAATCCCATATGAACAACCCACGACGGGTAGCGGTCGGTCTTGAGCAAAATCGCATGGCGATGTTGTTAGCGGTGTTGCATCGTCATGGTGGTTTAATGACAGGCGATCAAGATGTGTTTGTTAACGTGGTAGGCGGTGTGAAAGTATTGGAAACCAGCGCAGACCTTGCGTTGTTGCTTGCCGTTGTCTCTAGTTTTCGAGATCAAGCCTTGCCCCATGATTTGATGGTTTTTGGTGAGGTGGGTTTATCCGGCGAGATACGGCCTGTACCTAATGGGCAAGAACGGATTAGGGAGGCGGCAAAGCATGGTTTTAAGCGTGCAATTGTGCCTAAGGGTAACGTGCCCAAAGACGTATTGGCGGGAATGGAAATTGTGCCCGTAACTAAATTAACAGAGGCTCTCGAAGCACTTTAGTGGGCGTCAGTGGCAAAAAAATGATCTAGTTCCCGCTCTAATAGGGTGGGATCGCCTAGATTTAGCTCAACGAGCCTACGTAATAGGGTGAGTGAATCAAGGTCTAAGTTTTCAATTAAAAAACCGTACTCCTGTTTATTCTGGTGTGTCAGTATTACCGGGGTACGTATGGCAACATCATCGCCCTGTAAGCGGATGGTTGCGAGTGCCTCATCACCTAGCGCCAACTTCAGAGGCGTATCACTTTTGACTAAAATGCCATTAAACGAGATATCCACCAAGGTGACCATGTAAAGGTTATCACCCTTCTGTAGTTCTGTGCTGGCATCAAAATCAATGCGCGTAAAGCGGCGACGCTCGTTATCAGGTGTAGTCACAATATTGGTTCCCTATGGTCCGTAGTGATAATGTCATCTTAGTATAGACATAAAGAGAAAAGAAACAGGTGGTGTAAAAGTATTAGGGCGGATCAACAGCGTATTGCGCGCCTAGTTGTTGAATAAGTGCTTATAAACTGAGCTATATCATAGTGGTTGGGCGTGTTTGTTTTTAAGCTTTCGCACTCAAAACCATAGATTAAGTAAGGTTATCATGTTTTTAGAAACTCTGTTGGATGTGTCTAGTGGCAGTCGTCATTCGCGGTATTTTAATCAAACGCGTAGCTATTACTTGTTTCGGCGTATACGGGTTATCGCCCTATTGCTCGCGCTTATTCAGCCTGCTTGGTTTGTTGTTGATTACTTCTTGTTACCTGATGATATGCTGGACGCGATCGCGCTGGCCCGCGCTATAGGTGCATTGGGTTGTTTGCTTTTAGCATTGTGGACCTTCAAACGTTATAGCTTACGATTGGCGCAAGTGCGTTTAGCGATTCTTGTCATGCTGCTGTCAGGCTTTCAAACAGCGTCGAGTTCGCTGTTGTTGATACATGGTTATGAGTCGAATGTGGCGGGCTATCACTTTTTCCCCTTTATGATTATTACGATGATGGCTATTTTTCCACTCGCCATTAGTGAGGCCTGTTGTTTTACCTTAGGTGTGTTGTTCATTGAGCTTGTTACCCAGCTATTGAGAGGAACCGCAGGGAGTGTTGAGGCGATCAATAGTTTGTGGTTACTGGCGGTTTTGGGGTTGATCGCTGGCTGGGCGGCAGTGAACCAGTTGAATATGTTACTGGGTTTGTATCGGCAAGCGACCCGAGACCCATTGACGGGGTTAGCCAATCGTCGTCAGGCGCTGGATCAGCTATCCCTTGATATATTGCAGAGTCGCGAGCAGAAACAAGCGTTAAGTGTGTTGCTGTTTGATCTGGATAAGTTCAAGCACTTTAATGATAACTACGGCCATGCGGCGGGCGACCTTGTTTTAAAGTCATTTGCCAAAGTTATGCGAAAACAAGCCCGTAAACGTATCGACTTAGTGTGTCGGTATGGTGGAGAGGAATTTTTGATGGTGCTGCCGGGCCTGAACGCGATGCAAGCTAAAGAGGTGGCAGAGGTTATTCGGTTAGCGTGCCATGATGAAAAAGTGACCGCGCCTAATGGTAATAAAATTGGTTTTACTACCAGTACTGGGGTCGCAGAATTGACGGCCAATGATGATATAGAGTCGTTGCTAAAGCGTTCAGATGACGCACTTTATGCCGCCAAAGATGCAGGGCGAGATCAGGTGTCTGTGGCTGGCTGAGCGGCGGTATGGGGCTCCGAACCTTATTGCAAAAAAAAAACCGAGGCAGTGCCTCGGTTTTTTTAGGTGCGTCGTGGACTAGCCTAGATCAACCATACGTTTGTATTTAATACGCTCAGGCTGGTGCTCTTTACCATAACGACGTTTGTAGTCGTCTTGATACTCCGTGTAGTTGCCTTCAAAGAACTCAACTTTAGAGTCGCCTTCGTACGCCAGCATATGCGTACAGATACGGTCAAGGAACCAACGGTCATGGGAGATCACTACGGCGCAACCAGGGAAGGCCAGAATCGCTTCCTCTAATGCACGTAAGGTTTCAATATCCAAATCATTGGTTGGCTCATCGAGGAGGAGAACGTTGCCACCCTCTTTGAGCAGTTTGGCCATATGTAAGCGGTTACGCTCACCACCGGATAGATCTTTGACAAATTTCTGCTGATCGCCGCCTTTAAAGTTAAAACGACCGCAATAAGCGCGTGATGGTGTTTGGTAGTTGCCGACCGTAATAATATCTTGGCCATCAGACAGTTCTTCAAACACTGTTTTGTCGCCATTTAGGTCACGGGACTGGTTAACGTAAGCGAGCTCAACCGTTGAACCAATCTCGATCTCACCGGAATCAGGTTTTTCTTCACCGCTAATCATTTTAAACAGTGTTGATTTACCCGCGCCGTTACCACCAATAATGCCGACAATCGCCCCTTGAGGAATCGAGAAGCTTAGGTTTTCAAACAGTACTTTGTCGCCATAGGCTTTAGATATGTTGACGGCATTGATAACTTTCTCACCTAAACGTGGTCCAGGTGGAATGTAGATCTCTTGGGTTTCGTTACGTGTTTGGAACTCTTTTGAGTTCATCTCTTCAAACTGTTTTAAGCGCGCTTTTGATTTTGACTGGCGCCCTTTTTGTCCTTGGCGAACCCACTCTAGCTCAGAAGACACCGCTTTATGATGAGCGGCTTCCTGTTTGGCTTCTTGCTCTAGGCGCTGTTCTTTCTGCTCAAGCCAAGAGGAGTAGTTGCCTTCGTAAGGAATGCCGCGTCCGCGGTCAAGTTCCAAGATCCAGCCCGCCGCGTTATCAAGGAAGTAACGGTCATGGGTGATCGCAACAACGGTACCCGGATATTCCTGTAAAAAACGTTCAATCCACGCAACGGATTCAGCATCCAGATGGTTGGTTGGCTCGTCTAGTAGTAGCATGTCTGGCTTATCTAAAAGCAAGCGGCACAAGGCGACACGGCGACGTTCACCACCGGATAAGTTTTTAACCTCAGCATCCCAAGGGGGAAGGCGCATCGCATCGGCGGCACGTTCAAGAGCAGTGTCTAGGTTATGGCCATCTTTGGCTTGAATCAGGTCTTCAAATTGTGCCTGTTTTTTGGCTAATTCATCGAAGTCTGCATCCGGTTCAGCATAAGCAGCATAGACCGCTTCTAAACCATCAAGTGCTTCCTTGACATCAGAAACCGCTTCCTCGATCACTTCACGCACGGTTTTTGTTTCGTCTAGCTCAGGTTCCTGAGGTAGGTAACCGATGTTTAGGCCAGGCATTGGCTGCGCTTCGCCGATGATCTCAGTATCCAGTCCTGCCATGATCTTCAGCAGCGTTGACTTACCGGAGCCGTTTAGGCCGAGCACACCAATTTTGGCGCCGGGGAAGAAAGAGAGAGAGATGTCTTTTAGAATTTCGCGTTTTGGCGGTACAACTTTACCAACGCGGTTCATTGAATAAACGAACTGAGCCATGCAGTAACCTGTCTGTTTTGTCAGAAATTAATGATGTAATTTTAACGGAAATAGACGGTAGAAGGCTATTGTCAGAGTGAATCAATAGGGAAAAGTAGAATTTATATTTATCTTTGGCTAAGAATCGCCCTAGATGTCTGCAAGTTGAGTGTAATTGAAGTGTTTTTGAGTCTGTTTCAAGTGTAACCCCGTAAATGTTTCGTTATAATACGCGCTTTCCCAATTCTTAACGTGTTCGTAGCTGTAATTAATCAGCGGTTTTACCGTTGCTGTTTTCAGTTGAACAGAGCCCATATTGTATTCAGGGGACATAAAGTACAATGTTTAGCAAAGATATGACAATCGCTGATTTCGACGCGGATCTATGGTCTGCCATGCAGGCTGAAACTGTGCGTCAAGAAGAGCACATCGAACTGATTGCATCAGAAAACTATACCAGTCCTCGCGTTATGGAAGCTCAGGGTTCTGCGCTTACCAATAAATACGCTGAAGGTTACCCTAATAAGCGTTACTACGGTGGCTGCGAACACGTTGATGTTGTAGAGCAGTTAGCGATTGATCGAGCTAAAGCGTTGTTCGGTGCAACATACGCTAATGTTCAGCCCCATTCTGGTTCGCAAGCAAATGCGGCTGTGTATATGGCACTTTGTAAGCCTGGCGATACTATTTTAGGGATGAGCTTGGCGCACGGTGGACACTTGACTCATGGTGCAGCGGTATCGTTCTCAGGTCGTATCTACAATGCTGTTCAGTATGGTTTAAACCCAGAAACGGGCGAGATTGATTACGATGAGGTTGAGCGTTTAGCGCTTGAGCATAAGCCAACTATGATTGTTGCAGGTTTCTCTGCGTATTCTCGTATTGTTGATTGGCAGCGTTTCCGTGATATTGCGGATAAAGTTGGTGCATCTCTGTTTGTTGATATGGCACATGTTGCAGGCTTAGTGGCTGCGGGTGTTTACCCATCACCAATCGGTATTGCCGATGTTGTAACAACAACAACGCATAAAACGCTAGGCGGCCCACGTGGTGGTTTGATCTTGTCGGCTCGTGCTGATGAAGAACTACAGAAAAAGCTTAACTTCGCTGTGTTCCCTGAGTCTCAGGGTGGTCCTTTGATGCATGTTATCGCGGGTAAAGCGGTTTGCTTTAAAGAAGCGATGGAGCCTGAGTGGAAAGAGTACCAAGCGCAAGTGGTTAAAAATGCACAGGCGATGGCGGCTGCCTTCATGAAGCGTGGTATTAAAATCGTGTCTGAAGGGACAGACGATCATCTTTTCCTTGTTGATCTGATCGATAAAGAGTTTACCGGTAAAGATGCAGATGCGGCGCTAGGCCGTGCAAACATCACCGTTAACAAAAACTCTGTGCCTAACGATCCACGTTCACCGTTTGTAACATCAGGTTTACGTATTGGTACACCTGCGGTTACTCGCCGTGGATTCAAAGAAGCTGAAGTGACTGATCTAACAAACTGGATTTGTGATATTCTTGATGACATTAATAACGAAGCCGTGATTGCTCGCGTTAAGTCTCAAGTAAAAGAGATCTGTGCACGCTACCCTGTTTATAAGTAATCTGGGTAACTGGCTATAACTTATAGCCGGAAAAATGTACAATCGCGGGGCTGTCCTGAACTTGTTTACATGTTCATTAGGCAGCCCCTTTTTATTCCCTGAATTTTTGATATAAGGGAGTAAATAAACGCACCTATATTCGGAATATGACTGCCTTTATGGTCGGTTGTATTCCTCGCTCTTTACGCAGGAAAAGTTGATGCATTGTCCGTTTTGTAATGCCAATGAAACCAAAGTAGTCGACTCTCGTCTGGTGGCAGAAGGCCAGCAGGTGCGTCGTCGTCGTGAATGCGTAACCTGTAGTGAACGTTTTACCACCTACGAAGCTGCCGAGCTTCTCATGCCCCGCCTAATTAAAGCCGATGGTTCACGCCAACCCTTTGATGATGAAAAGTTACGTGCCGGTATCCACCGTGCACTTGAAAAACGACCTGTATCCATTGAAGAAGTCGAGGCGTCAATCAGCCGTATCAAACACCGTTTACGCGCGACAGGTGAGCGAGAGCTGCCTTCTCGACAGGTGGGTGAAGAGGTGATGTCTGAACTGCGAAAACTAGATGAAGTTGCCTATGTGCGCTTTGCTTCCGTGTATCGTAGCTTCCAAGATATAAATGAGTTTAAAGAAGAGATCGAGCGCCTGTCTGAACAACATAAATCAGAAGGTGAAGGCTAAGTGTCGGACGAATCTCAGTGGTCAATTGCTGATCGTGAATATATGTCGCGGGCCATTCAATTGGCGCGTAAAGGTATGTATACAACCCATCCCAACCCCCGTGTAGGCTGTGTGTTAGTTAAGGATGGGGTCATTGTGGGGGAGGGCTTTCATCTGCGCGCAGGTGAGGGCCATGCTGAAGTGAACGCGCTGGCCCAAGCGGGTAGTGATGCCAAGAGCGCCACCGCTTATGTCACGCTGGAACCCTGCAGCCACTATGGCAGAACACCCCCCTGTGCCGAAGGGCTGATTGCGGCGGGTGTTACGCGGGTTATCTCTGCAATGGTGGACCCAAACCCACAAGTAGCGGGACGTGGCTTAGCGATGTTAGCCCATGCGGGTATTGATATCTCTGCCGGGCTGCTCGAAAGCGAAGCGCGGGCGCTTAACCCCGGATTTATCAAACGTATGGAATCTGGCAAGCCCTTTATTCGGCTGAAGCTGGCGTCCAGCCTTGATGGGCGTACCGCAATGGCGTCCGGTGAATCCCAGTGGATAACGGGGCCTGCAGCACGCAGTGATGTACAAAAATTAAGAGCGCAGAGCTCAGTTATCATAACCGGTGTTGAATCGATTATTCATGATGATTCTGCGTTGACGGTACGTGCTGAGCAGCTTGCGCTGCCTGAGGCGCTTGAGATCACAAAGCAGCAACCTTTACGTGTGGTTGTTGATTCAGCGTTACGCACGCCGCTGAGTGCTAAAATTCTCAAGCAGCCCGGACGTACACTAATAGCAACATGTTCAACAGATCAGTTGTTACAGCGCGCCTTATCCGATGCGGGGGCTGAAGTGATCAGCCTGCCGGAAGCGCAAGGGCGAGTCTCATTACCTGCCTTACTTGATTGGTTAGTCAGCAGTGAACAGTGTAATGAGGTGTTAGTGGAAACGGGGGCGACCCTCGCGGGTGCGTTTATGGCTCAAGGGCTTGTCGATGAGTTACATCTGTATTTTGCCATGAAGCTGCTAGGAAGTGATGCTCGGCCCGCATTCTCATTACCTTTTGCTAAAATGTCAGAGCAGATCGAACTGAAACAGATCGATAGTCGAATGATTGGCAGTGACCTGAAACTGGTATTAACACCTGTTTATGGAGAGCAATAGATGTTTACCGGAATAATTGAAGCGGTGGGGTCTATCGTCTCAATCGAACAGCGGTCGGGGGATATGCGCTTATATGTGCGTACCGGCAGCCTAGACCTGAGTGATGTTAAGCTAGGCGATAGTATTGCAACCAACGGTGTGTGTTTGACTGCCGTTGAGTTACCCGGTGATGGTTTTATTGCCGATGTATCGCGTGAGACGCTTGCCCATACCCGTTTCCATACGTTACGTGTGGGAGAGCGGGTTAATCTTGAAAAAGCCTTGATGCCGACTAGTCGTTTAGGTGGGCATATTGTCACAGGGCATGTAGATGGCTTAGGCGAGATTACCTCCCGTAAAGAAGATGCCCGTTCTATACGTTTTACGGTTAAGGCACCGTCGAACTTACAACGCTACTTAGCGGCAAAAGGGTCAGTGACGGTTGATGGTATTAGTTTGACGCTGAATGCTATTGACGGTGAGTACTTTGAATTGAATATTGTGCCTCACACTGCGCAAGAAACAATTATGACCGAGTATGTTCCGGGACGTTTGATCCATATTGAAGTGGATATTATTGCGCGCTACTTAGAGCGTTTGCTCGGGCATACTCCGGCGACTAATAATGAACAAAGCGATCAGGGTTTAACAATGGAAACCTTGATGGCTTGCGGCTTTAACCGCTAACGATGGTATAAATTAGATGAAACTGAATACACCCGAAGAGTTATTGGAAGATATACGTCAAGGTAAGATGGTTATCTTGATGGACGACGAAGATCGTGAAAATGAAGGTGATCTGATCATCGCTGCCGAAATGGTTCGTGCTGATGATATTAACTTCATGGCCACACATGCGCGAGGGCTTATCTGCTTAACATTGACCCGTGAGCGCTGTGAGCAATTAAAGCTTCCGCTGATGGTCCAGAGTAATGGTGCCCAGTTTGCGACCAACTTTACGTTATCCATTGAAGCCGCTGAAGGTGTGACAACGGGTATCTCGGCAGCGGATCGTGCACACACGGTAAGAGCTGCAGTGAAAGCGAATGCAACCGCCGATGATATTGTGCAGCCGGGTCATATCTTTCCTTTGATGGCGCAACCCGGTGGCGTATTGAGCCGAGCGGGACACACTGAAGCGGGTTGTGATCTTGCGCGCATGGCGGGTTTCACGCCCGCGGCGGCCATCGTCGAAGTGATGAACGATGATGGCACTATGGCACGTCGTCCTGATCTAGAAGAGTTTGCGCAAAAGCACAATTTGAAGATCGGTACGATTGCAGATTTGATCCACTACCGTACAGCGAACGAACATACCGTACAGCGTGATGAGGCGGGTGTTATATCTACAGAGTATGGTGATTTCAACTATATTACCTACAAAGACGAGATTCAAAACTGCACACACTTAGCGATGACGCTGGGTGAGATCAAAGAAGACCAACCTACCTTTGTACGTGTACACAACCGTAATGAAGTCTTGCGCGATGTGGTGGGTGCGGTAGCGCCGGGTGAAGAGCCTAAATGGACGATGCGTAAAGCATTGGCGCGGGTAGCGAAAGAAGGCCAGGGTGTTGTGTTGTTGCTCGATAATGGCGAACTGGTTGATATGGGTGATTCACTTGAGCTTATGCTTAAAGGTCATCAAAAATCAAAAGTAGATGTGAGCGCATCGGGCGCCTACTTAACGGTAGGGACTGGTTCGCAAATACTGCGTGACCTGGGTGTCGGTAAAATGAACTTACTCAGTGCACCAATGAAGTTTAATGCGATCTCTGGTTTTGACCTTGAGATTGAAAAATATATTCCTTGTGAAGACTAATTAGACCGGTACTTGAATCATGGCTGTGAAAACCATTGAAGGTGATTTTGTTAACGCTGACGGCAACTACGCTATTGTAGTGGGTCGCTTTAACGCATTTGTTGTAGAAAGCCTATTAGAAGGCGCAATCGATACACTTAAACGTCACGGCGTAAGCGAAGATAAAATTCGTGTGATCCGTGTTCCTGGTGCTTTCGAAATTCCTTTGGCTGTTAAACGTATTGCTGCACAGAAAAAAGATGATGCAATTATTGCATTAGGTGCGGTTATTCGTGGTGGCACACCGCATTTTGAATATGTATCAGGTGAAAGCTCTAAAGGTGTTGCTCAAGTATCCCTAGATTACGATCTACCGGTTGCTAACGGCATTCTGACGGTGAATAGTATCGAGCAAGCGGTTGAACGCTCCGGTACTAAAATGGGCAATAAGGGTGCTGAAGCTGCGCTATCTGCCATTGAGATGGTTAGCCTGCTTAAGCAGCTTGAGGTTTAAGTTTACATGAGTGACAACGACAACAAACCGGTATCAAAGAAAAAAGCCTCCCTAACGACTCAGCGTCGTAATGCCCGTAGTTATGCGCTACAAGCGCTCTATCAATGGGAGATTGCAGGGCAGCCGGTACATGAGATAGAAGCACAGTTTAGAGTGGATAACGATATGCGTGATACGGATATCAAACTCTTTTCTCAGCTTTTACATGGCATTGCCGGTGCTAAGAGTGATTTGGATAAATCATACTTAGATTTTCTTGATCGCCAAGTTGAAGAGCTTGATCCTATCGAACTAACCGTACTTCGTATCGGCGCGTTTGAGCTGGCTCAACGCATCGAGGTACCTTACCGTGTTGCTATCAACGAGAGTGTTGAACTAGCGAAGAAGTTTGGCGCGACTGAAAGTCATCGTTACGTTAATGGTGTGCTGGATAAATTGGCTCAGCGTGTACGTATGGCTGAGATTCGAGATCAACGTCAGCGTAAGTCTTAAGCTTCATGTCACTGAGTGAGTTTGAGCTGATCCAGCGCTATTTTGCAGAAGCATCTACGGATGCTTCTGTTGCGTTGGGTATAGGTGATGATTGTGCCGTGCTGTCGGTGCCGACAGGGCAGCAACTCGCTGTCTCCATTGATTCCTTAGTGCAAGGGACTCACTTTCTTGAAGGAACCCCCGCCGATCTGCTGGCCAGCCGCCTTTTTGGTTCGGCATTAAGTGATCTAGCGGCGATGGGGGCGACACCGGCATGGTTGACCTTAGCCCTCACACTCCCAGAGCCCGATGAAGACTGGCTACAGCTATTTAGTAGCCGTTTAGCGCAGCTGTGTAATGAATACCATGTGTCGTTGGTGGGAGGGGATACCACAAAAGGTCCGTTAACATTATCGGCACAAGTACATGGTTTTCTACCGCGTGATCATCGCTTAACCCGTGCGGGGGCAAAGGTCGGTGATCTTATCTGTGTCAGT
>Ga0115007_10001319_pt1 | contig 16051 bp, 14 predicted proteins | sample ArcOceMetagenome_2_FD_87166 | JGI IMG/M metagenome (GOLD analysis project Ga0115007, IMG submission 87166) | Marine eukaryotic phytoplankton communities from Arctic Ocean - Arctic Ocean ARC135M Metagenome | ecosystem: Environmental > Aquatic > Marine > Oceanic | place: Arctic Ocean | collected... | reverse complement strand
GCGTTTACATTAACCACAAAACGGCCCCGAGTGCGGCCATCAATTTGGCCTTGGGCAGTATCTAAGGCTTGAGATAGGGTAATCTCCGTCATCATGGCGTCTAGGTGTGTGGGGTTTAAATCTTTTGCTAGGCGGGCCCAAGCAGCAACACGGTCAGCCTTAGGGCGGTAGACACTGTCTACACCAGCTAAGATAACACCGCGTAAAATAAAAGGCATTACTGTGGCTGGTAGGTCATACCCTTGGGCCAAACCACACGCAGCAACAGTGCCTCCATACTTCATCGATGCACAAATATTAGCCAAGGTGTGGCTGCCTGCAACATCTATCGCGCCAGCCCAGCGCTCTTTAGCTAAAGGCCTACCTTTTTCACTAAGTTCATTGCGGTCCATCACTTTGCTGGCGCCTAAACTCATTAAATAATCTGTTTCTTCAACTCGGCCACTAGAGGCCACTACAGTGTACCCCAGTTTAGCCAGTAAGCTAATTGCAACGCTACCCACACCACCTGCAGCACCCGTCACTAATACCTCACCTTTGTCTGGCGTCACACCATGCTGCTCTAAAGCCATAACACACAGCATTGCCGTGTAGCCCGCCGTGCCAATAGCCATGGCTTGTTTGGACGTAAAGGCGCTGGGCAGTGGCACTAGCCAATCCCCTTTTACCCGAGCCATTTGAGCTAGCCCACCCCAATGCCCCTCACCTACTCCAAAGCCATTCAGTACAACCTTATCTCCAGCTTTAAAATCTGCGTGATCACTCTTCTCCACCGTGCCTGCAAGGTCTATTCCAGGTACCATTGGAAAGCTGCGCACTACGGGGGATGCACCAGTAATAGCTAGGCTATCTTTATAATTCAGGGTGGAGTAGTCCACCTTAATTAACACATCCCCTTGAGGTAATTGTGCCTCTTTAATCTGGCCCAATTGAGCGGTGTATCCTGCTGCGTCCTTGTTGATTAGTAGCGCTTGCATGTTTAGCTTACTCTGGTAAATTTTTGTCATAACAGGCCGATAACCATACGCTGAAATTATGCCAAGAGCATTAGCCTTTGGTCTACAGTTATTACCTATTATTAATAGTGGTAACGTCTACCATTGATGGTTACGCCCGCAACATTGCCACAAATAGGCACTAGAGATGCCATATCCTAATCATTTTCTTCTATCGCTGCGCAAAAAAGGTTGAGCCATACAAGTAACATGCGAGGAGAAATAAAGCTTACTTCACCTAATTACCTAGATGACCTACGCATAGTTTAGTTATGGTCTGTGGTATCAACACTTGAGTGGTCTGCCATGGTATGGCCATGCGATGATTTATGCTCTTTAGGCTTCTCGCTGATACCAATAATCAGAGGTTCATGCAGCCGATCAATAAATGGGCTGGAAATGTTATAAATTAGCCGCCAATCACCTACCATTTCTAATACTAAAAAAAACTCATACTGGCCCACTAAATCCGCTACAGGCATCGCTATAATTTGCCTCATGTTGTGAGCCATAGGCATAGACGGCATTTCTGCACTGACACTCATTTCAGCATTACTGACAGGTTTGCTTTGGAATGATAGGTTCACCTTGCAGGTATAACTTAATGGCTGGTCATGGGGCATACAGCTGGTGTGCGTTTTGGCTATATTAGCGTGTACATTATTAGCGGTCATTATAAGCGTTAACGCCAACAAAAAAGGCGGTACTAAGGTGAAAATTGTAATCCCAGATGAAAGTCTTTTACCTGTATTATTTTTCATTATTATTCTCCTAACTCAAAACTGCCATTATTAATTATTTTATGCTGTTGAATAACTGTGCCCCTAGTCTCGATATGTTCACCAGTAACCAAAACTCCTACTCCCCTGTTCCGCAGATCAATAAGTATTTGCCACACCTGCTCCCTGGGGCCCTCCGACAGACCCATTAATGGCTCATCAGCTAATAAATAACGAGGATTAGCGAGCATTGCTCTAGCCATAGCCAGCATTTGTGCCTGACCACCACTCAAGACATAGGCTGGCTTATCTAGCAGTGGCAAAAGCTGTGGGAAATACTCTAGTGCAGCTTCAATACTCCCACTGCCACCCGCAACGTAAAGACCAAACTGAAGATTTTCCCGCGTTGATAGCCGCCCAAATAGCTGCCGGCCCTCTGGCACAAGCACTACTCCCGCTTGCAGTAAGTAGGCTGGGCTGCGTTGGTTTATAAGGCACTGGTCAAGCCAGACATTGCCCTTTGAAGGCACCGCGCCAATAATCGCTTTGAGAAGACTAGATTTACCCGCACCATGGTGCCCATCAATCACACTAATTGTGCCTTCAGTTATAACTAAGCTCACCGCATTTAGGGCCGTAAGTGCACCGTATCGCACCGTTATTTGGTCAAGTTTTAACATCAGTTCCCTTCTCAACTAACCCCCGGTTAAGCTGCATTTCAACTACCGAATCAGTGATCATGAGCATAAAATCAAACCGATGCTCTACCACTACTAAAGCTGTTTTTTGACCCAGATTTTGCTGCAAGAAAACACCAAATTGATCTAACTCAATGGCGGTCAAGCCAGCTGATGGCTCATCTAAAAACAGCACTTCTGGGCTAGCCGCTAGGCCTCTAATAACTTCAGCTTTACGCAGCATAGGCAGAGGGATTTCGTCTGGGAACAAGTGTAAGCTTGCCTGTAAACCACTCAATTCTATTAGCTTGGCCAATCTTCTTTTTGATTCAGGGGCTCGGGCTGCTAACAGTAATTGTTCTCCCAAGTTGGCTGTTATTAAAAAGCGAGTGCTTTGAAAAGTTCTTTGAATTCCCGCTTGAGCAAAGGCCCAGGCAGGTTGATGGGTTAATGTTTTGTTGTTGAGTTGAATATGACCTGAATCAGGCTTCAAAAAACCTGTAGCAACATTAATGAGGGTCGACTTACCCACCCCATTAGCGCCTGTAATGCCAAGGCGCTGCCCAGGTTTTAAGGTCAGGGATATATCTGTTAGTACATCAATCCCACCAAAAGACTTACCTATGCCATGGAGGCTATACATGGCGATTTCTCCAGCGGCTTTTCAAGTGGGAAACCAGCCTCGGGCTAATAATACCTTCAGGTCGAAACACCAGCAACAATGCCACCAGGCCACCAAAAATAATCATTCGATAAGCTGCTAAGGAACGAATACTTTCCAACAATCCAATATCTAAAAAAACGCCTAATAGAGGACCAATCGCTGAACCAAGGCCACCAATAACAGCATAAGCTAGGCCATGTATGCCTAGCATAACGCCAAACATAGCTGGCTCAATATGGGTATTAAAAAGGGCAAATAGGCCACCACCAAAACCAGCCACAGCGCCAGATAAGGTAATAAAACTAAGTCGGTAACGGGTCGGGTTGAGGCCTTGAGACTGAGCTAAAATAGGGTCGTTACCCACCATTCGCGCACCTAACATGATAGGACTGCGTTCTAGACTAAAGAGTACTATTAACAGTATTATTAGACAGGTTACTGCCAGTAATAAAAAGTCTGTCACCTGATAATTATTCTCAAAAATCCAGCGAATGTTAGAAAATCCTTCAGGGCCATCAGGACCTATAATACGTCCATCAACACTCTGGGTGAAACGCAGATGCAACAAAAAAAATCGTAAAAGTTCGGCAAAGCAAAGCGTGCTAATAGCGAAATAGATACCTGACAAGCGTATAGTAAGTAGCCCTAACACCAGAGCACAGGACGCTCCACCTATAGCGCCAGCCAATAGCCCCCAAAAAACATGAGCGCCAGCCAAAGCCGTTGCAGATGCTGTAATATAAGCACCAATACCAAAAAAAGCCTGTTGCCCAAACGAGACCTCACCAACCACTAAGACTAAATAAGCAGAAAGAGCCAAAAATGCAATGAGTGTCATATTAGTCAATACAGAGGCAAGGTACATATCCATAGCTTAAACTCGCTCCTGAGCCAAGCTATCAGTGCGATAAATTTTAACACCCATTAAGCCTCCTGGCCTGATGATCAATACTAAAAAAACCAACCCAAAAGTCACCATGTCACGAAATTCAGCACCCAGCACAGCGCCAGCATGGGTTTCAACAAGGCCTAATATGAGTCCGCCAATGACAGCGCCTGTTAACGAGCCTACACCGCCAATAATCATAGCTATAAGGCCTTTAAAAGTGCTCCATAAACCGAACAGAGGAGTCACATAACCATCTGCAGATAAAATCATAAAGGCCGCCAAACCGCCTAAAATACCTGCTAACAAAAATATTATAAAACCCAACCAAGGTACGCGAGCACCTAATAAATGGGCTGTTTCAGGACTGTCTGCGGTGGCCCTAATCAACAGTCCAAGACGAGTTTTATATAGCAACAGATACAACACTAGTATGCTAACTAAAGCGATAACAAAGTGCAGAAGTTGATCACCACGCACAAAGACCTCTCCCCACCATAAATTTGGCACCTCAATACCCTGAAACGCGTGTGTTCTTTGGGGTAACAGTTGGGATGAAATTTCGTCCAGTTGCATCCACACCGCAAAACTGGCAATCATTGCTGTTACAGCACCATGGCGTTTGCTATGCGGCGCAAAGCACAGGCGTTCCACATAGGCAGAGGCTAAGGCTACTCCCACTATAGTCACGAAAAACAGACCCCAGGCACCCCAACCAAGTATAGGTTCTAGGTAAATGGCTAGGGAAGCGCCAAATAGTAAACAGGCACCGAAGGCAAGGTTGATTCGACGCATAATACCAAACACTAGAGCAAAGCTTAGCCCTAGAAGCGCATAGGTAGACCCTATCATCAGGCCATCGATACTTGTTTGTAGCATATCCATCTGAACCTACCCTAAATTTTAGCCACCACCAAGGTACGCCCGCTTGATAATGTCATCATCCTTTAGCTGGTCAGGGGTGCCACTGAAAGTCACTTTACCCTGATCCAGTAGGTAGAAATAATCTGCCACCTGCAGGGCTTTAGTAGCATTTTGTTCCACCAAAAGGATAGACATACCATCCTCATTGAGCTGCTTAATTATGGCAAAAATCTCATCAACAATAAGTGGTGACAAACCCACTGAAGGTTCATCCATTAACAATATACTTGGCCGTGACATTAATGCACGTGCCAGAGCCAGCATCTGCTGTTCACCTCCAGAAAGGTTGCCCGCTGGCTGATCATGACGCGCTTTTAGAATAGGGAAGCGGTCATACATCTTGTCAATGTCGTCGCTAACTTGAGCTGCCATAGCTCGACTTTGGGTAAAAGCGCCAGCAAGAAGGTTTTCATACACTGACAAATCTGGAAATACCAAGCGGTTTTCTGGCACTAATGCCAACCCTTTACGCAGTATTTTTGGTGCTCCAAGGCCTGTTAAATTTTGGTCCAGCAAACTAACTGTGCCAGTATCTGGAGCCAAAATTCCAGCCAAGGTAAACATAAGAGTCGTCTTACCTGCTCCATTGGGACCAAGGATACACGTCACTGCACCTTTTTTAGCTTCCAACGAAACTCCCTTTAACGCTTTAATGAGGCCATAGGAGGTCACCAAATTATTTACACTTAACATCAGCTCACTCCTCCATGGGCGTTTTCTGCCGATCCAAAATAAGCCTCTTGTACTAGCTTGTTATTCTGAATTTCGATAGGAGTACCCTGCGCTATAGGCTTGCCAAAGTTCAACACTGTAATGCGGTCAGTTACATTCATTACCAATTCCATTACATGCTCTACCAGCAATACAGTCATACCCATTTCCTTCATAGCCAGCACTCGCTGACACAGATCTTTGATCTCAGCAGAGTTCATGCCTGCTGCCGGTTCGTCTAAAAGAATTAGCTTAGGTTTGGATGCCATCGCCCGAGCAAGTTCCAAGCGTCGTTGCTCTCCAAAGGCAAGATTACCCGCTAAATGGTCCGCTTTATCACCTAAACCAGAAAACTCTAATAATTTTTGTATTTCCTGGCGGCGTGCTGGTGAGCGTCCAAACCAGTTAGATACCCAGCCTTGTTCTTGGCCAGGCTGATCTCGCCAGGCCACCCATAAATTTTGCCAGACCGTCAACTCACTGAACAATCTGATATTCTGAAAGGTGCGGGCCACTCCCGCATCAACACGGTTGTGGGGAGCAATAGCACCAAGATCAATACCATCCAATAAAATTTCCCCATCAGTAGGCGCAAATACACCACACACTAAATTAACAGTGGTACTTTTACCAGAACCATTGGGGCCAATAAGGCCAAACACCTCACCTTGTTGAATTTTGAAATCAAGCCCATCTACGGCACGTACGCCACCAAAATGCTTAACTAAGTTGCGTACTTCAAGCATCTGCTTTGCCTCCCTTTGTCAGTTTTGACAACAGTTTTCTTATGTCTGCCACTAGGTGCCCATCAAGCAGGCCTTGTGGCCGCATGTTCATTACCAAAATAATCAGTAACCCAAAAATAAGGTTGCGGTAATCACCCATAAACCTTAATCCTTCAATAATAAATCCTTGGATAAAGATAACCGCCAAAAGAGTTCCTATAACGCTACGTAAGCCCCCTATAATAGGATAAGAAACAGCAAAAGTTGCCAATAAAATTACAAAAGTATGATGGTCAACATAAGTGGTCGAATGAGCAAATAGCCCACCGCCAATGCCTGCAATAACACCACCGCCGGTCATCGCAGCAACTTTTACCATGGTCAGATTAATACCTGAGCTTTGAGCTGCCAGCTCGTCTGTACCAACAGCCCGCAACACAGCGCCAGCTCTGACTTGATCCAGCCACCAAAGAGCCAGCATTACCACCATCACCACAAACCAAATGAGACCAACAATATGTATTTGTTCCCAACCATTGGCAGCAAAGTAACGAATCTCTCTAAAACCCTGAGTACTATCAGGGCCCACTTCAACGCCATTCACATTGACTCGCCAGCTAAGGTTAAAGAAGAACAAGCGCACAATCTCAGAAAAAGAGATCGTTGCTACCACTAACATCAATCCTTTTACCCTTAATGCTGGAAAACCGACCAAAAAAGCAAAGAAACCCGCCATGAGCGAACCAAGAGCTAGAGCAGCAAAAATATTCCAACTGAAAATAACAGTCAAAATACCTGAGACATAGGCACCAATGGCAAAGAAACCAACCTGGGCTAGACTTAACTGGCCAGTAAGCAATAATAAATAAGCTGACAGACCAAGCAGCGTATGCACCCCGATAGTCTGCAAAATACCCAATAAATATGTCATGGTATCAATCCCGGTTGATGGTGGTGCCGAAAAGCCCATTGGGGCGCAGCACAAGGAATAAGAAAAGCAGAAGGAATACGTAGATATCACGTTCGTTTACACCACGAACTAATAGGAAGATACTTTCGGCTGCACCTACTGCAAAGCCAGCAACAATGGCACCACGAATACTGCCAAGGCCACCAATTACAGTAACAATCAGGCCCTTTACTGTGAGAGGCAGGGTCAACAGGGGTGACAATACGCCTACAGAGGCTGCTAAAAGACAACCTGCAAAGCCTCCCAAGACACCCGCCAGAATAAAGGTTGCACTGTTGGTTCTATGGATTGGAATACCACATAGTAAGGCAGCTACAGGTTGCTGTGAGGTGGCACGTGTGCCTAATCCAAGTTTAGTTCGGTAGAGCAAAAGCATAACAATAGCCATGAGAATAAAACTAAACCCCATGACCAAAAGTAAATCTCCACGGATACCAAACTCACCTAAAAAGAAATAAGCGTCTGGTAAGGTGGCAGGAAACGACATAGGCGAACCAGAAGTTTCGTGAATAATCAGTTCGTCAATAAAAAATAGGGCTCCAATAGAAGCCATTAGAGGTGCTAGATGGTTACCTCTTGGCATAAATCGGAAGCAGACAAAATAAAGGATCAAGCCGATAACGCCCGACATAATGGGGCCAATAATAAAAGCCATTAGTGGGGGTAGGCCAAATATGGTCAATGACATCAAACCCGAATACGCCCCAGCAATACTGGATGCTGCGTAGGCTAGATTGAGTTTATGCATTGCTCCAAAAATCAGTGTAAAGCCTAACCCAATCAAGGCATAAATGGAGCCAAACAGGACTCCGTCAATCAGTGACTGGATTATGTCTATATGGTCAAAATTCATAAGATTTCACTTTGTACATTCTTGCAACAGCTACACTTAATAAGCAACGGCTATTAAGTGGGCTATAAATTATTAATGTGGGTAAGAACCCGCCAGAATAGGACTGGCGGGCTTAAAGGGCGTGTGCCCAACTTACCTAGGGTCGTGGATTACATTCCATGAACCACTTTGAGCCTGAACAAATACGTAGGGCTTAAGCGCCTCACCTTCGTCTTGTACTCGGGTAATTTTACCTAGCAAACCGTCAGTTTCAGTTAGAGCTGCAAGCCCGTCACGAATCATACGGCGCTCTTGCTCAATCATATCTGGGTCACCAGTGATGCCTACATTTTCGATAACCTGCTTGATGATCATTACGTTTTCCCATACTGCAGCAGAGTGCAAATCAGCATCACCACCATTAGCAGTAGCAAGTGCCGCAACTTCAGCAGCTGCTTCTGTAATTGGCGCAAAACTAGTAGGAATAATCATGCCTTCAGCTTCAGCAGCACAACCTTTCATGACTTCTGCAGATGACGATGAAGTTAAACCAACAATCATCTTCGGCTTAACTTTCTGGCGAGATAATTCTTTAAGCATGCCGCAAGTGGTGAAAGGGTGAGATGAAATAATCAAAACATCAGCATTTGAACGTCTAAACGCACGTGCTTGGACCGAAAAACTAGCATCGGCTTGAAGCCAGTTAGAAGAGCTGTTCAACACTTCCTTATAGCCAGAAGCAATGTCACCTGTTAAACCTTCAATGTCACCTGTAGCCCAGGTAAAGCCGTGACGGGTAGCCGCCTGCACAATAACCTTAGAATAGGTTCCATTAGAGTGTCCCTGATCTGTCTCTGTACCACCGTAGATAGTTTTTAAGTCAGGATTATTTTCAGCAATCCAAGCCCATAGACGATCATACATTTCTGGCTCGTTAGGGGTATTACGGAAGGTCCATTGGGAAATCTTAGCCAAGCCATTACGTACGGCTGTGTCCGTTAGAATAGGATATTGCAAGCCGGTGTCGCCAGTATCGTCAACCTGCTTTTGGAACACACCAAACATTGCATCAGCAGCACCAGAACAAGTGGGGCCAATACCAATAAGAGATTTGCCTTCAGCGGCCTCTTTACGAGCTACGGCAATAGCCTGCTCTGCGTTACAGGCACTATCACTATAATTATAGGTAAGCTTAGCCATAGAACCATCAGCCAGCTTAACACCACCCATTTCATTGACTCGGGCAACCGCAGCTGACATTACTGCCTCTGAGTTAATACCGAATGATCTTAATGGGCCTGATTTAGCACCCCAACCTGCAATATTAATTTCGGTTTCAGCAACAGCTGCTCCCGAGGTAAGCAGTAAAGCTGATACTGCACTGACTATTATTTTTTTTGTAAATTTCTTCATAGTTTCTCTCTAATTTTTTGTTATTTGGTTAGTTAATTAAAAAAATTATTCGGTACAGCTATCCTCTATCGGTCATCCTCCATTAGTTATCCTTCAGTTAGTCGATTTATCGGTTACGAAATACGGGGGCACGCTTATGCAAAAACGCATTCATGCCTTCTTTTTGGCCATCGGTTGCAAATGCAGCTTGAAAATAAAGCCGCTCAGTGCGTAACCCCTCAGCTAAAGGAGCTTCAAGGGCCATATTGACTGCTCGCTTAGCCATTTTTACAGCTGGAGCGTTATAGCCAGCTATTGTATGAGCGGCTTCTAATGTTATCTGCAGCAGATCTGCTGCTGGCACTACTCGCGCTACTAGTCCAGCCTCTTTAGCTTCTTGGGCACCAATATTTCGACCCGTTAGCACTAGATCCATGGCTAAAGCTTTACCCAAAGAACGGGTAAGCCGCTGAGAACCACCAATACCCGGCAAAATGCCCAGCTTAATTTCTGGTTGGCCAAACTGTGCGTCATCTGAAGCAATGATAAAATCGCATAGCAGCGCCAACTCACAGCCACCACCGAGGGCGAAGCCCCCAACTGCTGCAATAATAGGCTTGCTTATACTGCTAACTTGATCCCAAGGTGACAAAAAGTCATCCATATAGAATTCGGTGAAGCTCTGTGACGCCATTTCTTCAATATCTGCCCCAGCGGCAAAGGCCCTTGAACTTCCAGTAATGACGATAGCGCCAATCTGAGGATCAGCATCAAAATCACGCAGTGCTGCAAGGGTTTCATTAGCTAGTTGCCGGTTGAGCGCATTTAACTGTTTGGGCCGATTAAGGGTGATTAACCCCACCTGCTCGCGCCGCTCAACCAAGATCATCTCTGGTTTATCCGTGTCACTAGGCTGGGTCATGTTTTTATCTTTAGTTGCAGTCATCTGGGTCATTTCCGTTATTTGCTTAAAGTTTTTTTGGTTTTTGCTGTGTCTTTGGGCGTGGACGCTTGCTTATCAGCAGGCAAGTCATAGGCGCCGTGGTTTCCCAAGAGCTCAGCCAGAATACGTTCACGATGTTCACCCAAGCCCGGTGCATAGAGAGGGGTATTAACATCAATGTCCTCGTGGCCATGCATCTTAATCGGATTACCCGCTGTTCTTAATGGCACTTTTGAGGGCCCCTCCACTTGCACTATCATGTCTCTAGACAATAATTGTGGGTGGTCAAACAACTTGTCGATGGTATTAATTGGGGCACAGGGCACCCCCACATCATTAAGTGCATCAATCCAGTGAGTCACAGGCTTTTGCTTTAATGCTTTTTCAATCTCGATGACCATTTCAGGCCGATTTTTACACCTTAAGTCGTTAGTCATGAAACGTGGATCAAGGGCCAGACCTGGAATTTCCAGGGCATCCGCCATCAGCATAAATAAGGTGTCATTACCTGCGGCAATAACAATCTTTTCATCTTTTGTACGAAAGCTTTCAAAGGGAGCTAAGGAAGGGTGAGAATCGCCTGTACGATTGGGCACAATACCCTCAACGTCATAACGTGCAAGGGCCGTTTCCATTAATGCTGCTTGGCAATCAAGCATACCAATATCCACACGAGTGCCCTGTGCATCTTTGGTACGACTATAAAGGGCTGAAACAATACCCACTGCTGCGAATAGAGCTGCACCCAAATCACCAAAGCTAGTACCTACACGAGCTGGCTCGCCATCAGGCCAACCCGTAAGGCTCATAATGCCACCCATCGCCTGAACAACCATGTCGTAGCCTGGGAATTCCTTATAGGGGCCCGAATGACCAAAACCAGAAATAGAGGTATATATTAGATGGGGGTGGGTCTTGGCCAAACGCTCAGCTCCATAACCCAGACGATCCATTACGCCAGGCCGAAAATTCTCTACCAGCACATCAGCTGTATCAAACAGGCGCTCCAACAACTCTCGATCACGCGGCGATTTGATATCTAAAACAATGCTTTCTTTATGTCGGTTAAAACAATTAAAGTAAGCTGATTCTTTTTCAATAAAGGGGCCAAAGGCTCGCGTATCGTCACCTGTACCGATTTTTTCAACCTTAATAACACGGGCACCTAGGTCGGCTAATACCATGGTGCAGTATGGGCCGGCTAAAACTCGCGAAAAATCGAGTACTGTAACCCCACTGAGGGGGCCTTTTTTCAAAGGTATATCATCCATAGCTGTGCTACTTTTAAGTTAATTATCCTGCAAAATCCAACGGGCAGCCTTTTCGGCAATCATCAAAGTTGGGCTGTTTGTGTTACCACTAGTAATGGTCGGCATAACCCCAGCATCCACGACCCTTAGGCCCTGAATGCCATAAACCCTTAAGTGGCTATCAACTACTGCTAGTGGGTCATTTTTCTGGCCCATTTTAGTGGTTCCCACTGGGTGAAAGATGGTGGACGCAATATCACCAGCTACCTGCGCTAACTCTTCGTCGGTTTGGAACTGGGCTCCAGGCTTTATTTCTTTCGGGTTGTACTGTGCTAAAGCCTGCTGTTGGGCAATGCCACGTACCACTCGCATACTGTCGGCGGCCACTTTACGGTCTTCTTCTGTGGCTAAGTAGTTAGGTGAAATAGCGGGCGCTTGAAAAGGATCAGCCGATTTGAGTAATACCGTGCCTCGGCTGGTAGGGTTAAGATTACAAACACTGGCAGTAATGGCTGGAAAATCATGCAGTGGCTGACCAAAGGCTTCTAAGCTTAGAGGCTGTACATGAAATTCTAAATTTGCATGTTTGAGGGCAGGGTCACTCTTGGTAAATATTCCCAATTGAGAAGGCGCCATACTCATAGGGCCAGTGCGCTTGAGGGCATATTCAATGGCAAAAGCTGCTTTGCCCAGTAAAGTAGAGGCCATTTTATTGAGGGTTTTTACACCTTCAACTCCGTATACAGTGCGAATCTGCAAGTGATCCTGCAGATTACGCCCAACACCTTTTAGTTCGTGCTCAACTTCAACACCTACACTGGCTAGGTGCTCGGGGCACCCAATTCCAGACAACTGCAAAATATGAGGGCTGCCAATAGCACCAGCGCTCAGTAGCACCTCCAATCCAGCCTCCACAGTAAGGTTTTGACCCTTCACCCTGATTTCTACAGAAGTGCATCTTTTTTGACCATCTGCATCCATAGAAAGATTTAGTTTAGTAACGTGAGCGTGAGTCCATATTTCTAAATTGGAACGCTTTTTAACCGGCCTAAGGAACGCCTTTGAGGTATTCCAACGCCAGCCTGAGCGCTGATTAACGTCAAAATAGCCAGCTCCAGTATTATCGCCACCGTTAAAGTCATCAGTTTCAGGAATGCCTGTCTGAGTTGCCGCTTTGGCATAGGCTTCTAGTATTTCCCAACGCAACCGCTGCTTTTCCACTCTCCATTCGCCACCAGAACCATGCAAACGAGCACGTTCTTGTATTTTTGGGTCAAGGCTGTTGGCACTATCATCCAGGCGATAGTGGTCCTCATGGGCCTTAAAGTCCTCTAAACTGGCCGCCCAAGACCAATCAGAGTCCCCAGTTAGTTCTGCCCACTGATCATAATCTCTGGCCTGACCACGCATGTAGATCATGCCATTAATAGAGGAACACCCACCTAGCGTTTTCCCGCGCGGGTATAGCAAGGAGCGACCATTTAAACCTGATTCTGGTTCAGTTTTAAACAACCAATCAGTTCGCGGGTTGCCTATGCAGTAAAGGTATCCCACAGGAATATGAATCCAGTGGTAATTATCCTTACCTCCAGCCTCTAACAAAAGCACACGCTTGGAGCTGTCAGCGCTTAGGCGATTAGCTAAGAGCGCACCGGCAGTGCCAGCTCCAACAATAATGTAATCAAATTTTTGATTCATTATTTGGCCACTGGCATAGCAAATTCTGCACCATCTGCCATATCTTCAGGCCAACGTTGCATTATTGACTTTTGGCGGGTGTAAAAACGTACTCCCTCTTCTCCATAGGCATGCATGTCACCAAATAAGCTTTTCTTCCAACCACCAAATCCCTGCCAAGCCATAGGCACAGGAATAGGTACATTAATACCTACCATTCCAACCTGTATGGTGCGATTAAATAATCGGGCTACACCACCACTGCGGGTATAGCAGGAAACACCGTTGCCAAAACGATGGGAATTAATAAGCGCGATGGCCTGTTCTACTGTATCAACTCGAACACAGCACAATACTGGGCCAAATATCTCTTCTTGGTAAATTTTCATAGTCGATTTAACGTGGTCAAATAGGGTGGCTCCTAAAAAGAACCCTCCTTCAAACCCAGGCACAGAATGATTACGGCCATCGACTAGCAATTGAGCACCTTCTTCAACGCCTGTATCAATGTAACCACTTATGCGCTGACGGGCCGCATCACTAATAATTGGCCCCATTTCACTTTCTGGCGCCATTCCTGAGCCAATGCAGAGCTTTTGCGCACGCTGAGTCAACAAAGGCATCACTTTATCAGCGGCGTCAGCCACAAGTACCGCAACTGAAATAGCCATGCATCGCTCTCCTGCAGACCCAAAAGCGGCGCCCATAAGACCATCAACTGCCTTTGATATATCCGCATCTGGCATGACTACCATATGGTTCTTTGCGCCACCCAGTGCTTGTATGCGCTTACCATTGGCAGCACCGCGCTGGTATACCGCATTAGCTATGGGAGTAGATCCAACAAATGAAAGCGCCTCAACGTCTGGGTGATCAAGTAGTGCTTCTACAGCCAACTTATCACCCTGCAAAACATTGAACACACCATCAGGAAAACCAGCAGCTTGTATAAGATCGGCCATCAACAACGACGGAGTAGGATCAGTGGGTGATGGCTTAAGAATAAAAGTGTTACCACACGCAATGGCTACCGGAAACATCCAAGCAGGAACCATGACGGGAAAGTTAAACGGCGTCACTCCAGCGACCACACCAAGGGGCTGGCGCATGGTCCAGTTGTCCATATTGGTAGACACTTGGTCCGAAAAGTCGCCTTTTAACAGCTGAGGAATGCCACACGCAAACTCAACAATATCGATACCCCGTTCAACTTCACCCATCGCATCAGAAAACACTTTGCCATGTTCTGTGGTAATAGCTGATGCGAGGTCTTCCTTGTGATCTTGCATTAAGTTTAGCAAGCGGTTCATTTTTCGGGCACGGATAATGGGAGGAACTTCTGACCAAGTTAAAAAAGCCTCACGGGCCTTAGCCACTGCCTGATTCACATCATCAACGGTTGAATAGGTTACATGTGCACAGACCTTTCCAGTAGCTGGGTTAAACACCTCATGCCCGGCTAGACCTGAAGCTTTACAGTGCTTACCTGCTATATAGTTACCAATCACTGTAACGGCTTTCTGATCTGAAGCCTTATTTGCACCTGTCATATTACTGTTCCTTAAACCGTAAAACTAAATAATTATTAGCCATATGACTAATAAATAATAAAAAAATAATAAAAAAATAATAAAAATATTATGCTTATTAGTCAACAAGATAATAAATAAAAATATTAAATTTTTCATAATTATTAGCCATTCGACTAATAATTAATTAAAAAAAACTAACTCATCGTGTTAAGTTTTCTAAAAAGTCTGTTTTAAAAATATCAATGGGAGCAGCACGCCGCTCCAGCTTAGCCCGCAGAATAGCGCCTTCCCAGCCAATCCAGAATAGTTCAGCTTTGGCTGCACAATTAATGTCTGCCGGTATTTCACCTAAGGCCTGAGCTGCTAACAAACAGGTTTCAGTTTTACTCTGCCATTCACAAAAAACATCCACTAACCGTTGCCGAAAAACTCCTGGCAAGGCATATATTTCAATGCCTAAGTTACCCACTAAACAGCCACGATTAAAATCATATTTGGCCATATTATTGCGTGCTGACATAATAAAGTTATTTAGTCGCTCAAGTGGGGTATGCGATTCGTTAAGGAAAGCGAAGTCCAACATTTTATTGAAAAAATCGGCATAGGCATCAATTAGAACCAGCCCAAATGCTTCTTTACTGTCAAAGTAAGCATAAAATGACCCCTTAGGTAAGCCCGCTTTTGCAGTGACTTCATCTAGCCCTGTTGCTCCAAAGCCTTTTTTGGTTAGCAAGGCGACACCAACCGCGGTTAACCGCTGGCGATTTTCATCAGTCTGCTTGGCACTTTTGCTCGGGCGCCCGCGTGACTGCTTTATGGGGGTTACATTACTCATATCGCTACTATATAGACGACCGTCTAATATTTCAACCCCCCAATTGGACGAGCTGATATTTTTCATCTACTAGATGAACTTGCCACCCAACTCGAGCTTTAAGGCCGCCCCTTTAAATCTAAGGCCTGCTGATTAAAAAAACACGCCCTGCAAAGCTAACGTGTCTCAATGGCCACGGCTTAAACATAAATGTTAAGCGTTTACATTAACCACAAAACGGCCCCGAGTGCGGCCATCAATTTGGCCTTGGGCAGTATCTAAGGCTTGAGATAGGGTAATCTCCGTCATCATGGCGTCTAGGTGTGTGGGGTTTAAATCT
>Ga0115007_10001316_pt1 | contig 16057 bp, 16 predicted proteins | sample ArcOceMetagenome_2_FD_87166 | JGI IMG/M metagenome (GOLD analysis project Ga0115007, IMG submission 87166) | Marine eukaryotic phytoplankton communities from Arctic Ocean - Arctic Ocean ARC135M Metagenome | ecosystem: Environmental > Aquatic > Marine > Oceanic | place: Arctic Ocean | collected... | reverse complement strand
TAAAGCGATACTCATGCCATTAATTTAATAGCTATATAAAACATAATCTTAAGATTTTCGTATTGTTATTTCGAGTCATTATGACTTAATTCATATTGACTTAAATGGACTCTAATGAGCTATTAGTACATGGTTAGAAACAGTTGAATTGACGAGAGCGTTTCTAAGATGACAGACGTATCAACAACGGCGTTATTAGAGCTATCAATGGATCTATCCAAAGCACTGCACATGCCTGATCGCTTTCCTCGTCTCTTGGACGCAGTGCGTAAAATTATTGTCTGCGATGCCATTGTTATATTGGAATACCAAGGCGATACTCTTAAGCCTTTAGCTCAACAAGGGTTAGGTCAAGACTTGTTGGGTCGTCGTTTTAATTGGCGAGAACATCCACGCTTTATCGAGATTCTGAACACGCACACTCCAACGCTATTCCCTAGCGATTCCCACTTGCCCGACCCTTATGATGGACTTGTGATGGCGCACGAAGGTGACTTGCCCGTGCACGCCTGTTTGGGTTTTCCTTTGTATAACCATGATCAACTGATAGGTGTACTGACTCTCGATAGCCTCAGCCCTGGAGCTTTTGATCGGATAGGAATAAGAACGTTGGAAGTGATAGCGACCATTGCATCGGCTACGTTGCAAAGCGGCATCATGATGGCGTTATTGGAAAACCGTAGCTATTTGCATCAGCAGGTCATGTCAGAGCTAAACAATGAAGCACTGAAGCGAGAAGGTGCGGAGTTGATCGGTGAGAGTGAGGTCATGCAGCGCTTGAAGCGCGATATTGAGCTGGTCGCGTTTTCGCACTATGCCGTGCTGATTCAGGGTGAAACGGGCGTGGGCAAGGAGCTGGTGGCGCGGACACTGCATCAGTCTTCCTCTCGTGCGCACCATCCTTTGGTTCATGTAAATTGCGCGGCTCTGCCTGAGCATTTAATAGAAAGTGAGCTGTTTGGTCATGTTAAAGGCGCATTTACTGGTGCAGAGCGTGACCGTACGGGTAAGTTTAGACTCGCAGACGGTGGCACATTATTATTAGATGAGATTGGTGAATTACCACTGACGGCACAGAGTAAGCTGTTGCGAGTGCTACAAAACCAAGAGATTCAGCCTGTCGGTCAAGATATAACTGAGCAGGTTGATGTCCGCATTATTGCGGCCACTAATCGCGACCTTGCGGCGGAAGTTGATGCTGGGCGTTTTCGGTCGGATCTCTATCATCGTTTATCCGTGTATCCCATAGCCGTACCATCTTTGCGTTTGCGGGGCGGTGATGTTGCATTACTCGCTGGTTTCTTTGCTGAGCAGCTTAGACGACGCATAGGTGTAGAGCAAATAGCGATCTCGCCAGAGGTTATACAGGTATTAGAGCGCTACGAATGGCCGGGAAATGTGCGTGAGTTAGAGCATGTCATCAGCCGCGCCGCATTGAGAGCTAGACCTCGTAACGCCGATGAGCGTATCCGCATCGAAGTCGCTGATCTTGAACACCTAGAGCAACGACAAAAAGCCGTGGAGTCAAGCGAGGCAGATCTTTCAGCAAGTCATCGCTCTATTGATCATCCGACGTCAGAACCAGAGAAACTATCGATCCAAGGGGGGTTAAGACAAGCAACTGAAGTGTTTCAGCGGCTGTATATCTACCAAACCCTGCATGAAGAAGATGGTAACTGGGCGGCAACGGCCCGACGTTTAGAAACGGACCGAGCCAATTTAACCCGTATGGCTAAACGGCTTGGGGTACGTGTGACGCGGACTGTGCGTCAAGACTCAACGGGTTAGGTTATATCCAGTATGGTCATTATTGAGCGGTCTGTTTTTCTGTAATCCATTCAGATAACAAAGCGCGTTGCTCATCCGTTATCTCGGTTTTATTCATAAATGGCATGTCTTTGGATATGACGGCGCGTGCGTGGATGCGAGGTAGCCAGTTCATGATTTCATCTTGGGTGTCGTACATAACACCAGCGGGCGCGACGGTGAACACATCGTCCGTTGGCGCTTTGCTGTGGCAGGTGCCGCATTTTTCCTGAACCATTGTGATGGCTTGAGCATCAGTTAGCCCTACTGTTCCTTCAGTTACTTCGATAGGCGCCGGTTTCAAAATCCAGGCAAGCGCGGCAAACGCAATAATCGCGGAGATGAGGATGGATGGTTTTATAATACCCCGATGGCGTAAGTTGAAGAAGTGACGTGCCCAGGCAGCGATCAACATGATAGCCCCTAAGACTAACCAACCGTACTCGTGACCAAAGGTCATTGGGTAATGGTTGCTTAGCATGATGAAAAGTACCGGCAAGGTTGCATAGTTGTTGTGTACGGAGCGTAGTTTCGCGTTATATCCATATTTCGGATCAGGCGCTTCACCCTTCTCAACCGCGGCTACTAAAGCTCGTTGCCCCGGCATGATAACGATCATAACGTTAGCGGCCATACAAGTACCAATAATGGCACCGATATGTATATAGGTCCCTCGATCGCTAAATACTAAGCCTAATAACCACGCGAGGAACGTGAGCAGCACTAACATCACGATTCCGAAAAGCAGCCCTTTTTCCACGAGTGGTGTTTTGCAGGCAATGTCATAGATAATGTAGCTGCCAAAAATTGCACCCACACCAATAAAAATCGCCGTTGCTTGGCTGATATCGGCTTTATTAGGATCGATTAAGTAGGCATCTGCACCGATATAGTAGATAAGTATCAGCATTAGAAAGCCGGTTATCCAGGTGCTGTAGGCTTCCCATTTAAACCAATGGAGTGTTTCTGGCATACTTTCGGGAGCTAATTTGTATTTAGCTACTTCGTAGAAACCGCCACCATGCACTGCCCACAAGTCACCTGAGATACCCTTCTTCTTTTTCCAATCTGGGGGTGTCTGTAATGTGTTGTCGAGCCACACGAAATAAAACGATGCGCCAATCCAAGCTATGGCGGTCACTACGTGTAAAAAACGAATAACCAAGCTTAGCCAATCGTTCAGATAAGGATCCATACTCTATGCCTCATTTTGTGCCACATCACGGCGGTTTGTGCGTTTACGGTGCGAGGAAGGCGTTCTCATTCATGAACTATATTCCACCTCTTTTTGATCATTAAGATATTACTTTCATGTACTTACCTAGATATTAGATCCGGTGTTGGCTACGTAATGATGGCCATATAGTACAAGAAACCTGTCTGAATGGTCAGTTTTTTTAGTAATGCACAAATTCTGCCAGTTTGAGTTTCATTGGAAATGACTAAGGTAAAAAGAGAACATATCAGCTAGTTTAAATGGCTGAGGATATAGTCAGGCTATGAGGTGAATAGAAATGGATATTAATCCGGTAGCTCGTAATGGGGCTTAACCTCTGACAGTAAGCCCTCTAGAGTGGCGTTAGATAGGTAGTGACGCACCATGCGTTCACTGACGGCTAGCTCTGTAGCGATCTCTTTACCCGTTTTGCCATAGAGCATTGATAGGATAAAAGCCTTTGCTACCTTGTCAGGTAAGCGTTTCAATTTCTGGTCAATAGTAGACAGGGTCTGTATTAAGGCTACTTGATGTTCGGCGGATGGTGTTTCAAGGTCGGAGAGGTTAGCTAGTGTGTCTAGCCATGACTGCTCTACTTGACGGTGTCGCCATAGGTCAACGCATAAGCCTCGTGCGATAACACTTAAGTAAGCTCGGGCTTGCTGTGCAGTATTTAACTGTGTTGGGCGATGCCATAAACGAATAAAAGCATCTTGAGCGAAGTCTGCAGCGTCTTCATTATTACCGAGACGTCGTGACAAGAGACCGTGTAACCAAGAGTGATGGTGGTGATAGAGTTGCTCAAACTCACTCGGGTCCATGGTGTTTAACGCAGACATGTAAAGACAGCCTATGATTGGATAGCGATGCAGAATAATTAATACAATGCATAAACTAAACAATAATCGTTATCATTACAAGACAGGAACACCCTACTTCGTAAATAGTGGTATTAAAAAGAGACTACTTTTATTTAAGGCTGTCAGCTTACTCTTATGCATCTACTCGTTTTTATTAGGGTATTTGTGTGAAAGCATGACTGATTATCGTTAGATTTTCGCCGGTCCAATCGGTGGGTGTTTGCGTGTCCGCATCAGCATCGACCAAGACAGCGGGCTGCGCTCCACTTAACTTAATTGCATGCAGAATCGCTTCCGTTGCAAATCGTGAATCCATTAATACCACAGCAACCTCCTCTTCTAAGATCCACTTGGATAATTGCGCTAAGCGTTTTTCATCCCACTCGCGTGATGAAGCGGTTAGCGTCCCTATTAGTTCGAGCCCCAAGTCTGCCGCTAAATAACCAAAATGAGGGCCTAAGGCCAAGGTTACTAGAGAGTCAGCGTTGGCGAGTTCCTGATCTGTCATGGCTTTTTGTACCATTAATTCATGCTTGATAAGCGCTAAATTCTCTTCAATTTTAGGGGCCTCTAATGGGCTGAGCGAACTTAGATCTCTAGCCGTTATATCTGCCATGCGACCTAATGCGGTAGGCGATAACCAAGGAGCTGATTGTTCACCATTCGCGGGCATCGGCTCAAGTTGGAACTGACGATACAGGGAGGGATCATTATCAGGCTCCATGAGGGCAATACCGGGTAAAGCTTCGTCGAGTGGTTGGCCTGCATCGATCGGCACAATACGTAGATTAGCGCGACGGCTGTGTGGGTAGATAGGGTCTTCTGGCCAGATTGAGTGCAGTGTGATGACGGCATCGGCGGCGTTGGCCAATGGGATTAGTTTGTCATGACCGCGGCCCGTTAGGTAGGCATATAGCCGGGATGCCGGTAGTTTACGAGGAGCTGCCAACGTCACGACTATGTCGGTGCCTTGTGTTAACGCCGTGGTTATTGCATAGGTCGCTGGGTGCCCTGTTAGCACGTGTGTGGTGTGTGTCGCACTAGCCAAGGCAAAACAGCTTGTTAAAGTGGATAACAGTAATACGATATATCTAAGCATTATTGGCTTCCTTTAAGGCCCGGGATAAGGGAGCGGGCAAGTACGGCACATAGAAATAAGCACCCCGCCGATAGAATAATGGCCGCCCCAGACGGCACTGGGAGTGCCATTTCCATGGGGACTAAGATGCCGCTGAGCGTTGCGATGAGCGCAAAGACAGTACTCAACGTGACAAACATATTGAGTGACCGGGAGATGATCTTCGCGGCAGCGGCGGGGATGACTAATAAAGCGCCGACCAACACAGCGCCAATGACTTTAACGGAAGCCACGGTGACCACGGTGACTAATAGGATAAATAGATAGTCGAGTGTTTTGACGCGAACTTGCCGCACGGCCGCTAAGGATGGGTTAAAGCTGGCCAGCATAAAAGCGTTATAGAAGATGACGACAGGCACGGTGACGAGCACCGCGACGACCGCTAACACGGTGATATCGGTTTCGTTCACGGTCAAAATCGAGCCAAAAAGTACGTTCTCAAGAATGTGCACATTAATACGCCCGGCCAGAATCAGCAGGACGCTTGCTCCAAGCGCTAACGATAACGAAAGGAAAACGCCGATTAGCGTGTCAGCCGTTAAACCTGTACGGTTTTTTAGATAATTGAGGCCTAATCCAAACAGAATGCAGTAGCCAAATAGCGCACCATAAGGTCCGGTATACGACTCACCTAGCAGAATACCAATAGCCACCCCGGTTAGTGCTGAATGGCCGACGGCTTCTGAGAAAAAAGCATGTCGTTTGACGACCACTAAGGTACCTAATAAGCCTAACACCGGGCCGATGATTAAACCTGCCAACACCGCATTAACAGCGAAGCCGTACTCTAATGAGCTGGGTAGAAAGCCTTGGGCGGCTAAGTGTTGAACGGCAATACGTAACGAATCCATAAAATTCTATGCCCTTATGATGGGTTAGCAGCAAAAAAAGGATGAGTGAGCATCTGCATCGCTTTCTCGGGCGTGAGTTCAACACCTGGGTCGCCTAAAAATAAAAGGCGCTGACAGATGCCGGCGACTGAGTCTGCTAAACGTCGAACCGCGGCTAGGTCATGCTCCACCCATAAAATAGTCACGCCCTCTTCCTTGAGCGATTGAATCAACGATTGGAACACCTGCACCCCTGCTTCATCCAGCGCTGCCATTGGTTCATCTAAAATAAGCAGGTCAGGCTCAGGAATGAGGCTTTGTGCCATTAGAACTCGTTGGCGTTCGCCACCAGAAAGATCACCCATCCGGCGATTTGCTTTTTGGCTGAGCCCCACTCGTTCAAGCGCATATAAAATACACGCTTTATCGCGTGCGGTAAGCGGCAAAAAAGTAGGACGTTTAGAGCTTAGCGCGCGCATAAAGTCCATTACTGTCATGGGCAGGCTACGGTCAAATTCCAACGCTTGAGGTACGTAACCAATGGTGCCGGGCGTAGAGGGCCATTGCAGGCTGATTTGTCCTTGATGTGGCGCTTGGCCCAACAAACAGCGTAACAGGGAGGACTTTCCACCACCGTTAGGACCAACAATCGATGAGATTTGCCCAGCAGGAATGGCAAGGTCTATGTTGTCTAAAATAAGGCTGCGGCCATAGCGTAAACTCAACTTTTCAAACGCAATGCTCGGCCCGCGTGCTTCACGTGAGATCTGTGCTGCCTGTGTGTTCATGAGCCTACCTCGGTTGTTTTTACGTTCACGAGAGGTTGGCCTTGGGAGGACATCTCCTTGATGGCTCTGACGACAGTTTGGAAGTTCTCGGCCATTTCTTTTTCGAACTTTTCAGGGTAGTAGGCACCGTAAATAATGTGAGAAAGCGGATAGAGCTGTACACCGGTCTCGCGTCGAATCGTATCGACATAAGGTGATGGAAAGTTTAGCTCAGAGAAGATGATATCCACGTCCAAATTACGAATCATATCGATAGTTTTTGCTAGCTGGGACGGGCTAGGCTCAATACCGTGAGCAGGCTCAACGACCGCGGTTACTTCAATACCAAATTCGCGCAGCATATAGTCATAAGCACCATGAATAGTAGCGACACGCAGTTGATCACCGGGGATTTGGGTTAGCTGAGCGAGTGCATTAGCACGTATTTTTCGTAACGTTTTAGCGTAGCTACGCGCATTCTTACGGAAAATACTGGCGTGTTCTGGGTCGAGTTTACCCAACTCCTTTGCGATCGTTTGTAGCTGTCGAATGGAGCCGGTAATCGATAAAAACGTATGCGCATTAACGATGCTTTGCCCGCCTTGGCGAGATTGATTCATCGCGCCAATAGCGGGGAGCAGAGGCACATCTTTGTTGGCTTCGATGATTGGGATAGTCGGCTTTTCAGAGGCCGCAATCATGCGCTCGGCGAAGTCGTCATGGCCTATACCGTTTAAAACCACCACATCTAAGGTACTAACGCGTTTGATTTCTTCGGCTCTGGGCTCGTAAGCATGGGGGTTAAAACCTTCGGGGATCATGGGGATAACGTCGGCGTATTCCCCGACTATGTTGGTAACATAGCTATAGTACGGATGTAGCGTTACCCCAATACGTAAGGGCTCTGCTTGGCTGGCTCCGCTCACGGATAGCGCGCTAGTGGCAATCAGTAAGCTCAATAAGCGGATGAAATATGTTGTGGCGTTTGATCGCATGGTATTAGGTTCCGGGGCGGGTGACGCTGGCATCAAAGTGAGATATCACTTGTTTCCAGCCGGAATTAAGTAACGAGTCTAAATGGGTATTGTCTTGGGTGCCGTCGTTGGGTGGTACGGGGCTATCTAGATACCAGAGGCTGGCTTTCTGGGCGTTTGCCTGAGTATGCTCCTTGGCAGGAGGCTGTTGGATTAGGAGTGCAAAGCTGCCAGCAGTTTCAGGCTTTGTTGTCGAACCAACATAGAGCCAATCATGAGTACTGTTCTCCTTTTGTTGAGTCAGTAGCAGCCACTCATGTTCGCCGCGCTCTTGGCTGACCACATCTGTCACAAAAGGAGGGATGTAATCATCGCTGAGCGCTTCAACACTTATGGCTTCGTGTTCGGCAATGCGCCACAGTATTTCTTCTGAGGCAGCTTTTAGGTCCGCATATAAGCCCTGCTCTATGGGGTTTAGGTCATGACGGGAATCGAGTTGCCCAGGCTGAATTGTGGCTGGCTTGGGTGTTGATGAGGCCGATATAGTGATGTACCACGTGGCGATGCAGAGTACGAGCATGGCAAAAATGAAAACACCTATGTTTTCATCACGCACACCTGCGGGCTTAATAATAACGTGAGTACTCATCGATTAAGGCCCTGAATATCATGCCAGTCGACTTCAACAGTATGTCCGGGGCCTGCATCTAGCAGAATATAAAATTCGCCATCGTAGGGTGTAAATTGAGCCGTCGACGTTTCACTGAAGTTATTCTGCTGAATGATTTCTTCATCATACGAAATCAAATCGACGGTGACGCCCGATGCGCCTGAGCCGTCAGAGAATCCCGCGCTGCAGTGAATCTCATCTGCTTTCATGACACATTCGCAAAAAGGAAAGTGCGCAAAGCTCGGTAGAGAAAACGTCAGTAGAAAGCAGCCGACGCTAATCGCTGTTCGTTTATGCATCCCTTCTGCTAACGAACGTAATGAAGGAAATGACGATAAGAGAGAGTCTAATGATGCCATGTTATTGAACCTGCTTTTTCAGAAATTCGGCAGTCGCAGGTGATGCGACGGCTAACGGCCACGTGGTTTTGTGTATGGAGCCGTCCCATCCTTCTACTGTTAGCCACAACTCAGTGTTGGGTGCTGTGTTCTCAGGTACGGGTATGCTTAGGAACATGCGATAAGGTGAGCCGAAGCCCAGTGCGCCAGCGGTGCGTAAACTACGAGGCTTACCTAGGCGTAGATACACGGCTTTTACCTCAGGAATACACGTTTCACACAAGGCAGCTGTAAAGGTTTTCATGTAGCCCGCCGGCCCATTAATGCGTGGAGGCGTTTCAAATTGTTCGGCTAAGGTGACTTCCCACGGGCCAACTGTCTGGGTTCCGATAACATGAGAGCCCAAGCCGTTATCGCCACGAAAAACAGCCATTAACTCGATGTAAAAAGGCGTTAGTACGATGGGGATGAGAATGAGTAGCCCACTGAGATGGAAGCGCCACCGAAACCAGAGGCTTTTATTTCGTTTTCTTTTTTGCTCAGCCCTCGTCAGCGAAGCACCTTGGCGTGTTGGGCTCATGAAGACACTTCTCCTTTAGCCTGTAATGGATGTTGGTTAGATTGACGAGTGTGTGTTGCCTTACGTTCACGTATGACGGCCTGGCTGGCTTTGAAGGTACGCTTTGTCCAGATGGACATGCCACTGAACACCATCATGGTGAGCAACAACCCAAAAAAGAAATAAACTAGCTTTAAGGTTAAGCCGACAAAGTCACCAGTATGCAGTGGTCGCATTGACTCGGTAACAAGTTCGAGCGACGAGTGATCGGATAGACGCTTTGTCTTTTCAATTTTGCCGTTGTACGGATTCACCGAAAAATGCTCAATGATGAGCGGATAACTCTGGCTGCGACCATTCACTATATAGTGGTTATAGGTATTACCGGGTACCGAGACACGTTCAGGTTTTACGTTGGGATACTGTTGTGTGACGACAGCGACGGCGTCGCTAGGCGAAATCATCGGCGGTTCGTCACCCATATTCGTAGGTACATCCTCACGTGCTACATAGATAGGTGGGCCGCTGCTTGAAATGGAAATGCTGTTATCAAATAAGAGGGCTTGAATCAGGAACCAAATACCTGTTATCGAGATAATGAGGATAAATGGGATGGACCAGATCCCCGCGAGTCGGTGGAAATCACCCCAAAAAACGCGAGATCCCCGATTTATGCGCAGCCGAGGGCTAAAAAAGCCACGCCAAAAGCGTTTATAGACCATTAATCCAGTCATTAAAGACAGCAGCATTGGGATACCTAAAAAGCTGACGATGTACCAGCCAATACTAAAAAAGGTAAAGCCGTTATCGAACGGTAAAAGCAACCAGCCGTGAATCGCACGAATAAATTGCCGAAAATCAAACCCTGACGCTGTACCTTGAATAGCCCCGGTGTAGGGGTTGATATAGATAGTGGCGGTTGTTGAGTCGGGATAGCTAACCGAAGCACTCAATGCGAATTGTGATTTAACTGGCCGGGTAATGTTTTCTATGTAGACCTCTGGCGCTGTGCTGTGTACGACATCGATGATTTCATCGTAGGTCAGCACACGGGTTTGGTCGGCTGGCTGATTTGCACGTACAGACGGGTCTACTAGCCAGATAATCTCCTGACTGACGGTCGCGATTGAACCCGTTAAGCATACAAAAAAGACAAAGAGCCAAATCGGCATCGCTAACCAACTATGTACCAAAAACCAGAGCTTAGTGCGGCTTTTGGGCTTTACCTCTTCATCATGGGACATACTATTAACCTGATTATTTCGCACGTTTTGACCCGCGTTATCAATGCTGTGTATTAACTAAACGAATAGCGATGCAAAAAAGTGAAATGGGAATGAAAATTAATTACAAATGAACGTTTTTGAATCGGAGTCTATTGCGTGTTTGGGTCTGCTTTTGGGCTTAGTTTGTGTAAAATGCACGCTAATAGTGCGTAACCGTCATTAAAAAGCGGCTGAAGTAGCGAGAACGGTTGTTCGATGGTGTATGGCTATCGCCCAAAACTTGACTATTAGGTCAGGAAAATCCTATGTTTAATGGATTAGCTAAAAAACAGTTTGTATTTCAGCGGCATCTTTGGGGTTCAGTGGCTAGGTTCTTGCTAAGCCATACTAAAATGGCATTCATTCAGCGCGAATTGATTTGAAGAAGTGAATCGGTTCTGCCATGTAACGATTACACAGAGGTACGAAATACGTATGTCTTCGATAGATACAAAGGCAGCGCAACCTATTCGCTTGTCTTTACGCGGGATCACCAAGCAATATCCTGGGTGCCTTGCGAATGATCAGGTGGATTTAGAAATCCGTGCCGGAGAAATCCATGCCCTGCTTGGCGAGAATGGTGCGGGCAAGAGTACCCTCATGAAGATCATTTATGGTGTGGTAAAGCCCGACGCAGGCAGTGTGGTATGGGATGGTGAATTACTTGAAGTCAAAGATCCTGCGCATGCGCGTCGTTTGGGTATTGGTATGGTGTTTCAGCATTTCTCGTTATTCGAAACACTGACTGTGACCGAGAATATCGCGCTGGCCTTGGGTGATGAGGCCAAGGATATGAAAGCCTTATCCGACAAGATCAAAGCTGTCTCCGAACGCTATGGCATGGCGCTGAACCCTGATCGCCATATCCATTCGCTATCGGTTGGTGAGCGCCAGCGCGTCGAAATCGTCCGCTGTTTGGTACAAGATATTAAGTTACTGATCTTAGATGAGCCAACATCAGTGCTAACGCCGCTGGAAGTGAATACCTTGTTTGTAACCTTGCGCCAATTGGCGAGCGAAGGCTGCAGTATTCTCTTTATTAGTCATAAATTAAACGAAGTTCAAGCCTTGTGTCACTCCGCTACTGTATTGAGAGGCGGCCGTGTTTCAGGCGATTGCGTCCCTGCCGAAGAAGACCCTTCGAGTATGGCGCGTATGATGGTGGGAGATGAAACACCGATTAGTACCGATTACACCAAGGTGACCGGTCAATCCGTTTTCTTGCAAGTAGAAGGCTTAACACTGCTTAGCCCAGATCCTTTTGGGGTTGACCTTAAATCGATTAATTTGAACGTACATGCCGGAGAAATTTTGGGTATTGCGGGTGTAGCGGGTAATGGTCAAGAAGAGTTGTTGGCCGCCTTAAGCGGAGAGAAAACTGTTGAAACTCCGGATATTATTCGCTTTCCGAATCAGGATATAGGGAAGCTTCAACCGGAAGAGCGCCGCGCGCTTGGCTTGGCTTTTGTACCTGAAGAGCGCTTAGGGCGTGGTGCCGTTCCAGATATGAGCTTACGTGATAATGCCCTGCTGACGGGTTTTCTGACCGGCTTAGTCAAGCGCGGTATGGTGAACTTCAAAAAGACCGACGCCTATGCGCAAAAGATTATCGACGATTACAAAGTAAAAACACCCAGCAGCGAAACGCATGCGCGCAGTCTATCCGGTGGTAACTTACAGAAGTTCATCATTGGCCGAGAGATTCTGCAAAACCCGAAACTGTTAGTCGCTGCCCACCCAACCTGGGGTGTGGATATTGGTGCGGCAACAGCGATCCATCAGGCACTCATTGAGTTGCGTGATGCCGGTGCCGCCATCTTAGTTGTTTCTGAAGATATCGATGAGCTCTTTTTAATTTCAGACCGCTTATGTGCGATTTGTGATGGTGAGCTATCCCCTATTAAACCCACCGCTGATACCTCACTTGAAGAGGTCGGCCGCTGGATGGCTGGCATGTTTGCAACGGCTAAAGCCCACGACTTGGCTCACTAAGGAGAGATCATGTTTTTTCGATTAGAGCCTCGGGGCGAGCAGTCTCGATCCATGGCGTACTTGTCCCCCGTACTCGCGGGTCTGTTGACGCTGATTACCGGTGCTATCTTTTTTGCAGTGGAGGGCCAAGATCCGCTATTTGCATTGAAAACACTGTTATATACGCCCATTTCTGATGTGTATGGTTTATCTGAACTGTGTGTAAAAGCGGCGCCTATCATGTTATGTGCTATTGGTTTAGCCGTCGTGTACCGTGCGAATGTCTGGAATATTGGTGCTGAAGGACAGCTATTGATGGGTGGCTTATTTGCCAGTGCCGTCGCTGTTAATGTCATTGAGTCTGACGGTTTTTGGGTGCTACCTGCCGTATTGATCGCCGGTATGATGGGTGGTGGGTTGTGGGCTTTTTTAGCCGCGTGGTTAAAAACACGTTTCCACGCGAATGAGATTTTAACCACCATCATGCTGAACTACATCGCGCTCAACTTCCTCATCTATAGCGTGCACGGCCCCTTGAAAGACCCGGATGGTTATAACTTCCCAGAGTCCGCCATGTTTGGCGATTCCGCCTTGCTCCCTACTTTAGTCGACGGCACGCGTGTCCATGCCGGTATTCTGTTTGCGATGTTGGCTGTTGTCGTTATTTGGGTGCTATTGAGCCGCAGTTTCTTGGGTTTCCAAATCAAGGTGCTGGGCTTAGATGCCAGTGCAGCACGTTTAGCGGGTTTTAAAGATAAAAAGCTTATCTGGATCGCCATGCTGATTAGTGGTGCCTTAGCCGGGCTTGCGGGTGCGAGTGAAGTATCCGGCCCTATCGGTCAGCTTGTCCCACAAATTTCGCCGGGTTATGGCTATGCCGCCATTATTGTTGCCTTTTTAGGCCGTTTGCATCCTGTGGGTATTTTACTCGCGAGCATGCTGATGGCGCTGATCTATATGGGCGGGGAAATGGCTCAAATAGAACTAGGGATGCCGTTGGCCATTACCGGACTTTTCCAAGGCATGTTGCTGTTCTATCTATTGGCGTGTGATGTGTTGATCACTTATCGCATCAAATTAAAGACTAAAAAGCCAACACTGGTGCGAGGATAATCATGGATATCGATCTCATTACGAATATTTTATATGCCATGGTGCGCACGGGTACGCCTCTCTTAATCGTCGCGTTGGGCGAGATGGTCTGCGAAAAGAGCGGTGTGCTCAATTTGGGTCAAGAAGGCATGATGTTGATGGGGGCGGTTGCTGGTTTCATTACGACCTTGTTGACCGGCAGCTTACTGTTCGGTTTTATCGTGGCCATGATGGCGGGGATGATCATGTCTCAGTTGTTTGCCATGATTGCGCTCGGTTTGAATGCTAACCAGGTCGCGACGGGTCTAGCACTGACTATTTTCGGAACAGGCTTATCGGCGTTTATCGGTGCCAGCTATGTCGGTAAGCCGATCGAAGGTTTGAATGCGATCGCGATTCCTGTGTTGAGTGATATCCCTGTGATAGGAAAAATGCTGTTTGCGCAGGATCTCATCGTCTATCTGTCTTTTGTACTATTCATCGCGATTTGGTGGTTTTTTCGCTCGAGCCGTCCGGGGCTGGTGGTCAAAGCCGTAGGTGAGAATCCGCATGCAGCGAATGCAATAGGCTTACCTGTAATGCGCACGCGTTACCTCGCCGTAGCATTCGGTGGGGCGATGGCAGGCTTAGCCGGTGGCTATTTATCGTTGGCTTACACCCCGTTATGGGCAGAGAACATGAGTGCAGGCCGTGGTTGGATTGCCTTGGCGCTGGTGGTCTTTGCTAGCTGGCGTGCCGAACGCGTGTTATTGGGGGCTTATCTATTTGGTCTAGCGAGCATTCTGCACCTAGTCGCACAAGGCTTAGGCTTTGCTGTTTCCCCTAACATTATGGCGATGCTGCCGTATGCCGCGACGATTGTTGTATTGGTTATGCTCTCTCGTAATCAAGGCCGTAGCAAAATGTTCGCCCCTATCTCACTGGGTAAGCCTTTCCATCCCGCAGGATAGCGGGACAGAGCACAGTGTAAAATAAACTGACAGATAATAGAGACACTTTCTATGACGCTGAATACAGGCGCATTATGGATTAAAAACCCGCTCGCTATTTTGGCTGCCGATGGCGAAGACGCGAGCGGCGGTATCGTTATGCAAGACGGTAAAATTGTTGAGCTGGTGGCTGGCGGTCAGCAACCGACAACGGCGTATGATCAAACATACGACGCTAGTCGCCATGTGGTTTTACCCGGGCTGATCAATACGCATCACCACTTTTACCAAACGCTCACGCGTGCTTATCCTGACGCGTTGAATAAGGAGCTATTCCCGTGGCTTAAAACCTTGTATCCGCTATGGGCTGGGTTAGAGCCTGAGATGTTAAAGGTAGCCACCACGCTAGCGATGGCTGAGTTGATGCTATCAGGCTGCACCTTAGCGGCTGATCATCACTACTTGTTTCCCAGCGGTATGGAAGAAGCGATTGATGCGCAGGTGGAGGCTGTCAATGCACTAGGCATCCGCGCCATGCTCACACGAGGTTCTATGAGCTTAGGTGAAGACGACGGTGGGTTACCGCCGCAGTCGACTGTGCAAACGGAACAGCAGATTATTGATGATAGTGAGCGTCTCATTCAGCGCTATCACCAACGAGGTGAAGGCGCGATAGTACAAATCGCCTTAGCACCGTGCTCGCCCTTCTCTGTTACACCAGAGATCATGAAAGCTAGCGCATTGCTATCGGAACGTAACGACGTTCGGTTGCATACGCATCTGGCTGAAACGATTGACGAAGAAACATTCTGCCTGCAACGTTTTGGAATGCGTACGGTAGACTACCTAGAAAGCGTCGGCTGGTTATCGAGCCGAACCTGGCTAGCGCATGGAATACACTTCGATGATGACGAGATAAAGCGCCTAGGAGCCGCAGGAGTCGGTATCTGTCACTGCCCTACTTCTAACATGATGCTTGCCTCGGGGATTGCGCGCGTTAAAGAGCTTGAAGCCGCAGGGGCGCCCGTGGGGTTAGGTGTGGATGGCTCTGCCTCCAATGATGGATCGAATATGATTCAAGAAGTTCGCCAAGCATTGTACCTGCAACGTTTACGGTATGGATCGTCCAGCGTCACGCATTTCGACGCCTACCGCTGGGCAACAGAAGGTTCAGCGAAAGTGCTTGGGCGAAATGATGTGGGCGTAATAGCCGTGGGTAAGCAAGCTGACTTAGCACTTTTCACACTCGATGAAATGCGCTTTTCCGGTAGCCACGACCCCTTAGCCGCGCTGCTATTATGCGGAGCGCATCAAGCCGATCGCGTTATGGTGGCAGGCCAATGGACGGTCATTAATGGTGAAATACCGGGGTTAGATACGCAACAACTGATCGCCGATCATTCCCAGATGGCGCGGCGATTAGTTACTAAACTCGCTGGATAATATGGAAAAGGGCTCTAGTGAGCCCTTTTCTTAATAAGAGAGATGAGGGGCTGTTGTGATTAACTCATTTCTACCACGATACGACCGGTGATCTCCCCTTTTTCCATATCCGCAAAAATCTCGTTTATATCTTCTAGCTTCTTAGTTTCGATCGTTGCTTTTACTTTACCGTCAGCGGCAAACTGTAGGCATTCTTTTA
>Ga0115007_10001315_pt1 | contig 16058 bp, 10 predicted proteins | sample ArcOceMetagenome_2_FD_87166 | JGI IMG/M metagenome (GOLD analysis project Ga0115007, IMG submission 87166) | Marine eukaryotic phytoplankton communities from Arctic Ocean - Arctic Ocean ARC135M Metagenome | ecosystem: Environmental > Aquatic > Marine > Oceanic | place: Arctic Ocean | collected... | reverse complement strand
GTGCAACATGATTGATGGGTTTTTCCCCCCCATTAGGGGCCAACGCATTGGACAGGGATGTTTTTGCTAACGCGGGGGAAAAAAAAATGCAATGAAAGCAGATGACAAGGGGGGGGGGGGGAATCCCACACATGACACATGGCTTTATTTGATATACTAGTATTTGTTTCGCTTATTTCATTGATTTCTTTCTTTCTTTCTTTTTTACAATTTTCAGATCAAATCGGATGTTAAAAATTGTGATCCCAAAAATGATCCTCGCTGCATACCGGTATTAAATGCTGACCAGGCTCTTTGTAAATACGGCCAAGGTGGTAGTAGCGCACGAAGTGAAGCATGTAAAAAAGTTAAGGCTGCTGGTGGGAAAATTGATATTCCAAAACCGGTTCAAAGTTTAGGAGGTGCATACGCCATGTAAAACAAACAATAATAATAATAATAATAATAATGAAACAGCTACTTTTTTGATTGAACATCATAATAAAGGAAATGAAACAAATTAATACTTTTCTAGCTAGTACATCATTCTAAATCAAATTCAGGCATATTTTATAATTTTATGAATAATTATTGTTACATTTTGGGGACACATTTATCCCTAATGTATTTTCCAAGTTTATTGATGCGATCATCAATTTCAGTAAATGCTTCTGGTTGTGACATAATAAGTTCGTATGATAATACATCGCCTTTCAAAGCCTCAATTAGACGATTTGAAATAAGGCTTCTGCTGTTACTTCTAATGCTACTGCCGCTGTTGTGAGACGCCAACACCGCAGCCTCTTGTACGACTGATAATACTGGTAATTGATAATGACGATGATTATATCTTAATTCTTCATTGAATGAAACGTAGTCACAAATTCTTTCAAAGACTAAATTTTTCCATAATTCTATCCGATTAAAATGTAATTCCGGAACAATAGTTGTATTAGAATAAATTGATTTTGGTGTCATACAACGATCATTATCAATAGCTGTATAATATCGATTATTAATACTACTACCAAAACCGTTCGCCTGCTCATCATCGTCATTATTATTGAAAAATAGAGAAGATGGTTGATCATGATGATTACTGTTTTTCTCATTCTCATTCTCATTCTTCTTCTTATTCTTATTCTTGTTGTGATTATTTTTAGAAATATACCGAAAATGATTATGTTCTGATTTCATGCACGCTCCCAAGTAATGAAAAATAGCATAATTTATGGCACTTATTTGCTTTTGATGTTGTTTAAGTTTTTTTAGTTGTCCTGCCGTCATCCCATCAACATCATTATCAGAATCATTACTGGAGGTAGTTTTGAATATTCGAGCATGTTTCACAATAGCTTCCTTATCAACATCTTCGATACCATCTAACCAAAGCATAATAGATCCGTCTGCTGCTATTATCGTTGTTGAATTAGTCTTTTCTTGTTGTTGTTGATGATGATCATTTGAATTGCCTTCCTTATTCTCCCTCGTACAGTCGAGATTATCATATATAATACCCAACGTCTTCTTTGTTGCCTTTTTCTTATCATTGTTATTATTATCTTGCTGTTGCTGTTGTAACTGTTGACTAGAAAATTGATAACCGACACATGGCAAAACAACATAAGTTTTTAATATTTGATCCAAATAATATGCCTTTATTTCTCGTAAATGTGATTCGGCATCATAATGTGTCATATCGGCATAGGAAGATTTTAAAAATGCCTTGATTGTTTTTTCTGTAGTCCTACTTGCACTTGAACTGGTGGTATGTGCAGTACTACTACTAGTACTAGCGATCGTCGACGACGCTATTTTGGGTGTTTCAAAGTACACTTGCATCGAAAAACCACAACCCCAGTCCGTATGTAGTGAAATAGGTTTTACTTTATGAATGGTTATCACTTTATCATTGGAGTTTTGTTGTTGTTGTTCTTGTCTTTCTAGTAACCATTCACGCCAACGATACTTGTGTTTGTATTCATTATTATCTCCTTCCTTTTCTACTACTTCTTCTTCTGCTACTTCTACTTTCTTTTGATCGTTTTTTCTGTTATCATCATTGTTGTTGCTCCTGGTGTTATTATCATCGCTATTTGTAGAGACAATTAGTAATGGAGAATAACCAACATCATCATCATCATCATTATGATTACTAATGAAGTTAGTACCTATTATAATTCTTAGTACCGAACCAAAGACTCCAATAAAGCATACGATCAAAAATTGTCGTGATCGAAGCATTTCTGATTACTATTAATTATTATTTCTCTTGGATTTTTTTTTTGCTTAATGAGGTTCTTTTTTTCCTTTCTTTCTTGTTAGTTTATTAACCGCATATCATTTTATTTTGTCCAGAATAGAAACGGTGGTCGAAAAGAAAAGGTCGTCGTCGAGAATGTCGTCGTTTCAATGATGTTCAATGCGTTCAATGTAATGTCATCGTCGTTCTTTTTTATCTTTTTTTTGGACTAGGGGGTCAGAGGAAATATGATATTTCGCTCAATATTTAAATGATGACATTCAAAATATGATAGTAACAGCAATAACATATAATAACATGCATGCATGCATGCATGCGAAGTCAAGAAAATAGAACAATTGCAAGCGAACGCTGTCTATTGTATTGTATGATATTGTATCAGCAAATCGAGAATACATACTATCCATAATCTATAAATCTATAAATCTGTATTGATTAGTACTGATCATAATAGGCGTGACTATTGAAAAGAGGGACACAGTTCAAAATTCAAAACGTGAGATTTTCGATTTTTAGGAGAGAAAATAAAGGCAAAACTACAGTTTATATTATATATATATATTACGCGAAGACGATGACGACGACAAGGCCATTACAACTTCTACTATTCACATTTCTATCTCTATTATTATTAAACGTTTCGGATTATGTATATGTGGTACATGCATCAATTGAAGTTATTGATATTGGAAAAAGTTATCAATCTCGACCAGATAAATATGTTGGATTACAAATGAGAACTGGAATAGAATATTCAGCACGATTACAACGTATTCCTGGTGATCAACATCTTTGTGGTGATAACCAAGTGGATTTGACGATAGTACCAGATGATGGTCTTCCCGGTACGTAGGGGTAGTATTTGTTTTGAGCTAGTTAGTTCGCTACTTGTTACAAATAGGAACTATTATTATTTATTCTAAAAGCGAAAGGAAAAATAAATAATGAAATGATTCCTTTTTTGTTTGGTTTTGAAAATGATCCCGTTAAACTTAGAACTAATCACACGATTTGTTAATATTTTTTCTTTTGTATTTATTACCGATATGAATGACAGTCGCCCTAGTGGTCAAGAAAGGGTTGTGTTCGTATGCTCAAAAGGCTGAGTTTGCATCACGGAATATACATCCACCAGGTATTGTAAAAGTTCTGATAATTGACGGAGAAATCCGAATTAAAGACGATGAAGACGACGAAGATGAGAATAACGACTACTACTATGACTACAACTACAACGACGAAGAGAAGGAATTCGACGCATCTACTAATCAACTTCCGTTATTTGATTACATCAACGTCGAGGATGATAAAAATACCGCTACTACACGTACTTTGAGAAGAAGAAATCATGAAGATGATATCACAGTAGCTATATTACATGTTTCTTATCAGACTGGATATGAACTTCTTGATATAACACTTAACGAAGAGAATGATGTGAAGAATGCGGGTGGGATGCTTGTTAAGTTAGATGCGATTACTCCTCCAGCCAGTCGAACCGACGTAATTATTTGGGTAACTCTTTCTTTCTTAATGTCATGTATTCTCTGTTGTTGTATGTCCAATGCTGTTTCAGATCTTTTTGAAGAACCTGAACCAGAACCGGAACCACGTCGGAGACATCGACGGTTGCGGTTAACTACGGAGCAAGTAGTAAAGACATTTCCGACTGGTATATTTGATGGTAATCAATTGATTTACGAAACAACAACAAGTAATAGTGCATGTTGTAGTAGTGATACTTGTAGAAAAACAGGGGAGGAGGAGCATGCTAATAATCTTTTTCAGCCAGCATCACACTCATTGGATGCATGTGCAATCTGCCTTGACGATTATGGAGTTGGAGATAAGTTGCGATGTCTGCCATGTAGTCACGCCTTTCATGCCAAATGCATTGCAAAATGGTTGATTGAGAGATCGGCAACCTGTCCGTTGTGTAAAATTGATTTGTACGAAGAAGAAGTAGACGATGATGACGAAGACGAAGACGAGATTGAATCGGAACAACAAAGAAATCAGCAGGCTCAGGGTCTATTTTCATCTTGGGCCTCAGTTCCACCAGAAGCTCTAACCTCGCCAACGACAACGGCAACAACGACTGAACCTGTAGGCGGCTCTGAAGGATCGTGGTGGAGAAGAATTTGGAGTACAAATTTATTCAATAGTCCAGGACAGCAGAGACGAATCGACGCAGCCACAAGAGCCAATGAAACATTGACAGAACCATTATTGCAACAACAAGAACCCGATAATAATATACTAACACCAACACAAACACAAACAAATAATAATGCCAACGTCCAAGAAATACCTATACCAGATGAACCAAGCACGACGATGTCTTCAGGGCAAGATGAAGAAATGGCCGATGGGGGGTCTAGTTCTCTCTAGCTAGTTACAGAATACATATATATTTACTATAACCTTAACATTTGTATGGTAATTTATATTCTTATTTTATATGATACAGTTGATCACTTTTATTTTGTTTTCGTTCTGTTTTATTTACAATTCGTTTTTCCTTCCTACTTTTTACTTAGTTTTTCTATTCTTCTATTCCAAATATTTTGCCATAGTTTCACCACGTTCCCAGTCTTCATTCCAGTCTACCATAACCGCGGCCATTTGTAGTTGAGCGCGTTTGGTTGCCATACGAGCAGCAGCAGTAACACCATTTCTTGTTTTAATTTTGGATGATGCAGCACCATCCTCATTATCATTAACAACAGTAGTAGCGAAACCGTTCTTACTAGTAGTAGCAGGAGTAGTAGCCGTTATACTTGCCGTTGTACTCACCATACCTAATGTTGCAGCCTTTACAGAACGTAAATTAGTAGGAACATCTTCACGGATTCGCCATTCTAATGCAGCAACTGGTACAGGTCCTTTTGGTCGAACTAAAACATCATAGGAACATAATACTTCCTTTTCACCAGTAGTTGAATTAATTTGATCTTGTACTGTCCACGATCCATCAAATTCACTAAAGAATTGAGAATCAACACATTTAAAATAAATTTTACGTGCATTGGATGTTGATGATGTTAATATACGTTCTGTCATATCCATAGTAACTGATGCCGAAAAATCAAAACCAATAATTTTTTGTGCACCAACTTGATACAATTGACATTTATAGGAACCATCACCAGGTAAACTAACAATTCCATCACGCGTTCCTCTATTATTTTCACGTATGACACGACTTTCCTTTAAATTTGTTACATGAGTTGATAATCGATCATAATCAGTTAATATTGACCATACATCATCAACAACAACACCAGGAATTGATATATCACCCATAATGCGACGCGAATTTGATGTTGGACGTTCAATACGAACAGCAACTAATTCACATGATTCATCATCATTATTTCCATTTTGTTGTTCTGATCCACCAAACCACCATACATTTAATGATGTTGGCGTAGACATTGGCGTTGATTTTGATAAAATATTATTACTGATAGTAGACGACGATCTTCGTGTTGTTAAAGAAGGGTTTGTGAATCCGAACGAAAATAAAGACTCAGGGCTAGAAAGAAGTATTAGTAGTAGCAGTATTGGTAGTGATGATACTTGCAGCGATTTTGTTTTCGACATAATTATTACTGGCGTCGGAGAAGTTCTTGGTCGTCGTCGTCGTCGTTGTCGTTGACTTGAAATTGACGAATTAGTAGTAGTTCCTGTAATACATGTAGTAGTATGAGTGTTATTTGCCATTGTACTGTATTGCTTATATTGAATATATACGATTGATTTGATTTGATATATTCGTTGCTTATTGTTATTGTTGGTTTTTATGAAACTTAAGTCGGTGGATGTTTTCTATTGTGTGGTAGGTTGTCTATTACAATAGCGCTTGTACTGTACTGCCTTTTTGTACAAGATGAAAGCAGTAGTAGCAGTTAACACCGGAGGTTTTAAAGAATTTTGGTCTGAGTGAAGAAGAATATGCCTGTACAGCTTGTTCTCTTTGTTGGCGCGTGCATGTGGTGAGATGTGTTGATGCCAATCTCATGCTTTTTTCTGCGAGATCTGACGCGAACGTCACTCCATTTTGTTAAATAAAAAATATGACGGTGCGCGACAACACGTGAACAATCGCGCGCTTTCACATAGTATGTGATTGAATTTAAATATATTTTTATTTATTTTGTTATTAGAAGTTAGTACTGTATTAATTCACTGAGCAAGACACGGTTTATCATCACGATCGACTTGTCTTATTCGACACACTTTCACATCACATCAGCAAGTGACATCGAAATACAGATAAACAGATAAGAACAGATGCCAATTATTATTTTCCTACATGCATGGTATTCTATTATATCACTGTATGAATGGATTATCCTCAGTCATAAAACGACTACAGATCATTACTAGTACATCAATAACCGACTGCGTCATCCACATTCATATAATGATAAACAGTATATAACAATAATGATAGCTTTACTAGGTCCTATGTACGACGTAATATGTATGGATTTTCTTTTTAAAATATATCATATAGTATGATTCATTCGATTCCTTTTATAGGGTTTATTTATTTTGTTAACCGTTACCTACCGGTGGCACAGTATTCAATGAAAACTTACCTCATCATAATACTTTATATTATATTTTCTTGTGTGGTTGAGGCCATGCAACAAGATCATTATAATTTTTTGTTTTCTTTTTATAAATTTTAATTAGTAATCGTTTTGGTTTAATAATAACTTTCACATCTGATGCATTTTCATATAATTTATTAATTTTAAGCTGATAATAACGACAAGAACCACCAGTATCAGTAACAGCAATGATACTGGCCAATAAACCTCGTCCGCCATCCATTAATGATGCATTCACATTTTCAATTTTCACATCCTTTACATCAACAAATGACGGCGATGATGATGATGATGACGGTAATACATCAATACGGATTGTACCAATTCCTTTTGAATCACCTGGATCATCCCATAGATATTTTGTTATGTTTGTTATGTTCTTTGCTACTGCAGTATTATTATCTTGTACGTCATCATCGTTACCATCTGCATTATTATTATTATTATTAGGTATTTCCTTGTCGTTATCATCGTCGTCATCATCATCATTTGTTGTTGTTGTTGTTGTTGTTGTTGTTTCGTCTTGTACCGATAATCCATTCCGGCTTAATAATCGCGGTCCATTCATACGATAATCTTCCATTTTTAATCCATCCTTATACCCACCAGTTGTATTGGAATCATTATGTGCATAATAGTATTTACTTCCAAATGGTTTCTCTTTATAAGCACCTTTCCTATTCTTTGTGTTTGTAGTGCGATTATTATTATTATTACTGTTACTGTTTTGTTGGCTGTTATTATTATTACCAGCTTTCCAAATATCTTTAATTTGTTGATTAGTAGTAGTAGTAGTAGTAGTAGATTTGGTGCTTTTGTTTTTGTGATTAACAGCAGTCGTCGTCGATTTGTCATTCTTGTCGTCGTTTTGCTTGTTATTGTTATTTTTATTATACAGATAAAATGCCAATCCTACAATAGAAGATACACCCACAGTAAAATAAACTATCTCAATACTGCGTTGTTGTTGCTGTTGCTGTAATGGCAACGATGGCAACGACGACGAAGATGATTTGCTCATCATGTTTTTACCTATGATGGCAATAAAGGGTACAACAATCGCTCCAACAAATAATATCGATATAATAATTGTTTCAATAATGGTAGAGAATTTCGGCATTGCGTAGTGGCTGCCGAATCGAGCCGCTTTGTAGTGTGATCGATGGATTGTTATTATATGTCGTTTGTTACGTCTAGCGTCTCCCCACTGTATCTGAAGTTGCAAACTATTATTACTTGACAGTAGGAATGTAGGAATGATAGAATCTTAGTAGATCGTTGATCGTAGATCGGCAGATCGGCGTTTCGGTTTCGTGCTGCTGTGTGATGTCGTGAAGTGAGTAACTTCGTACAGTATAAGTTTCCCCGACCCTCCATAGATTTTGGGGGACAATGTGATAAGGGGGATTGATGGAAGTACGGGGGGGAATTCGCGCCAATATCTGAGAAAAATGGAGAGAAGAACAAAAAAAGGAGAAAAAAAATCGACAATAATCGGCAATCGGCGACATAATCATCATTTTGAGTTTTGCTACTGCTTGATGCTGTATGAGCTGTATGATTTTACTATTAGAATTGAATGCTAATAATAATACAGGATAACTGCACCTTATTGAATAATACTGCTGCATATGGTTTTTTGTTTCCGAAGACGAAGACGACACTAATCGAAGCAGAAGAGGGCAGTGACAATAATCACGAGGAGGAGGAGGAGGAAGAAGAAGAAGACGACGAAGACGTCATCGTCGAAAGAGGAAGAAATGAGGAAGAGGGCGCGATTTTCGTCAACGCTTTTATTGGGCGTTGGTATTTTCCTTCAGGTCGTTTGCTGGACAGGATATCAATTGATCAACAACACACAAGGATTATTAATTACGAACCAAAAAGAAGGGCTAGAAATATTACCAGATCAATTCCAGTACAGTTCTCGATCGAAGAAGCAACAGCAGCAACTCTCTCCCAAAACGATACACGATGGAATAATCGAACGAAACAATTCGTCTACTAGTAGTACAACATCAATTCCAGTCTTTTATAATTTATTTCTGGGCGCTGAAAATGATACTTCACGAGTTCTTGATATTGTATCTGAACAGATGGCCCTATTACGTCCCGAACACAAACCGGTTTATATTCAATCGATGGGAGTAAAGAATCTATTGATTCCAAACACAGAACTTCTTGGATATCGTATTAATGGAACAGAAATGATTACATTACGATCATTGTGGAAATATTGTAAGAAAAATCCGTATGAAAAGGTTGTGTATTTACACAGTAAGGGATCATCTAGGAATTCTTCTGCAAACGAAGACCTTCGTAAATTTTTGACTATTGGAGCTCTATCTGAAGAATGCAGTAAACTTCCGCAAACATGCAATGTATGTTCTTCTCGCTTTTCGCCATTGCCACATCCGTGAGTTTTTTTCTGTGTATGTCTCTACCATGCGCATTATACGCTGTCACATCGATATCTTGTTTATCTATTTTATCTATTCAAAATACTGACAAAAAATACTATCTACAATTTACAATCCCTTAGACATACGAGTGGTAATATGTGGCTTACAAGATGCGATTACGTTCAACGACTTATAGACCCTTATCTCTTTGAAAAACGTATGGACAACATCACCTCAAATTGTACAAGTAATGGTAGGGAGAGTTGTGATGGAAGAATACGATACAGCGCGGAACATTGGATTCATTCTCATCCAACCGTCAAGGTAAGTTTTCTTGAACTACGACCTTTCTTCAAAATTTTGGGAACGAATTGCTAATTTTCGTAACAAAAAACACTAATTATACGTTTCACGATCAATGTTTTTTGATAAATTATACACATATCATAGCCCTGTGACTTGTATCCAGACCCTTCATTCACATGGGATTACGACGGAATACCATCGAATGGGAAGTTTGATTTAGATTTGGCTCCAGCACCCCGATTTGACGTTTTGAAATATATCAAATGGCATAAGTGCGTTGGGAGAGGAGTTCGTCTTGAACATAGGTTAGACGAATACTGGGAATTATACCAGGAAAAACCTGATGAAAACTGGTGGGGTTGGAACTTTTTAAAGACCAGTAACAATAATGCGTGGCTACCGATGGACAAAAGGGCCGCAAAACGATGGAGAAATATCGTATTATGTTGGGGAGGCGTCGTACCGGTAAAGAATAGCAACGAAACTAAAACGACCACAAAAAAATCAAGAGCAAAAACAAAAGAATACATTTTGGAAAAGAAGATTCTAAATGTTTGTCCAAGTGATTCTAGAATCCAACAGGGGCAAGGTATCAATCAAACGATTGATAATGGTTCATTATCTTCGAAGGTTACGACTAGTTCAAAACAAATAAAAGATACAAAGAAACGTGTCTTGATAATTTCCGCTGTTCCACATAACTTGCGGCATATTTTAGCGTTGTGGAGTCAATTGGAATGCTTCACTGTTGGAATCAATCATATCGTATTGGCGGCACCAGCGTGGAGCAGAGAAATAGTTTCCAAAATAATCGAACTTGCGAAACAGAGCATTCCTAGAATCGCCAATGAAGAAGTTTCAATCCAAGTAGAATATTTCCTCAACGATCGATACGATGTTGGACTATGGTGCGATGCGATTGTGTCCTTAAATATAAACGAATTCGATGAATTTGGTCTTATCAACGACTCTGTATTTGCTCTACGAGATTTTGTTGAAGTATTTGATGCCTTGAGCGTCAAGAACGTTAGTTTGACATCGTTAAGTTACTCATATACTCCGAAAAACTTCATAGGCATTCCTGGTCCAGAATATTTTTGGGTTGAAAGTGTTTATCGTGGTTTTACAAGAGAGGGTATAAATATTTTCCAGAAACATAGCTGCGTACCCGCAGACCATCCTTTTTTCTGCCCAGAAAAGTATGATAACAAGGCCTGCATTATCAATAATTTTGAACACGATCTTGCAATTGAATTCCCTTGCGACAAAGTTTTCGGTATTTTCCCGTCGGATACACCAGATATTTTCCTCGAGAAAAATAGACACGAGACATGGGCTAGAAACGGTGCTTATTGGAGAGCTTTGATAAAAGAAGCCAATTTTCCTGTCGCGAAGGTTAAAGAACGTGGTCAGATTGCAAAACTTCCGAGTCCTTTTTTGACGGAATGCACGATGTACTATAATCAAAGTTTGATTAACGCGATTGATTTGTCTTTAGCTAAACCCCGCCATCAAAGGAGGTGGAAGAATCTTGATACGGAGATTCAAAATAATGCGAATGAAATTTTGGGCCTCAACGCTATATCTTGGGAAGATTGGACAACGTCGAAATATGCACAGAAGTCATTCTATGAGCTAACTTTGGAGCAACAGGTTTTTATTACATCGGTCTTGGATTGTACCTCAAAATTATGGAATGCCGACAGTTGTGGTCTAACACTGCATAAAAATAAATAATGTGATAAATACTTTTTTTTCGTGAAACTCACTCGATTGTTTTTTAGATAAACAAACTCATCAGAATTGGACTACGTTGTATTGTATCATCTCCTACAAGAGTAGTTTGAATGAAATATTATTCATCTAACAATATTGGTTACTAGCCAGAAGAAAACACCTACCAACGAATGCATTTATTATTTAATATGTTTGTGATGTAACTTATAAAGTTACCATATTTTGAAAATAGTAGACAGTGATCTATTTTTTTAAATTAAAGTCTCACCTTGAAAGTCCGCTGGCAAGTACTTAGTTTACACTATGCACTAGCTATAATACTAAAAGGTAGAAGCTACATACATGTTCGCATTGGCTTTAGAAAGAAAAAAAACAGGAGACACAAGACGTGCTAGATTATTATATAGAAATTGCAAGAGCCATGCTGGATTGAGGATTCGTATGAGTTCTCGTTTTCAGTTTTTGAGTCGTGTACGACAAAGAACTTGGAGACGTAGAATTGGGATTTAACGCGAAGAACGAAGTGTGATTCCGGCTTAGAAGTAGTTCCATGGCGTCTATTATTACAAAAATATAGAGAGAAGCCTATACTGTATGTTACTTTTCACTTTTCGAAGCATCAGGTGTATGTATTATTGTCCAACACCCAACAACCATAAAAGCAAAAGACGAAGACAAATAAAACAAATTCAAAACAAACAAAAACAAGCTAAAAATGGCAGTCTGTCTTATAATCGGTGCCGCAGTCGTTGTTGGTGGTCCAGCAATGAAAACTGCTACATCAAAAAGTTATAAAAACAAAGTAAAAGCAATGAGAGATGAAGGAAAATTTGAATATATCGCTATCGGAGAGGTTACTTATACCTACACTCGACCTTTACGAGGTACTGCTATAAACGAGCCAATTTATTCTTCCATCGCTTATATGAAACAAGAAATGGAAGGGAGTGGCGATAATCGGATTTTAGCTGTTGTTCGGAAACGGAACGACTCTGTAAATTTCGTTATGTTAGATCGTTCCAGTAGCAAAAAACGTTTCGACAAGAAAAATCCATTAAACAGTTGTTCGATCGATCCTAATTTTAAAACAAATTCGGGTGAAATAATCGTCGCATCACGCGATTTGAAGGTATTAAGAAAAAATGCAAATACATTTCTAATTGAAGATACGGATTATCGTTCCACACAAACTCACCGAAAAGTGCTAGAAATCCAAGTTAAGAACACGAAGAGAACACCGATGGGGAAGGACCGGTTGAGTGGAATGGCACTCTGTGAACTGTTGAATCATATGGCAAACAAAGGTAGTGTTCCTAGAGACTTTCCATCTATTTCGACTAGGGATTGTATGATGAAAGACGAGAATAAGGCTTCTTCTTCGTCAATATCTTCTTCTTCTTCCTCCTCCTCCTCAGTTCAATCTCCTGTCGATGAAAATACATCAGAAAATGAAGATATGATGGTTTCAGATCCTGATTTGACACCTCCTGCTAATGATGATGCTTTTGTAACAGTAGATAGCAACGAGGTGATTTCGTCTGACGAATTGGACGCTGTGATCACAATCGCCACTGCAACTGCCACATCAGAGGAGTATGACGAAGATGTCATTCATGTTGCCATCGCTACTGCCGTAGAATAAATAATTGATGCAAATATATATTTTACGCTATAAAGATAACTCTATTCATAACATAAATAATAACAATATTTTTCTAAATTTATATTATTGTAGATGTAGGTAAGGTGTACTATGATACTACTCTTATTTACCAGTAAGCAGACCAAAGCCGCACATCCGCATCGTACTGAAGTGAAACTATCATTGAAGGTTTCTGTTGCAAATCATTGTTCTTAAAAAGTCGCTACATTACAATCAATGCAGATGTTATAATGACACGATTAGCGGTATGGTTTCAGCTAGGTTGTTAACTGGAAACCAAGAAGCGATGAGTCTCGTGCTCACGCTCTATAAAGTTTAAGCCGACACCATCGATAGGGAGTGATACAACAAATTATCGCAATGCCATGGACTTGATTTTCTTTTGCGCTCCACAAGATTTATAAACGAGAATTTTCGATGGCCCCATCAAACATCATTGAACAGAAGAAAGAAATCAATGCACTGAAAGCAGCATCCACCCCTGTCGTAAAGTCAAATACAATTCTCTATTTGTATCGACACCACCATATTCACGGTCTAAAAGTGAAAGAACTTCGTCTACTCGTGGTCGTTCCTGATTCCAAGGGGAATTGAAACTAGCTTTATTTTTGCGCCATGCATCCAGGACATACTGAAACGATGCATAATTCGGTTTTGCGCCATGAGTCATTGTCAAGAGAAGGGTATCCTCTGCCCTAACCGCTACCTCGGGCATTGTAGATGCCTTTGATAGCCATCCCTTTAATACACAGTTAAAAATTCGCGTGTCTAGGTGTTGTTCCTTTTCATTCATCGATACAGTGAATGAAGAAGAATTAGTACAATCATTGCTGGAATCGTTCTGAGTTGTAGTGGTGACTTGTCGTTGTGCAAAATAATCAATAAGTAGTTCTTCTGCTTTTTCCATTTGTCCTATGTCCGCCCAAGAACGAATGATGGGTAGGTAGGTGAGATTATTAGGTTTGCAACCAGACCTCGGATTATTTTTGTAAATTTCTTGCATTTGTCGCAACAATTCTTCTCCTCGTTTGATTCCGTCTAGTGTTTTTGTTTGGCAGAACTTATTGATAGTCATGTTAAACACCGATGTAGAAGGATCCCAGGAAAGATCATCGCTCTCGGTCGCAAATTGTATTAAACGATCACATCGTTCAGCAGCAACATTTTCTTTCGATTTGCACCATGATGCTACCAATGTTCGTATGAGATCTCCATCTATTCTCATTTCACAAGTTCCTTCATCGTGTTCCTTCTTCCATTGCCAGAAAACTTCTTCAGCTTTCGCCGGATCGAACCGAGCGTGCGTTGTAATCAAGGCCATATACGAAGCACCGACTGGTTTCTTGCTAGAATCCGTTTTGGAATATTCTACTAGCCGATCGAAAATGGCCTGCACCTTTTGAGCAGATTCGGCTGTACGTTGCTTAGACCAGCACACCATGACAATGTTGAAAAAATTACTTTGTACTCTGAGATTCGGCATTTCTCCACTCTCTTCCATTTCAAGCATATGATCCAGTATAGCCTCAGCCCGTTCGGCAGCCAAAGGGTCGCGCGATTTAGACCAGGCGTACAATGCCAATGAAAAGAAGGGTGTTGTGGGTGACAACGAACTACCATTTTCGTGATCTTGTTCGTTATGATCCAAATAAAGAGTGTACAAATCTTCCAATAGAGCTTCAACTTGATCTCCATCACCCCTATGAGCAAAGATATTCATAACTCGTCGGTATGCATTCTTATCAGGCAGAAACTCGACGCCCCATCCACTACTATAAAGTGCTTTGAGTTTGTTAAGTAATGCCAAGGCTCGTTGTGGTGCCTCACGTTTGGCCTCAATCAGGGAGTAAGCTGCAGTTTGTTCCCACGAAAGTAATGCAACCGTGAAGGTGTACGAAGACGGTCGTATTAATGGATTATTCCGTTTACTTTGTGCCATCATTCTATCGAGGATTAATTCTGCCAATCTTGCCCCGTTGGGATTGTTCGGTACTTTTGATTTAACGTGTGTAGTCCCTTCCATGATTTTGTGATATGTGGGAGATTCTAAGGGAATACCCAAACGCTGATAGTTATCTATTTTCCTCCACACGTTCAGGGGAGATAACATTCGTCGTTTATTACTACTGCTACTACTACTACTACTACTACTGCCACTATCGTTCGTTTTGTGTCTGCTAGTATTTTTGTGATAATATGTATGAGGCTTGTCGATATTTTTTTGTTGATTGACATATCCAGTCAACCACTGTTGAGTTACTTGATATACCATCTCGTGTGTTATGTGTTTTTTTGCATCTGGCTCCTTCACCGCTCGATCTAAAATTCGAAAGGCTTGTATCGTGTTTTCATCGTTCTCGATAAGAAAATTCAACAATTTTTCAAATTGTAACCAAGAAAATGAATCAGCACCAATGGGACTATTCAGAATTTCCTTTATTTCAGCTTTTCGAAGATTGGATTGGTACCGAAATTGTTGCTCTTCTTCGTGTTTGTTTATTAGAGAGGTGTCCGTTTGACGTGATGGCATAGTAAGATCAGTTTTGGCAAAACCACTGTCGTGGTTGTTGTTGTCGTCGTCATTAACATTGTCGCGAGATGGGTTTGGAGGCAAGAAGTTAAATATTGTTCTTCGCTGATGGGGATATATCGAATATATATGAAATGGATCTTTCAATGATGGTTGGATACATGATGTGCTAGCGACCGCATTTATCTGTGTTGTATAAAAACTACATTTTCCACTCCTCGTATGATGATGATGGTGATGATGATGGTGATGATGATGATGATGTGGTCGCAGTTGAAATGATGGTTGGATACATGATGTGCTAGCGGCCGTATTTATCCTTTTACTATAAAAGCTGCATTTTCCACTACTCGTATGATGATGATGTGGTCGCAGTTGAAACCCAAAACGACGGGAGAGAAGGACCGATCTCTCTGCTGTACTACAAACAGATTTCATAGCTCATAAATTACTTGCTGATTTCATCATTTCCCTTTGGCAACGAGGTATTTTGTGAAAGTGCGAATGTTCGTAACGAAAGTCTTGACAGTTTTATGAAACAATTTTTGCTGCTGAG
>Ga0115007_10001309_pt1 | contig 16098 bp, 8 predicted proteins | sample ArcOceMetagenome_2_FD_87166 | JGI IMG/M metagenome (GOLD analysis project Ga0115007, IMG submission 87166) | Marine eukaryotic phytoplankton communities from Arctic Ocean - Arctic Ocean ARC135M Metagenome | ecosystem: Environmental > Aquatic > Marine > Oceanic | place: Arctic Ocean | collected... | reverse complement strand
GCAGAAACCTCAAAAGGGAAAAATAAACATTGAACTTTCAGAAGAAATGTCTGACGGTATTTATTCTAATCTAGCAGTAATTACGCACTCTAATTCTGAGTTTGTTGTTGATTTTATTCGAGTAATGCCAGGAGTTCCTAAGGCGAAAGTGAAGTCTAGAATTATCTTAACTCCTCAGCACGCTAAGCGTTTGATGGGAGCATTAAATGAAAACATAAGAAAATTCGAAACGCAAAACGGACCGATTAAAGAAATCAAAGGAATGGATCAAGTCCTACCAATGAATTTCAGCGGACCACAAGGAGAAGCATAGACGAAGTAGAGTTTCGAGTTTGCTTACAGGTTTAAGGTTTGAACTTGGGATGATTCTAGAATCAGTAAATCGTCAACTTCGAAGATTAATAGTCAATTGAACTCTTCCCTCTATTAATAACGCCTAACACTTTGCCAGTAAACTTAGAATTGTTATAAGGAGTGTTTTTAGATTTAGAAAGCATCTCCTCTCTCCTGAAAGTCCATTTTTTAGATGGGTCAAAGAGTGTGAAGTTAGCTACTTCTCCTTCTTCAAACTGAGGAATAGATATACCTAAGATATCTCTAGGAGCTGTGGTGAATTTATCTACTAAATCCTCCAGCGGATAATTCTTTCCTAGTTCAGAATTAGCTGCGCTAAAAGCTGTTTCTAGAGAACTAATCCCGAATGCCGCTAATGTAAATTCTCTTTTTTTCTCTTCTACATCTTCAGGCTCGTGCCCAGAACAGATGGCATCAATAGTTCCGTCTTTTAATCCTTTTATAAGCGCTTTTCTATCTGCTTCTGAACGGAAAGGAGGCAGCACTTTGAACCTAGAATCGAAAGTAGAAACCGCTTCGTCAGTAAAGCTCAGTTGATGCGCATGAATAGAACACGTAATGGCTAATCCTTCTTTCTTGGCTGTTCTAATCATATTTACAGAATCTTCAGTAGAAATAGCTACCACATGGAGCTTTCCTCCAAAGTGTTTCAGTAATAGGATGTCTCTAGAGAGTTGAATCTCCTCAGATACATTTGGAATGCCTCTCATGCCTAGCAGAGTAGAAGTCTTTCCTTCGTGCATTTGACCATCACTTATCAAGTTAGGGTCATAAGGAAAAGAGTAAACTAATGCACCTATGGTTTTGCTGTATTCCAGAGCTTTAGAAAGCAGATTGGTGTTGTTTAGTAATGCAGTATCTTCTGTAAACGCCACGGCACCACTCTGTGTCATGTCGTGAAATTCACTCAGCTGTTTTCCTTTTAACCCTTGGCTAATAGAGCCTGCGGGAAATATTTCTGTAATGGCTGTGGCCGAGTTGTTTTTTAGGAATTGCACCGCAGTATTATTATCTACCACGGGGTAAGTTGTAGGCATGGAAACCACACCTGTAAAACCACCTTTGGCCGCGGTTCTTAAACCATTGGCTAACCCTTCTTTGTACTCATGTCCCGGTTCTCTGAAGTTAGCCCTCATGTCCAACCATCCTGCACTTACACATAAATTTTCAGAGGAGATTTCTTTGGCTGAATCGTCCTTTATTGAAGCAGCTATTTTTAGAACTCTTCCATTCTTTATATGAATGTCTCTTGTCTTTAAATGGTGCTTATTTCCACGCTGGAAAATCCTCGCTTTTTTTATAAGAACGTTCATCTTACTTCCAGAATTTAATCAGAATAATTTCTATGCCTAAGAATAATAGCGCGAGCATAATAAATGACTTCCACAATGTTTTTCCCTCATTTACTTCTTGGATAGAAGCTCCAATTGTATTCATGTCAGAGGTAATCACATTACTAGAAGTCAAGGTTTGCTTTCTTAGCTCTTGCTTTAAGTCGTAGGCGTCATAATAAATGATTTCACTTTCTTTCCTGTTGTAATTGATTCCAATGGCGCCTATCTGGTTATCATTACTATTTACAGCGTAATTACCAGAAACTCGAGCATCAGAACCAGGGAAAATCTCAAAAAGGCCATTTTTTCTTCTGAATTCTGGAATGAACTCATAACCTTCTGCACTTTTCATTTTAACCACAGAATTGGCATCCCCAGAATTGGCAGACTTCAGTGAAAACGCTTTTTCTTCTCCCAGTTCAAAGAATGTTTTGGTAGAAGTCTTGGCGTGATTGGCTATACTGTGCATTGTGTAAACCAGAAGTGCGTGAGAAGCTAAATCTGTTTGAGCTCCTTCTAAACTTGTATTAAACACATACAGCGAGGCATTGTTCTTTTGAAAGTGACTGATAAATGCAGCACCATTTTGCAGGGTGGCTAATTCATCTCTGTTTCTTCTATTTGAGTTCGTAGTTTCGAAGTAAGAGTTTACTTTAGGTAACGGCATATTTCTGTTTTCCGCATCGAAAACATCTTTGTAGACAAGGTGGTCAAAGTTTAGATTAGAAACCTTCGTGTCCAAATTCTTTAGAGCTGTAAATAAATCGGCTTCTCTTAATGTGAAGTATGAATTGTAGCTGCTTAAATCTGCATTGATGGCAGGAATGACTACAACCGTTCCTCCAGCGTTAGAGAATTTATCCAGTTCCTGTTTTAATCCTCCCGATATGAATGAAAGCTGATTAACAATCACTAAATCAAACTCAGAGAATCGATTATAATCTATCTGTTTAGCAGTGAATTTAGAGAAATTATACTCTTTAGTGTTCTTAAATAGGTTGCTAAAAACCTTCTTATTTCCACTGGTTATTTCCAGTATATTGGCTTTCTCAGCCACCTCATACCCAAAGAAAAACTCGTCATCAAAAGTCACAGGATAATCCTCTACCTGCACTTTGGCTTGTTTAAATCCTGAGCTAGAATTCGTGAAAGTAAGCACAGTATCTGTCTCAACTCCAGGGTCAGCGTTAATGCTAATTACAGATTTTTGTATTCCGTTTATATAAAGTCTTAATGGAATATTCTCCTTTCTGCGTTGCAATGTGTTTTTCACTCTCACATGCAGATTCTCTAGTGAATTTAAGTTCCTGCTTGGAGAGCTAAACCAAACGCTGTCTATAAACAAATTCTCAGTGAAAGCAGATGGTGTGGGTAGAAACTGCAGAGAGAACAAACTATCTGGCTGAATATTTTCTATATCGGTCACACTTTTTTGGAGATCAGATAATACATAGACCATCCGCTGGTCTGCTTCTTCTTTGAGAGATAAATCCTTGTGTCTAGCATAAACCTCAGAAAGTGTTCTGCTCTGGGGTGAGAAATCTATTTCAGTAATAAGTTCACTAATCTCTTCTTGGGTCAGCCAGCGCTGGTGTCTTCCTTCGAAGTCATTTGTAATCAATTGAAATACGTCAGTAGGTGAATGGTACTTCACTACTTCTAGTGCTTTATTCTTGGCTATTTCCAAAATGCTCCCAGACTCACTTTCGCTTTCCATGCTGAAGCTATTGTCTATATAAACACCTACGGTTTTCTTGCCTGTCTTAGCTCCATTATCTCCTGTAGGCATAAAGGGCTGAGCAAAAGCGAGAACAATAGCAGCCAAAGCTAAAACTCTGGCGCATAAAATCAGAAAGTGCTTTATTTTACTTTTGGACTTGGTCTCTTGTTTGATTTCTTTCAGATACTCAACGTTAGAAAACTGTACTTTTTTGAAACGTCTAAAATTGAAGAGATGCACCAGAATTGGTATAGAAATGGCAGCTAGTGCGTATAGAATTCCTGGATATAAAAATTGCATCAAAGCACAAAGATAAAGTGAATATGAACTAGATGGAAGGGATTGTGAGATTTTATATTGGTTGCATACCTGAGCCTTTCATTTCTAGTGAGAATTATTAGATTTGGTGTTCTATAATCGGGCTATTTTTGCATGGTGAAGTTCAAAACGAAAAAAGAGTTAAAGGTATTTTTAGATGCCCAAGTGGAGTTGTTCGAAAAGCCAGAGTTTTTTGAGGCAGACCCATTGGGTATTCCTCATCGGTTTTCTAAAAAAGAGGATATAGAAATCAGTGGGTTTTTGGCGGCCACCATAGCTTGGGGAAATAGGAAGTCTATTATCAATAGTGCTAATAGGATGTGTTTGCTCATGGATAATTCACCACATGACTTCATCATAAACCACACAGAAGAAGACTATAAAAAATTAGAGGGCTTTGTTCATAGAACATATAACTCTGTGGATTTGCAATATTTCTTTTTTGCGTTGCAGCGCTTATATAAGGAGCAAAACGGTTTGGAAGGAATTTTCACGGATGGCTTCTCTTCTCATGGAAATGCTGCAGGAGCCATTTCTGACTTTAAAAAACAGTTCTTCCAATTTGAACATCTAAAGCGAACACAAAAACACGTTAGCGATCCTATAAAAGGAAGCTCAGCCAAACGGTTAAATATGTATCTGAGATGGATGGTCCGCCCCGCAGATAAAGGTGTAGACTTTGGACTCTGGAAAAATATTCCATTAAACAAGCTCATGATTCCTTTGGATGTTCACACAGGAAACATTGGCAGACGACTGGGGCTTTTAATGAGAACTCAAAACGACTGGAGAGCAGTTGAAGAATTAATGACTGCACTTAGAAAATTTGATTCAGAAGACCCCGCCAAATATGACTTCGCGCTATTTGGACTTGGGGTGAGTGGCTTTTAGTATTGGAGGGCAGTTTGTTTTTTATTATTAGGTAGTTTATGATTGCATAATGTCTAGCTAAAAGTCTACTAGAAATTCACTCTCTATTAGAAAGCTTGATGACTCATGAGCAAAGCGTACAAATAACAAAATAGGAGATAGCACCTTAAATTCTTGCAAAAAAAAGTACTCAAAAAAACGATCTATTGGTGTCTTGTAACACCGCTCGGGTTTCGCGTCAATACATAGATAAACAATAAGTTACGTTTTTTTATGCTTAAGGTAGGTCATCTTAGAACAATAGAACAACCTTTATCTGGACATACATGGGGTCTCTTTTTGGTTGTAACTCGGGTTTTAATGCCTAATTTACAAGTGTTACTTTGAACCAAACCTTAATTAATTCCTTGTCCGGATGAAGAATCTATATTCTCCAATCACATTGTCGGTAAAAGATAAATCGTCTTTTCTCAGTACATTCATTTTTCAGTTTGTTTTGTTATTTCTAACCGTTTTTTTTAGTGTCATCTCTCATTCGCAGTGGATAAACTGGCAGGAAGAGACAGATACTCGATTAATCTTAAGTAGTGTGGCTAATTCTGATGGCCAAGAAAAAGACATTTCAGTTGGTGATTTAGACAATGATGGATGGGATGACGTTATAGTAGTTAGAAAGGAACCTTTTTCTATTCAAACAGCTGCCGCTGAAACAGACTTGTTACTGATGAATATTAATGGAGTACTAACTGATCAAACAGCACAGTTCGCTCCAGAGTTCTTGACTAATTTAAGTTTCGCTAGAGATGTGGTCATAGATGATTTTGATGGAGATGGTTGGCTGGATGTCGTTGTTGCAAACACTTTTGGGCAGCAACCTATTTATTATTCCAATCTTGGAGAGGATGGTTCAGGAACTTGGTTAGGATTGGCAGATGAGACTTCTACAAGATTTCCTATGTTAGTCGATGATACCCCTTTAATTTGTGCAGTTTGGAGTGGTGATATTGATATGAATGGAACTATTGATTTATACTTTGTAAATTATAAAGTAAATGCTGCAGGTGGCACGGCTAAAGATTTTATGCTTCTTAATGATGGAACAGGCGTATTTACAGATGAAAGTGAGTCTAGGCTTGGGGAATTAAGAAATTCAGCTTTTGGAACAGCTGCGCAAATAGTAGATTTTGATAACGATGGTGACAATGACATTCTCAAGGTATCTACCTTATATGGAGTAGCTCCTTGGGGTGGGAATGGTCTTATCTTGATGTTCAATGACGGTGCCGGCAACTTTACTAATTGGCAAAACATAGCGCCCTTTGCTCCTTATATGTTTGAAGTATATGACTACAATGATGACGGTTTATTGGATGTTTTCGTGGTAGATGACGGAGCGGATTATGTACTCATAACTAATTCTGTTATTCCAGATACAAGTGTAGATGTAACGAGGACTAATGCTCTTAATGCTCCTACTGGCTTTGGTGGAAATGTGCACAAAGCAGATTTAGATTTAGATGGTGATATGGATGTAATCGTATCTGATGTAGATGTAGATATTCCTCCATGCTTGTCTGGAAGAGAAATGGCTATTCTTCAAAATAATAATGGGATTTTCACAGATACTTATGAAGGAACAGGCACATTTGATTGGGCAGACAACAGTTATGATGTAGGAATTTTAGACATCAATAAAGATGGACTTCAAGATTTTATTACGGGTGGATGCTCAGGTTATAAAGTATTCATGAATACCAATTGTGACTTGGTGACTACAGGAGCAGATTTAGATAATGATGGTTTGCCAGATGCGTGTGACCCATGTCCAAACGACCCCAATGTAAATTGTACAGAAGAGCTAGGGTTTCCTACCGTAAATACTGATTTTACGATAGCTCGTCAATGGAACGAAATGCTTTTGGCTTCTATAAGAAGAGATTTTGCCAGGCCGACGATCCATGCTCGAAACCTATACCATACTTCGGTAGGGATGTATGATGCATGGGCTGCTTATCAGCCAGTAGGATGCACCTACCTTTTAGGAAAAACTGTAGATGGATTTACATGTGCTTTTGACGGGATACCCGCACCTACAGATTCACAAGCTGCAAAGGAGGAGACCATTTCATATATGGCATATAGGTTATTATCCTATAGATTCCAAAATTCTCCTGGAGCTATAGAGCTCCAGCAAGCTTACGATTATCATATGGGAGTTTTAGGGTATGATACCTCAGTAACTAGCCAAGATTATTCAACTGGTTCTGCAGCTGGTTTAGGAAATTATATCGCTCAGTGTTTGATAGATTACGGTGTTTCGGATGGGGCTAATGAAGCTGGTGGTTTTGGCAATACTTCATATACCCCAGTTAACACACCGCTAATAGTAGACCAACCAGGAAATCCTACATTGACGGATTTTAACCGTTGGCAGCCGCTTACTTTAGACGTGTTTATAGACCAAGGTGGAAATGAAGTCTCTGGTAGCACGCCAGAATTCTTAGGACCAGAATGGGGTCAAGTAAAGAATTTTGCTCTTTCTGATGATGATTTGACTACCTACAATAGAGATGGTTTTGATTACAAGGTTTACCATGACCCAGGAACCCCGCCTCAACATCAATTAGACGGTGGAGGACAAACAGAAGATTACGCCTGGGGATATGAAATGGTAGTTCTTTGGTCTTCACATTTGGATTCATCAAATCCTGCTACTCTGGATATTTCTCCAGCCGCTTTAGGAAACAGAACACTTCCTACATCCATAGTTGATTACCCTTCATTCTATAATCAAGTAGACGGGGGAACTATAAGTCCAGGTCATGCCACTAATCCAGCTACAGGTTCAGCGTATACGCCTAATGTAGTTTCTAGAGCGGATTATGCCAGAGTTCTGGCTGAGTTCTGGGCAGATGGCCCAGATTCTGAAACGCCTCCAGGTCACTGGTTTGGGATTTTAAACTATGTAGATGACCATCCAGATTTAGTAAGGAAGTACAAAGGTCAAGGTGCTGACCTAGACCAAATGGAATGGGAGATAAAAGCATATTTCGCTTTAGGTGGAGCCATGCACGATGCAGCCGTTACAGCTTGGGGTTGTAAAGGATGGTACGATTATATTCGTCCGATTTCTGCTATTCGTGGAATGGCCGAATTAGGACAAAGAACTGATGCTGTAGCTGCTAACTATCACGCTGGAGGAATCAAATTGATTCCAGGATACATAGAAACGGTAGAAGAAGGAGATGCGCTTGCCGGATTAGGAGATGTAAACGTGGGAAAAATTAAAATTTATGCTTGGCGTGGAAATGCTTCTATTAATAATGTAGATACAGATGAAGCAGGAGTAGACTGGATTTTAGCGGAAAATTGGGAGCCTTACCAAAGACCTTCTTTTGTAACACCTCCCTTCGCAGGGTACGTTTCAGGTCACTCTACTTTCTCCAAAGCGGCTGCTGAGGTACTGACAGAATTTACTGGTGATGCATACTTTCCTGGTGGATTAGGAGAATTTGTAGCTCCAGCAGATGAATTTTTAGTGTTTGAGGATGGCCCAAGTCAAAACATAACTTTACAATGGGCTACTTATAGAGATGCAGCCGATGAATCAGGATTGTCCAGAATCTGGGGTGGTATTCATCCTCCTGCAGACGATATTCCAGGAAGGTTTATGGGAGAACAAATAGGCTTAGATGCTTTTGCGCTTGCGGATCAATACTTTAATTCTGAAGGCGGATGTACAGATGAAACAGCTTGTAATTATGATGCTACGGCACTTTGTGATGATGGAACTTGCCTTCAATTGGACTCCTGCGGAAACTGCGGAGGCTCAGCGAATGCCGGATGTACGAATGCTATTGCATGCAACTTTGCACCGCTAGCTGTCTGTGATGATGGTTCATGTATTCTTCCTGATGGATGTATAGATGTTCTAGCTTGTAATTATGATGCTGCGGCTTTATGTGATAATGGTACTTGTGAGTTTACGAGTTGTCCCGGGTGTACAAATCCAGAAGCATGTAATTATGTTCCCGCAGCCACCCAAGATGATGGCAGTTGTATTCTAGGAGGATGTGATGATGCTACAGCTTGTAACTATGACACTGCTGCAGCATGTAATGATGGGTCTTGTGTTTATGGTCCTGTAAATGATATTTGTACCAATGCTCTTCCTTTAATGATAGGAACGAATGTTATAGATAATACGGGTGCTTGTGTAGATGAAGGGTATGTAATTCCTGGGACAGGATGTAACATTACCACAGGATGGTGCCCCCAAAATGGGGTGGAAGCAGATGTGTTTTATACCTTTACTACTCCAGCCATTCCAGCTATTATTTCTATGGAAACTTCCTTCGATGGTTCAGGTACTCAAACTGATACTCAGATAGCTGTTTTCGGAGAATGTGGTGGGGTTTTAATAGCCGCTAATGATGATGGAGGAGCTGACCAATGGATGTCTCGTTTAGAGTTTGCATGCGGAGAATTAGAGTTGAATACCACGTACTTATTACTCATAGATGGATACGGAGGAGTAAATGGAACCGCAAATCTGGAGTTGACTATGGACAGTTCTACTTGTCCTATTCCAGGATGTACCACTGGAACCGCGTGTAACTTTAATTCAGCTGCTACAGTTGATGATGGCTCATGTTTAGCAAATGATGATTGTGGAAATTGTGGTGGTTCTGAGACTTCAGGTTGTATTGATAACGAAGCTTGTAATTATGATGCTTTAGCTGCATGCGATGATGGAAGTTGTGAGTACTTAACTTGTTCTGGATGTACAGATGATACCGCTTGTAATTATGATATTATTGCCAGCATAGATGATGGTTCCTGTTTACAATTCGATGGATGTGGTAATTGTGGTGGGATGGCTATAGCAGGATGTACCGATTCGGGAGCTTGTAATTATGTGTTGGAAGCTTCATGTGATGATGGCTCTTGTGACTTCACCTCTTGTTCTGGATGTACAGATATCAACGCGTGTAATTTTGACTTTATAGCTACACTAGATGACGGTTCATGTCTATATCTGGATGAGTGCAGTGTTTGTGGAGGAAATGGTATAGCTGGGTGTGTGGATATGGCCGCGTGTAATTATGATGATACAGCTTCATGTGATGATGCCAGCTGCGAGTATGTGACATGTTTTGTTTGTTACGGAGATTTTGATGGAGATATGATGGTTACCGTTAACGACCTTACCATTATGCTAGGAGATTTTGGTTGTTCAGAAAACTGCACGGCAGATATGGACGGAAATGATGCTGTAGGCGTTTCAGATTTAGGAGAGTTTTTAGGGGTGTTTGGAGCTGTATGTGAATAGTTTTAAGTCAGAAGCTCAGTTTTGTTCAGTCAACCAGTAGGTTTCTGCACATGTTATTTATTATTAAGACACATAAAAGTACTTTCATAAGTGCGATAGCCTCAGTTTATGAGGAAATTCTGTGTGGTGAAAATGCTGTTCTAGAGTTCTCCCGTACTGTTTTCTGTGATTACAATTAAAAAAAATAAAACAAAAAAAACTCCCTGAATTTTAATTCAGGGAGTTTAATTATATCTAAAAGAAAAGAATCCAAAAGTCTTGCCTCTTGAGTATAGCCTATTTCTTAAAAGCAGTACTTATTCTCGGCTATAGCTTTTTCAGCTACTTTTCTTCTTTCTTCCTTAATGTTAAACGGAGTCATTTTAGTGAATCGTTTTAATCCCATTTGCATCATTCTCATTTCATCTCCTTCTGCAAAGGACCATAGAGCAGATTTACCTGCAGTAGAAATTTCTTCAGCAGCATCAAAGAAGAATGATTTCATTAATGAGATTTCTAACTCTACAGCAGATTCACCACCTTTTCTTCCAGCTAATTTTTCCACACGTAGAAGTAAGCTTTCAGCCACGTATGTCTGAATAGTCATGTCCGCTATGTTTCCTAAAATCTCTTGTTCTTTAGCCAAGCTCATCGTGAACTTTTGCGCAGCTGAACCAGCCATCATAAGAACGGTTTTCTTGAAATTCTTCACATAAGCTCTGTATTCGTCAAAAACTGTTTCTGGAGCCGAACCGAAGTCAGGGATAGAAGTTAACTCTCCTGCCACAGCCATAGCTGGGCCCATTAAATCAAGTTCACCTTTCATGGCTTTTTTTAGAATCATGTCTACCGTTAACATACGGTTGATTTCATTTGTTCCTTCAAAGATTCTGTTGATACGAGCATCTCTATAGGCTTTTTCCATTCTGGTTTCAGCGCTATACCCCATTCCTCCAAAAATCTGCACACCTTCATCCACGGTATAGTCCAATACTTCCGAACCGAATACTTTAAGAATTGCACACTCAGGAGCAAAACTTGCTATTCCTTTAAGCGTAGCAATTCCTTTTTCCATTCCTCCCTTTTCTAAGGAAGCTATAGCATCATCTATATTTTGTGTAGCTCTATATACGGCAGATTCTAATGCAAAAGATTTCACAGACATTCTAGCAATCTTCTCTTTTATCATTCCGTATTTAGAAATAGGTCTTCCGAACTGATTTCTTTCGTTAGAATAATTTACCGCATCATCTATAACACCCTTACTTCCTCCTAATACACCACCTGCTAATTTTATTCTTCCAATATTTAGAATATTCACGGCTATTTTAAAACCATTGCCACGCGTAGAAAGAAGATTCTCTGCAGGAACTTGAACGTTATTAAAGAATACCTGTCTGGTAGAAGAACCTTTGATTCCCATTTTCTTCTCTTCCGCGTTTAGAGTGATTCCTTCCATTTCTTTGGTGAGAATGAAGGCAGAAAGGTTTTCGTCATCTCCTATCTTGGCAAAAACAGTGAATACATGTGCAAAACCTGCATTGGTAATCCACATTTTCTGACCGTTGATAGTATACGTTTTTCCATCTTCCGAAAGAACAGCTTTGGTCTTAGCGCTATTGGCATCTGATCCTGAACTAGGCTCAGTTAAACAGTAGCATGCTTTCCATTCTCCAGAAGCTAGTTTAGGAATATATTTGGCTTTTTGTTCTTCATTTCCGTAATACAGAATAGGCAAAGTTCCAATTCCAGTATGTGCTCCATAAGCTACAGAAAATGAATGACCTTGGCCCAAAGCTTCTGTTACAAGCATAGATGTTTTAAAGTCCATTCCCATTCCACCTAATTCTTCAGGAACAGAAATACCTAATAGACCTTGAGCACCAGCTTTAGTGACTATAGACTCCATTAGTCCATCTTCCATAGAATCTATTCTATCTAAATGAGGGACTATTTCTTGGTTCACAAAATCCACACACATCTGCTCCATCATCTTCTGTTCTTCAGACCATTCATCTGGAATGAATACTTCTTCTGGTTTTACATCTCTTATAAGGAATTCTCCTCCTGTGATTGGTTTCTGTTCTTCCATTTTATCAGGGTTATTTGTCATTGTTTAAAGTATAGAATTTGTTTTCAGTCTGGCTGAAAACAAGTTCATTATAATAATTCGAAAATTCCAGCCGCTCCTTGTCCTGTTCCCACGCACATGGTGACCATACCATGTTTCTGCTTTCTTTTTCTTAACTCATTTAATACTTGCACTGTGAGTTTAGCTCCAGTACATCCTAGTGGATGACCTAAAGCTATAGCTCCTCCATTCACATTTACGATATCTGGATTTAAGTCCAGCTTACGAGTTACTGCTAGTGATTGACTAGCGAATGCTTCGTTTAATTCTATCAGGTCTATATCCTTTAAGCTCATTCCGGCATGGTCCAATACTTTAGGGATAGCGTATATAGGTCCTACTCCCATTATTCTAGGTTCTAATCCAGCTACTTGGTAGCTCTTTAGTCTGGCTATAGGTTCTACGTTTAATTCTTTTAATAGTCTTTCAGAAACGATCATCACGAATGCTGCTCCGTCTGAAGTTTGAGAACTATTGCCAGCGGTTACAGAACCACCCTGTGCGAATACAGGTTTTAGTTTAGATAGTGCAGCAGCAGTAGTTCCTAATCTCACACCTTCATCAGTATCTACAGTGTAAGTTTTTACTTGTCTTTTCTCATTTTCATCCAAGAAAATATCTTCTACTTCTATAGGTAGGATATCATCTTTGAATCTTCCGGATTGAATAGCTTCTGCTGCTTTTCTCTGAGAGTGATAGGCAAACTCGTCTTGGTCTTCTCTAGAGATTTTGTAATCATTGGCTACTGCCTCTGCAGTTAGTCCCATTCCCCAGTACCATGAAGGATTTTGCTTTGCAACGCTGGCATTAGGAACTAATCTCCAACCACCAAATGGAATAGGAGACATCGTTTCTACTCCTCCTGCTATAATACAATCCGCCATTCCTGAGTGAATCTTAGCGCTGGCTATAGCTATAGTTTCCAGGCCAGATGAACAGTATCTGTTCACTGTCATGCCTGGAACTGTTTCAGAATTTAACCCCATAAGAGAAATCATTCGTCCTATGTTTAATCCTTGCTCAGCTTCAGGAGTAGCGTTACCTACTATCACATCGTCTACTCTGTTCGGGTCTAAATTAGGCACTTCGGCCATTAACTTCTGTACCACGCTTGCACCTAATTCGTCTGCTCGCATATTTTTGAAAAGTCCTCTAGGCGCTTTTCCTACTGCTGTTCTATATCCTTTAATTATATAAGCGTCCATGATTAATTTCTTAAGATTTTTCCTGATTGAATTAATGATTGCATTCTTTCTAAAGTCTTACGTTCCATACATAATTCTAAGAATGCTTTTCTCTCTAAGTCGAGCACATATTGTTCGCTCACCTCGGTGATTTTACTGAGGTCTCCTCCGCACATAACGAAACCTAGTTTCTCAGAAATCAGTTGGTCATGTTCGCTGATGTATTTACCACTTTTCATGCTGTGGGCTCCTACGTAAACTATTCCTAATGCTTCCTTTCCTAGAACTTTGAATTTATCTTTAGCTGGCTGAGTGTATCCTTTATCCGCCATTAACTTACAAGCATCTTTGGCTTGAGAAATCTGGTGTTCTCTACTCACCGCTATTTCATCTATTCCTCTTCTCATATAGCCCAGTTCGAATGCTTCTTCTCCTGAAGTAGAAACTTTAGCCTGACCTACGGTAAGGAATCTATTTCTCATTTGGTTTGTTCTAATGTCTCCATCATGAAGTTCTTCAGCTAATCTTTTGGTGAACTCTTTAGTTCCACCCCCACCAGGGATAAGCCCTACACCGAACTCTACTAAGCCCATATACGTTTCCGCATTGGCTATTACTTTATCAGCGTGTAAACAAATCTCGCATCCTCCTCCCAGTGTTAATCCATGTGGAGCGACTACTACAGGAATAGAGGAATGTCTAAGTCTCATAGTTGTGTTTTGGAATGCTCTAATGGCAAAATCTAATTCATCAAACTCTTGCTCCACGGCCATCATAAATATCATTCCCACATTAGCACCCGCAGAGAAGTTTTGACCTTCGTTAGAAATAACCAATCCTCGGTAATCTTTCTCTGCCATGTCCACAGCTTTATTTAAGCCAGTAAGAACATCACCACCTATCGTGTTCATCTTCGTATGGAATTCTATATTGATAATTCCATCTCCTAAATCTTTAATAGTCGTTCCTGAATTTTTCCAGAGGATTTTATCTCCTGTTAAGTTAGCTAGAGAAATTTTATCCTGCTGACCAGGAATTTCCTTGTAACTTTTAGAGGGGATATCCCAGAAAAGCTTCACTCCATTTTCTACCTTATAGAAGGTCTCCATTCCAGCAGCATGATTTTCTGCTACCCAATCAGCTACTTTACTATCTGACTTATCCAGAATGGTTTTAACTCCTATGGCATCCCACATTTCGAAAGGACCCATTTCCCATCCAAAACCAGCACGCATTCCATCATCTATCTTATAAAGCTCATCAGCTATTTCAGGAATTCTATGACTCACATAAGCGAAAAGCATATGTGAAGATTTTTTATAAAACTCTCCAGCCTTATCCTGTCCATTATATAACATAGGCAAACGCTTCACTAAATCATCTATTGGTTTAGTCATTTCTAGCGTTGCAAATTTGGCCTTCTTAGATGGTCTATATTCTAAAGTATTCAAGTCCAATCCTAAGATTTGACTCTTTCCATTTTCGTCTTTTACTTTCTTGTAAAACCCTTGTTTAGACTTGCTGCCTAGCCATCCATTCTCTACCATTTTAGAAACGTACTCAGGAATAGCGAACAGTTCTTTCTGTTCATCGTCAGGGCAATTGTCATTTACTCCATTAGCCACATGTACCAATGTATCTAATCCTACCACATCACAAGTTCTGAATGTAGCAGACTTAGGTCTTCCAAGAACTGGCCCAGTGAGTTTGTCTATTTCTTCTATCGTTAAGTCAAGCTCTTTAACTAAGTGAAAAATGGCTTGAATTCCAAATACACCTATTCTATTGGCTATAAATGCCGGAGTATCTTTAGCTAGAACAGTAGTTTTTCCTAAATACTTAGAACCATAATCCATTAAGAACTCAGTCACCTCTGGAGAGGTTTCAGGAGTAGGAATTACTTCCAGTAACTTTAAATACCTAGGAGGATTAAAGAAATGAGAACCACAGAAGTGCTTTTTGAAATCATCACTTCTATCCTCTAGCATAGAATTTATTGGAATTCCAGAAGTATTAGAAGTAATAAGTGTTCCAGGTTTTCTGTGCTTTTCTACCTGTTCGAATACTATTTTCTTAATATCTAGTCTTTCTACTACTACTTCTATCACCCAGTCACAATCTGAAATCAGATTCATGTGGTCTTCAAAGTTTCCAGCAGTAATTCTAGATGCAAACGACTTACTATATAAAGGTGCAGGATTAGACTTCAGGGTAAATGCAAAATTTTCATTTGCTATCCTGTTTCTGACTGCTGGATGATTAAGTTCAGCGCCTTTGGCTTTTTCTTTATCATTTAATTCTCTGGGCGGTATGTCTAGAAGTATTACTTCCAAACCAATGTTCGCAAAATGGCATGCTATTCTGGAACCCATTACTCCAGAACCTAACACTGCTACCTTATTAATATGTCTGTTCATTTAGTTTTTTTCAGATTGTAACTCCACGAGTTGGTTATCTATATGCTTGTTTAGTTTTTCCATTGTTTGTAAGAATTGATTTAGTTCTTTCTTTCCTAGGGTGTCTGTCATGAGTTGGTTAAAATCTAATACTATTTTCTTAGATTCTTCTCTCATTAGTTTCCCCTTCTCCGTGAGGAAGACATTCATTTTTCGCTTGTCTTCTTCATCTTGAATTCTAATAATCAGTCCCTCTTCTTCCAGATTATTCAATATTCGAGTAAGACTTCTACTTTCCATTCCCATCTTAGGTCCGAGCTTCGTGCTAGGGGTTCCCTCCTTATCTACATTAAGTAAAACATAGCCTATACTCATACTTCCCCCAAAAGGAGATGCGGCTGCATTATAGTACCTGGATATTTTAGCCCAAGCCCATCTTATATGAAAATCTACTGTTTCTTCTGGTTTCAAAATATGTTC
>Ga0115007_10001306_pt1 | contig 16126 bp, 16 predicted proteins | sample ArcOceMetagenome_2_FD_87166 | JGI IMG/M metagenome (GOLD analysis project Ga0115007, IMG submission 87166) | Marine eukaryotic phytoplankton communities from Arctic Ocean - Arctic Ocean ARC135M Metagenome | ecosystem: Environmental > Aquatic > Marine > Oceanic | place: Arctic Ocean | collected... | reverse complement strand
TTTTTAACTATATTAAGATTAGTTTAAATAACTAATAGGGTATCTGGCGAGACTTGAACTCGCAACCTCTAGAACCACAACCTAGCGCTCTACCAATTGAGCCACAAACACCTTTGTAAAAAATATCTACTACTACCATAAGAAGAACATAACTAAAGTTAAAATGAAGATCGCTAAAACGAAACCTAGAAATTTTACTCACCCAAGTTTTGTTAAAATATCATATCGATATCTAGGAACTCCTCCACGAATTAAAATTAAAAAAGAGAGGCAACCTGCTAACTTAGTTGTGAAAGCGAATGAAAATTCTGTAGAATAAGGATATTCGATATTATCTAAATAGGTAGAGACTAAGTTAAAGGCTGAGATTTGAGATTCGAAACTATAAATTAAATCAGGTAGTGAAAAAGTTGAAGAAGTTAACGTTAAATTATAAAGAGAGAACAGAGATGAACCGATAGATAATATAATTGAAGTATTAAAGAGAGAAATTACTAAAACAATAAAGAGAGTGATGAGGGAGAAATAGGTCGTATTAGTTTTCACTAAAGGAAAGTATTGAGAAATAAAGGCTAATAAGGTTGTATAATAACTAGCAAAAGTGATAGTGAAGATTAAAAACAGTAAAGCGAAAGTTAACAATTATAGACAATAAGTTTATCGACTTAAGCGACTAACTCCTGGTAAATAACCAAAGTTAGCTCGATCTCGAAATACAAAACGTGAGTATTGTGTTTTTTTTAAAACGTTTCAAGAACGTCCAGAAACAACACATCTATTACGATGTTTAGAAACCGAAGCAGAAGTGATAACGGAAGACATACGAAACTTTAAGAAGAAGCGATAAGACAAGGGTATTGTTCTGTTTTTAATAATGGTTTGTTGTATCATTTTTTTAATTTCATGTTTAACAAAAAAATGTCGTCTAAATTTATCTAAGCGAGTTCATTCAAGTTGTCGATTTCCTTTCATATTATAGATAATTAACGATCAACGTCTCCGAAAACAATATCTATTGAACCTAATACTGTTACTAAATCTGCGAAATAATGCCCTTGTACCATACGTGGCATAACTTGCATATGATGGTAAGCAGGTGTTCTAATTTTACATCGATAAGGATTTGTAGTACCGTCTGAAATAAGGGCTACTCCAAATTCCCCTTTAGGAGCTTCTACTGATTTATAAGCAAAACCTTTGTAAACATCAAAACCTGCACTATAATGACGAAAATGATTAATTAATGTCTCCATAGAACTATATTTCGTATTGTAATTTAATTTATTAAATTTTTGAGTATATAAAAGATCAAAAAAAGAGAAGAAGTTACTGAAGTTTTCAGTATTAGAACTGTTTGAAGTATTCGAGTAAGCTAACGTGGTTAAATTGTTAAGTACTTGGAAAACGATGTTAATACTTTCGTACATTTCTCTTAATCTTACTAGAAAACGGTCGTAACTATCACCGTTTCTCCCTAAATAACCTTGGATAGAAAGAAATCAGTAATGCGCGTAAGTTTCAGATTTTAAAAAACGAATATCTTTTTTAACCCCTGACCCTTTAGCGACTGGTCCAGTTAAACCATAAGAAGTAACGTCTGTTAAATTTACTGCCCCAACCCCAACTAATCGAGATTTTCAAATTCGATTAGTAGCTAGTACAGTAAAAATTTCAGTTAAAGATTTAAAACAATCTCTAGCAAATAATGCGACGTCTAAAAAAAATTGATAGTTTAGACCAGTTCAATCAACATCATTTGGTCTATAAAACGCTGCGTGCATTCGAGCTCCAGAAACTCGTTCATAAAACTCCATTAAACGTTCCCGTTCCTCAAAAGCTCAAAAAACTGGTGCCATATTTCCTACATCTAAAGAATGAGTAGAGAGAGCTAAAAGGTGGTTTAAAACTCGTGTTAACTCATCAAATAAAACTCTAATTTGTACGTAAAGAGCTGTGTGAGAAACAGTTTTTAATAAAGATTCGATAGAAAGACAAAACGCGTGTTCTTGAGTCATCATGGAAACGTAATCAAGTCGGTCTAAATAAGGTAAAGCTTTTAAATAAGTTCTATTTTCCATAAGTTTTTCAGTACCACGGTGTAAAAAACCTACGTGCGGATCAGCTCGTTCAACAAGTTCACCATTCAATTGAACAACAAGTCGAAGAACTCCGTGAGAAGCAGGGTGCTGAGGTCCAAAGTTAAGAGTAAAACTTTTAACTGAACGTTCAGATAAAGAATTTTGTAACATATTAGGTTGTCAAAAATTAAAAATACCGGATTTCATTGTATTAAATTTATAAATTTACGTTAAATACTTTCAGTTGTAGACGTTATAAATAGGTGATCTTGAAAACTTTTGAAACATATGAGTAAAATCGTTTGACAAATAAGGTTCGTATAAAACGAAAGCAGATAATGTTAAATAATCCACCTCTACATACTTAGGTACGTCATAAGGGTACGAAATTTTTCGTAAAACTCAGTCAGGTAAAGTTTTACGAAAAGTTCGTTTAGTTTTTAATCGACTTAAGTAAAGTAAGCGGTTTAATCTTGTTTTTTTTAAAACTTCTCAATTCATAAATCATTTGAAAAGGATATAATACTTTATAGAAACTAAGATTTGAATAAAATCGTTACGTACTGTATAAACTTTTCCACTAAAAACGGTACGACCATTTAAGAAAACAAGATTAGAATTAAAAAATTCTTGACAAGTTACTAAATCAGGTAACAAGTGAGTAAAAAGAAGTAGATTTTCGAGTTTCAATTCAGTAGATTTTATTAAACTTATACGACTCAGTTTATAAAATTGAGGTAAAAACTTGGTTAAGCGATGTTGGTATTGAAATTTAATTTGGAAATACTCTTTAATACCAGTACGGGCTCGTCGTCAAATTCTAGAATATCCAGGCTTAAACTTAAATCGAGGTATACGAGGATCGTTTTCACGACGTTGTAAAAAATTACTATTAGAAGCTTGATCGAGTAAAGAAGTAAAGTTTGTTGTTAAAAAAGAAGTCATATTGGATGAAATAGGAGAGTCTAGGTAATTACCTGTAGTTAACGAATCTAGGCTTGTTGGTGTAAAGAACGAATTGTAGTTATTAACGATCGAACTATGTTTACCTGCAACAAAAGATTTTAAATCACTTAAGTAAAAAAATGAATGTACTGTTTTTTTGAGAGAAAGTTGGTTGTTAGTTTGTTGATTTGTTGTTAGTTTATCAGAAGTAATAAAGAGAAACCCGTAAACTGGTAAGATAAAAGAAATACTGTAATTTGAAACTAAAGAGATGTTGTCTGTAAACAGTTGAGGTGCTAAAACATTGATGGAATAGGTTGTAAATTGAGGTTTTAAGGAACTTAAGTTTAATAAATTTGGAAATAAGGTAATTATTTGAGAATCAGGCGTTAAGTTTTTTACTAAATTTAATCGAAATTTTAGTTTAGATAAAACTTTGGGAGTAGCGAAGTTCGTACGTAAGTATTTTCAAAAAAAATCATTAAAGAGTAACTCTTGTCGGATAGAAATTTTTTTTAATTTTCGTACTTTACGTCACTTTAAGAATTTACGTCACAGAAATTTTTTACGAAGTAAGGAGTAATTAACCGTAAAAAAAGTACTTGTTGAAGAAACAGTTTTCAATAAGCGTAAACTAAAAGTTGTAAGATTAAGGTTTTTTTTAAGATTTAGTCTACGTAAAAATTTACGACCCCAGCGTCTAGGTCTAACTAAAAAATTTTTTAAAGATCGTGTACTTAATAAATTTGAAGGTGATTTAATAAGTTTTTTTAAAAATTTTGCTCTTCTTGTTTTTTTAATTCTAAAAAGTTTACTTCGTCTTTTTGCTAAAAGTTTTACTACCTTGTAAGTAAAATGTTTTTTAGTTCTATTAAAAAATCTTGGAGAGGTCTTACCTGCTTGGAGGTAAAAAGTACTGCTACTGTTAGAACAAGAATAAAAATTGTTTAACAGAGTATTACTAGATAGAGTTAAAGATTTAACGGCCTTAAATAAAGCCTTGTTTAGATATAAAAGTTTTACTGTTTCGGATAGAAGGAATTTGGAAGTCGTAGTACTAACTCTAAAAGAGAACTTTTTAAAAAATAAGGGTGTTGTTAACTTATCGGATAAGGTTAATGTTTCTAGTTGAACGTTTTTTACCTTCTTAGCTTGAAGACTAGAAATTAGATTGAAACTTGATAATAACGCTGTTGTACGGAACTGTCTAGAATATTTTTTTAAATTAACATTTGTTCAAGTATAACGACGCCTTACAAAATTTTTAGTAGTTGACTTGAATAAATTAAACGGTGATTTTAATAAGGTTAAGCTGAAATGCTTTGCTGCTTGTTTTTTTTCTACATTATTCGTGAAAAGATAAGGTTTCAAAAATAGATTATCGTTAGTCGGTACAGGCCCTCCAAACGATTTGGTAAGGAGGGATTTGAATTTTGTTTGATTACTAAGATTATTAGTAACATTAAGCGTGAATCGATGTTTCAATGTTTTTAAAACGTGACGTTTTCAAATTATCTTTGAAAAAAATGGTCGTAGTGTAGAAACATCTTCCTCATAATTTTTTGAGCTAAAGAAGTAAGCATTTTGAGAATTAAAAGGTTTTCCGATAAGAGGTAAATTCATTGACATTAAATTAGAATAATTGTTAAAGGGAAGAGCTCGTTTTTGAGGTTTTACTAAACTTTGCTTTTTTTGAAAAAGGGACGCTTTAAGTAGAGTAGAGAAATATTTTTGAGGTTGAGAGTTGTTTAAGGAGAGAGTAAAGCGTGTTAGATTTCAAGAGCCGTGAGTCAAGGAAAAAATATTATTAAAAATTAACTGGAAAGGTGGTTGATTTTTACTCAAACTTTGCATAATTCAGAGAGCCGAAAGTCGGTTTAATGTAGAAAGGGGTGATGTTTTTTTTCTTTTATAGAAAGTTATTAATTGGTGTAAAGTATTAACATTAGGTGTTAGTCTATTTTTGTATTTTAACATGATATTTGAATATATTAAAACCAGACGGTCTCTAGTCTTTTTGCTTTTTTAGCAGTTAAATCCAGATTATTTACTTTTTTAATTTTTTTTTTAAATTTTCGTTTTAATTTTTTATAATCAACTTTTTCTTCACGAACATCTTTTGTTTTTAAATACTGAGTTTCAGAAATATAAGTTTTTAAAATCCTATTTGAAGAATAAGCAGTTCAGGCATTGGATCATGTTCTTTGACCACGAATAGGTTTACCTAACGAGTGACCCCTTCCTCTAAATGTTTTAATAAGGTATAGCCTTATTAAGTTCAAACGGGTTAATTCCGAAACAGGCTTGTTAATATTACCAACTTGTGCTAAAATTAAATTAAATGATCGTAACGTTTCTTTTCCATAAAAGGGTAAAAGAGTTTTAGAAGAGAGAAGAGTTTGATACATCTCAAAACGTTTGATAAGAGTGTTTTTAAAAGTTGTTCTTATCCCACCTACGTTGTTGAAAAGGAATTTTAACGACGTCTCAAAAGGAGCTAAAGAACCATTGAATAAGAAATTAGTTTTTCAGTAAACAGATAGTACATGTTCAAATTTCATTTTATACTACTTAAATTTAGTAGTTTTACCTCAAGGTGTTCGAGGGTACTTAATTGCTTTAGTACGCCCTCCGTGAGGATGATCATGAGGGTTACAAGCAACTCCACGTGTTCTGGAATTAACTCCAAAGTTACGTCAATACCCAGAACGTGTGTCTTTTAATAGTTTTTTATTTTTTAATGCTACCGCTCCAATCATAATTAAAGAATAGATTGAAAAGATTTTTCGGACCCCGGATGGTAATTTTACTAGAGCTGTATGTGAAACCATATCAACCTTAATTAAATGCGCTCGTGTCCCAGAACTTCTAGCGTACTGTGCGCCCCGTCCAGGAATTAACTCAAGAAGGGAAATTTTTAAATTATTTTTAAGCTGGTAAATGAAGAAAAAGGTTGGATTGGGGAAAAGTTTTGAAGAAAAAGGTTTTTTAGTTTTATTATAAATAAAAGTGAACATTTGTCAATTTTCATTTAACTGCAGAAAACTAGTCCCACCGTTTAAGCTGTAAACTAAAGCTGTAAGTTTATTAGAGTACGGTATTAATTTTAAAGCCATCACGAAAAAAGTTAAATTTGTTCGAGGAGTGTAATTGATTGATAGTGTTTCTAATCTATAAGCTAAAGATGATTTACGGCGACACACAAGTCGACCAGTATTATTTCTTCCTGCTTGTGAAAATTTTCGGTAAAAATTTTTTAGTTTTAAAGATAAAACGTTTATTTTGATTTGTTGTTTGACAACATTACGAGAAGCGTTTGAAGTTACTTGAAATTTTTTTAAGAACAAAATTAATTGAAGGGTAGAATTAGATATGATCTCCTCCGTACCACTCATTGGATCTATTTAAATCGGAAAGTAGAAATCCGATTTTTCCTTGTAATTGAATTAGTCCAAATAATAAAGCTTCGGCTGTAGGTGGACATCCAGGTACATAAATATCTACTGGAATAATCCGATCACAACCTCTAACAACAGCATAAGAATAGTGATAATAACCTCCACCATTAGCACAACTACCCATTGATAAGATTCAACGCGGATCTGGGAGTTGTTCGTAAAGTCTACGTAAGGTAGGAGCCATTTTGTTAGTTAAAGTCCCAGCAACGATAATTAAATCTGAGTGTCGTGGAGACGCTCGGAAAATAATCCCGAAACGGTCCATATCGTAACGACTCATAGCTGAATGCATCATTTCGACAGCACAACAAGCTAACCCAAAAGTTAAAGGTCATAAAGAACCAGCTCGTGCTCAAGCAATAATTGATAAAAGTTTTGTTGAAATTCATTCAAGTTTCATAAAAAAGTTCTATAAATACATCTAGTTATAATATGCTTACTTACTTTTTTTTTTTGATTTTTTAGCTTTAAAAAGAGCTAAATGACGGTTTCAAGTAAATTCTCCGAATTTAAAACCGACCATTCATCTGTTGATTAACCGCTTGTGAAAAGCTTTTCCTGTATATACTTTTGTTTTAAGTCCGACAAAAGTTAAAGGTATTGAAGAAGATCTATCAAAAATAACTTTTTGCTTAGTTCGGTGAATTTTATTTTCGGTCATAATGAATACTTTACGTCAAGTAGCTGAACTTGCGTATTTAAGCTTAAATGAAGATTTAGGAGAGAAGAGTGACAAATATAGACAGTATTATTTAAATTTTTGAAAGTAACAAAGAAGTACCATAACTTTATACAGTTCTTTACTATAAACTAAACTAGACATAGCTCCTAGATTTTGAATAAAGAATAACTCTTCAAATCGTTTATTTGTCGAGTTAGGAGCGTAGACAAGGTTCTGGTTCTGTAAGTATAAAGGAGAGAAATTAACATCCTCAGAACTAGTATAAGATTTAGTTGAAGTTACGTAAAGTAAAGCGTTATTTTTAATAAAGTTAGTGTTTAATTTAGTAGACGTAAAAGATCTAAAATAAGAATTTAAAGAATTTAAACCTGAAGCACCTTTAAATTTAGTGAAAAGGTTTACGAATTCTCTAGAATAAGACCCAATTCGTAAGGTGTTAAAACTAATGTAAGTATAATTAAGTAAATTTGTATTGAGTAAAAGTTTAGTGTACTTAGCAAAAAAACGATATTCAGTAGACCAATCACTTAAAATATTTAAATAAGGAATTCAGTTAGTAAAATGTTTTCGTCTCATATTAATACGACGTTTGAATTTAGAGATACGAAAGATTTTAAATCGAATGTAAGCGTTTGTTTTAAAATTTTCTTCGGAACCTAAAATGTTTAAAATTTTGTAATTAGAAAGGGTGTAATTAGAAAGAGAAGTTGAATAAGTTCATCTAGTAATAAAACTTTAATATAGTTTAAAGTTAACGATTTAATACTTTTATCGATCCAGGCGTAAAGATTTTCTAACATATTTAGTAAAACCGTCAGGTCGAGAAACTCCATACACAGATCGTCTTAATCGTTTAGAAACAACAGGTGAGAAGTCATATACTCCTCGTACTAAAGTATAACCTACCCCAGGTAAGTCATTAGCTCTACCCCCTGTTACTAAAACTCGATTATAACGGGAACAAATAAATCCGATTCCTGGTACTCTAGCAGTAACTCTTAAACCATTATTTAATTTAACTTTTGCAACATGCCGCATGGCAGAATTTGGTTTTTTAGGTGACATTGTTACAACTTTTGTAATAATACCTTTAACTTGAGGACATTGTTTTAACGCAGGTGTCCGGGACGCGTGTTTTTTTTTATATAAAAATTTTCGTTGAGCGGCTTGATACGAAGTTGCCAAGAATAAACAGATATTTAATTAAAAAATAAAAGATTGTCACGTAATACCTAATCAAAACATTAAAATAATTAACCCTCCAAAAAGTAGTAACTCTTTTAAATTTAAATCAACTGGAATAGTTTTGTTAAAAAAAAGTGAAGTTCCAAAAAGAACGTTTACTCAACTTCTAAAGAAGAAAGTTGGACCCATTAAATATAGTAATACTGTTAAAAAAAGACATACTAAAGGAAAAAGATCGAAAAAGAAACTAAAGAATAAAATTTCGGAGACGAACATAATAGAACCCGGGAATCCTAAAAAAATTAATAAGTTGACTAAACTTACTAAAAATAACTTTGGACATAAAAAGTTAATACCGTTAACTTCAGTTACTAAACGTGTTTTAAATCTTCGTCCAATAGCATCAACAAGTAGAAACGAATTTGTAGATAAGAGAGCATGACTAATAAGCATAGCAAAACTAGCGAGCATTAATGGAGAATGCCCACTTAAGACACAAATAGCAAGTCAATGCATTTCAACAACAGTCGAATAAGCAACTAATTTTTTTAAATCGATTTGATAGAAGAGTTTAAAAACGGCGTCAACAATCCCAATCACTAAAAAAGGATAAACGTAATAAAAGGTTGGTTCGAGTTGAATAACGATTAAACACTTTAATAAACCAAAGAATGCGAATTTTACTAAAACCCCACTTAGGAAAATAGAAAAATTAGTAGACGCTTCTACGTGAGCTTTAGGTAATCACCCGTAAAAGGGTCAGACAGGGAGCTTAACCCCAAACCCAAAAAAGAGACAAGTGAGTAAAAAGTTAACCTCAGCTAAAGTAAAATAGGATAAAGTAATTGTAGCAAAAGAAGATGTCCCACAAACAAAAAAGAGATAAAGGAAACCGAAAATTAAGAAGAGTGCTCCAAATTGGGTTCAGAAAAACATTAGATAAGCCGCTTCGACGCAACGACGAGTTTTAGCGAAGTTATATAAAATAAAGAATGAAGGAATTAAAAGCATTTCATAAGCAAAGAAGAAAAGAATAATAGAATCGGTGAAAAATAAGATATACCCTGCAACTAAAATAAGAGTTACGTAAAACATAAAAGCGGAGATTTCATTTGCATTATAAGCTAAACATGATAAGATAGAGATTACAGTAACAATTGTGAAAATGTAAATGAAAGGGAAGTAATAAACCGAAACTAAATTAAGGTTTAAGTTATAATAATTTCAGATGTAATTGGAAGGTGTAATTGTAAAAAAAACTAATGTTAAAGGGTTTGTAGTCACTGTTAAATTAAAAGACGTATAAAGATCTAATAATCCAAAAACTGTGAATAAAGATATAAATAAGAAAAATAGGAAAAACCCTAAAATTCCTTTAGATAAAGTATTAATCAAAGTTGTCCTGTAAAAGATGTTCATAAAAACTAATCGATAAAAGTAAATTAAGGATAAGAAGGATAAGAAAAGGAAAATAACATAATAAATATACCCAAATCAAAACAAAATTAATTAATTATCAAAAAGTGACTAATTGTGGATTAACTTTACGTACAGAGGTTAATTTTAAAGTTTTAGTAGACGGGGTGATGATAGTTGTTCTAGTAGGTAATTTAAACCTTACTTGGTTAAAAAAGTAGATTGCTCTTCCAGGACGTAAATTTTTAAATTCGAATATAACGGATCCTCCATAAAGCTGTGAATACCAAGTTGCTAGTTTACCAGTTCCTTTACCCATACGGACCCCTTTCGCTTTTCGGCTTAAAGGTAAATGTGGGAAAGCGTTGAACCAAACCAATCGTTTTGTATAGTCAGAACGTTTAATAGCTTTTTTCAAAAATATTTTTATTTTAAAGATTTGTTTTGCAGGTAGCCGTAAAGGACTTAAAGTAAGTAAACCAGAATCTCCGTAAGAAAGAGAGCTTAAAGAGAAAGGTGGCATTGATCGTTTCTTGTGTCTTGATTTAAATTTAAACTTTCGAGGTTGTAGTAACAATTATAAACACATTAAACTAGAACTCAGTAAAATAAAAGGAATAAGTCTTCTGTAAAGAAGGAACCAAAAATGATGAAAAATAAGGATGAAAAGACGAATGTATAGTAAGAAGGTGTAACTCTTAACTGTAAATCGGAAATAGTAACGAAGTCTGTTGCGTTAGCAGAATTTAAAAATCGTAGATTTTGCATATAAAAGTATAAACTTACCATCAATACAGTGAAAAAAGGTACGAAAAGGAAAAAGAAATTAGAATTTACTAAAATTACGAAGATTAAAATCTTTGTAAAAAATCCTCAAAGAGGAGGTACCCCTGCCATAGATAAAATAGTTAAGGATAAAATTTTAGTGAATAAATTAGAAGATCCTAAATCCGCAAAAGAAAAAAGTGTTTTTGTTTCAAGATTTGTTAACTGGAAAAGTGTGAAGAATAAAGTGAAAAGACTAATATTATAGATTAACATATAAACTCATAAAACAATTAAGATTTCATAAACATCGGAAGCAAAACTCAAATATAGACAATTATTATAAAAACTGGGAGTGATAACGTAAATCGAGACGATATGACGAATACATTTTGTTTAATCTAACAAAAGATTCTGTTTTAGGTTTGTTTTTTAAAATGTACTTATATTTTGGGTTAGATAAACTAAAACGGATTTTTCATTGTTGTTTCTTTTTAATATTTTTAGGACTTTTTAAAACAGCCAATAATAGACATTAAAGTAGTACACTAAAATCGACAGTATTAAAAGATGTCATCGCTAAGAAAACAAATACTGTGTTAATAATACTACTAATCGCTAAGAAAGACTTAACGTAATAAGATTCTAATACAATAAACATAAGGAAGACTAAACCGATAGTTAAAATAATAAGGTTTACTGTTGTATTAAAATAAAATAAGTCGTTTAAGTAAACGACAAAAAAATGTAATAAGAATAAAATAATTGAGAAGTAGTAAAACACGATATAAAACATTAAAGCGTGTAAAGGTGTTCCTTTAAAAAAAATAGGTTTTCAGAAATAGAATGGAACTACTCCACATTTTAAAAAAATACAGAATAAAAAATTAAATCAACCTAATGCAATATAAAAGATAGACTTTAAGTTACTCAAGGAGATAATATAAGAAAAAATAGCTTCAATTAAAAATCAGTCAAAAGTTAAAAATTTTAAGTAAAGTAAAATAAGGAAAACGAAAAGGTTTAAGGATGCAATTAAAGAAATTCAAAAGAAGAAGACTAAAGTTTGTAAAAATGCAAAAGGAGTTGTCGTATTAAAATAATTATTTAAAGTTAAACTTAAATTATTATAGAAATAAACGGAAGAGAATACAGAACTTACTAGAAGTAGCGTAATAATGGTCGAAAGAATTTCTAAGAAGAAAATGAATGTAAATAAATTGTTAGATAAAAACATGAAAATAATTCATAGAAAAAAGTTGTAAACTACAATGACGTAATCATAAACTTCTTGTGAAGAATAGTAAAATGTAGTAATATAAGCTAATAAGACTAAGTAGAAAAATACTAAAACAACGAAATTAATTTTAAGTTGTAAAGGGGAGAAGATTAAATGACCGAATCAGGTAGTAATAATAGGACTAACTCAAGTAGCTAATAAGAGTAAAATTAAAAGTAATGGAGTTAAGAGTAATGGTGCTAAATCAAAACCTGTTAGGTAAGAAAACGTATTAAAGTTTTTTAATTTTGGTGTAGCAACATAATCTTTGAGGTTAGAGATAAGATAAAGAAGGATGGATAATATAAAAATGAGGTAAGTGTAAATGAAAAAATAAGAAAGACTTCAAATAATAGAATGAGATAAAAAAGTATAATTGATAGGTTGATTAAAAATTAAACTTAACAAAATTAATAAAAGTAATTTAATTTAAAAGAAGTAAAGTTTTGTCCGTAGTAAAGAGCTAAAACAACTGTTAAAAAAGCTAAAGGAGATACGTAATTATTTTCTATTAAAATAAATGACATGTTAGAAAAATTGAAGAGAGAATAGAAATTTACTAAAGACGCGTTTGAAAAGGTTAAGAAAAAAGTATTCGTTACAGGAGTATTCGAGTAAAGAAAAAAATTTCAAGACGTAAATCAATCTGAGAACGAAGTTTTATAAATAACATTTTTATCGATAAAAATACAATCACATGTGAAAGTAGTTAACCCCGTATCTAATAAATTATTTCCTAATAATAAATCCTCTGTAAAAGAATAGATTGATCATAATATAAAACTATTATTAACACTTAACAAATTTAAAATGAAAAATAAAAGAAGCGTTTGGTGGAATTTAACTAGAAAAGAACCTTGACGAAATAGTAAATACCAGAAAATAAAAAAGAAATTATTAAATATAAAACAAAAGGGTAAAATTATTAAAGTTAATGTAAAGTCGAAAAAGTAAACTCAAAAACCTAAAAATAGAATAAATAAAGTATTAATAACGTTTCTATCTATATCACAATTAAACAAATTGAAATTTACAAAATTTCAGATGAAATAGTTGAATAGGATAAAAAAGCTTACTAATAACGTAATCAATATTAATCATTGTGTGTATAAAACAATTAAGTTTTTTACTCAACTGAGGCTCACTTCAGATTTAACAGATAAATTTTTAAGTAAGAAATGTGAATGGTGAGAAACGAAAATTTTAAAGAAGACTCATAAATAATAAAAGATGGTTAAAAGTATAATTACGTAGAAAAAGAGTTTATTATTAAAAAAATAGAAAAATTTAACACCAAAATTGTGAGAAACTAAATCAAAATTCAATTGAATGAAGAAGTAAGATAAAATTAAGACGTAAATTAAAGTTTTAAATTTTTTGAAAAATTTATCTGAATCTTCTAAATAAAAAACTGTGTGTACATTCATTAAAGTAAGTAAAAGAAACAAAAGTCCAAACGTTTCGGACGGATCTCAATTTCATCACCCACCCCAAGTTCCTTCCTGAACCGCTCACCAACTCCCTAAAAAAAGGGCCATTAACGAGACTCATAAAGCGATTGGTGAAATATTAATTAATTGCTTAAATTGTAAAGGTAAAATAAAAACGTTTTTAGAAGATTTTAATAACGTATTTACGATAAAAAAATTAAAAATTATAAAAGTACCCGAATAAAAAATAAAGGGGTGTATCTTATTTAGGTTATTAACTAGCAAAGTATTAAATTGTAGTAAAGTTGTATTAAGAGTAACTGTTTGTCAATTAAATGTAATAAAATCTAATACCTCTACAACATATACAAAGTAGAAAAGCGATAAGATTGCTAAGTAATGTAGTACTTGATACCTGAACGAAAAGAAGAGAAATAAGGATCAGACAATAAAATAAAAGGGTGACAAATAAAGAGCGGTAACCCATAAAAAATGATACATATTAAAAAGGGCGTCATTTAAATTTAACCGAGTTAGTATATCAGGTAACCACGAAAATCCGTAAATACTTAACGAAAAAGTCGATAATAGATAAAATAAAATGAGAACAAGTGCGAAATTTAAATAATTCGTAATAGAGTAGACCAACGACTTATATTGATTTTATTAATAAAATATATAAATTAAATAGTATCAAACAACAAGGTGATCGTAAATAACTAATAGAGAATCTTCAAAGAGGTTAAACATACTATTAAATTCAAGTATGACTACTAAATAAAACAAATCAGTATAAATTATCATGAGTTGATAAAAATACTGGAGGTAAAAATCAAAAGTATTCCAACGTAAATCAACCACCTAAAAAGAAAAGGATGAAATGAATTGAAGCAATGACTAGATGTAAATACTCAGCTAAGAAAATCATTAAAAGCATTGGACCACTGTATTCAACCGCATAACCTGCGACAACTTCTGATTCAGTTTCAGCGTGATCAAAAGGTGTTCTTTTTGATTCTAGTAAAAAAAGAATTACAAAACTAGAAGCAATAGGACTATACAAAAAGAAAAATCAATAAAGATTTTGTGCTAAGACGAAATCGTGGAAGTTTGCAGATTGAGAACTGAAAACAAGTAGTGAATAAACAATTGTTACGAAAATATCTAATGAGATTACGTGAACAAGACCTCGAACAGTTCCAATAATCGCATATCTAGACTGACTTAGTAAACCAACGACAGTAAAGAAAATGTTACCGAATAAAATTAAAATTAAATGGTATAAAATCATTGAATCTAAGTTTTCGAAGATCATCATCGATGGTCCTCAAATAAAGTTTTGAGAAAATAAGACTTGACATGCGTATAATAAAGTTAGAAAGATAGGCGCTAAAGCAGTGGTTGGTCGAGGAATTAAGAAAATTTCTTTAGTTAAAAGTTTAAAAAGGTCTAATGCAATTTGGAAAGCACCGTTTCGTCCCATTAAAGTTGGACCCATACGACGCATTGCGTAAGCTAAAAGTTTTCGTTCAGTAAGAACGACAAATAAGGTAAAAAGGACAGAAAATAATGCGATAAGTAAACCACTTTCACTCAATGTTTAAAATATAAAGATTTTCTTAGATATTTAAAAGAAATCATAAATAATCTTGGATGATTAAAAAAAAGTTCGAGAACCAAGAATAGGAACCAAGAATTCAAAAATATTCGATAGGAAATCTTCAATAAGTTACAATATAACTCATAAAAATGAATAGATATAGTAGGAGGAAAAAATAAAAGAATTGTTTTAAAGAAGATACCGCGTATGTTGTATAAGTATAAGTAACTTCTTGAATTACGTAAGTACGTCGTAATAAAACAACTCAGTACAAGGAAAGTGCAAGAAGTGAGAAAAAGAAAAAGAAATGGAACATCATAAAAGAAGCTGCCATAGGTCCGTCATTCTTAAATCAAAAAACAGTAGCTGAACGATGATATGAGAAATGATCTCGTTTTTTATTACCTCAGGATCATTTATTAGGTTCATGACTAATTTGAACGTAATCTACCATACGCGTTTTATTATACCAATTAGCGTTAGTAAAATAACTGAAAAATGACATGAAAAAGTGGGTGTAAAGTAAATATGATAAAAATAGATTTATTACAACTACAAAAAAAAATGTTTTTTTTCAATTAAATCATCTAAGATTAATTTGCAGTAAGTAAGCTAAAAATAAAACTCAAGTGTAAACAACTAGGAATTTAAAGAAAAATACTCGAGAGTACCAGTTTCATCAAGATAAAGTAAAGCACATCAAGTAATTTACTTCGTAGTAAAATGGTACGATAACAAAAAGAGCTGCGGCTCCAAAACTTAAAACATATCACATATCGATAAGTCAAAAAGTTTTATATCAAGCAAACCAAACTCTTTTATCCCGCCCGGTATAACTACCGTAACGACTAACAATTAAGTTTTCAGCGATTCACCCAAACATAAAAATGAAGAGGATTCAGGATTGAACCATACTTCACTCAATAGGCTCTCATAAAGGTTCATCGTCAATAATAATAACGTCTGCAGAGAAAACTAGAAATAATCCTAACAATAATCAAAAACCATCTCCTAAAGTTTCTTTAAAAACTAAAATTAATTTAGTAGTTTTTGTTGTTAAGAAAGTGGTGATATTGTAAAAATAGTGGGAGGTTGAATTAGTTACTGAAAATAAAGTTTGATTTGAAGTAGTGAAAAATTGCATTGAAATTAATGATAAGTACTTAAGTACTTAAAAAAAGGCTAAATTCTAATAAACAAGAATAAGTCCTGCAGCTCCAAATAACATGAAAGCGAAAGTTTCAATTAAAGCAAATCCAAGAATTGCATAAACGAAAATAGCACTATC
>Ga0115007_10001303_pt1 | contig 16149 bp, 3 predicted proteins | sample ArcOceMetagenome_2_FD_87166 | JGI IMG/M metagenome (GOLD analysis project Ga0115007, IMG submission 87166) | Marine eukaryotic phytoplankton communities from Arctic Ocean - Arctic Ocean ARC135M Metagenome | ecosystem: Environmental > Aquatic > Marine > Oceanic | place: Arctic Ocean | collected... | reverse complement strand
CTACAGTACTACGGTAGGCCCGTCAAAAGTGTGGATTTAATGCACGAGCGGATCACAGATGGTGGTTCAATGCCGCGTGGGTTGCGCACAGGGGGTCCGTCACAGTGTGGATGATTTTTAAGAATTTGGATTTAAAAAATGAAAAAATAAATGGCAAACGATCAAATGCTGCCGGTACAGGTAAAAGTAAAAGTGTCGCACCTCAAAGAAGATTTGATACCCGTGATACTACATGCTACGTGTGTACCTGTTTCTAGTTTACCTATTACTTTGGCGATATAATTAATAAACAGTGTTGATGTACCACCTGTAGACCGTACCACATTACTACTTGTTAAATTAAGTTTTAAATACCGACATCCAACACCAATCCAACACCTGCCAAGACCCAACGAGCCGGCGGTGATTTTGTTTTCAATTGTGCGGAAAACACAAAGGTACGTGCTCTTCTTTCTTTAGTTTTGTACACTGGGCAATGATAAATATTTGCATTGTCCAATCTGTTTGCGGTGACCGCGCGGCAATTGATGACGGGCATTGGGCAATACATTTCTTTTGGTTTTGACGTTTCCAACAAGGAAGACGGTGTATTCCATCGAGCACCTTCCAAATACAAACCATGTACCAATGCACCCACTTTGGCGGGCACGTCCAATTCATCTTTGTTCTTTTTCAATATATCTGTAAATATAACTAATGTTTGCAATTCCAATTTGTCTTGATGTGCGGCGACTTGTTTAATGGCTGTTAAAAAGGATTGCGGGTTTCTTAAACCACCCAACCAAGTTGATCTTGGTATATCTACAACGTGTTCAGTCCATGTTTGCAATTGATTCAAACGATTGTTAACATCAATCAACCAGGAACCCAATGGACGCATCGACGGCCAAGCCAACCTACTCCATGAACTGGGTACCGTATCCTCATATAAGTTATACATCAACTCTTCCATGGCAGCCGACATTGTTAAATCACCCGCAAAGCCTAAATTCAATTCGTCCAACGTTCTGCTGATTTCATTCAACAATGCATTTAAAGATTCACATTCTTGTAAAAACACATTTTGATAGGGACCCATTGAATCACCATCCAATTCAGTTCGTAATGCTTCGATATCAAACAAACGATCTTTAAACGTATCTAATATTTCAATCAAAGAAGTTTCCGCTTTCATTTCCGGTGATATATTGTTCTCTTCGCTGATTTGTGATGTATCTTGTAACATGGCCAATTGATTGACCAAAGTAGTTGACAATGTGGTACGACTATCAATTTCTGCATTTGGATGCAATCCATGAGACAACGGCGATTCGGGTCCCATCGTTTGATCAATGTGTTCCATATAATTGGCCCATGATGTTGGTGCAACCGTTCTAAAAGAGCACCCCGCTTGTTGGTCCACAAAGGGGTACAATTCAGTACCATCTTCCAACAACGCATCTCGCATAAAAAAGTCAAGCAATGTACTGCATGTCACGCGATCAAAATCATTTACGATATGTCCACCATAAATAATTTGTCCAAACAAATACTTTAAATCCAGCCACGGAACTTTGGAACCTTGATTTGCTTCCATGTAATTTGCTAAGCAAACAGAACTATCGCGCAAATCACCCAATGAAAATGGATAAGAATTATTAAAACCTATTGGACCAAATTTCTTTCTTTCCATCATAATCGCATGAAAATGACACAACCCAAATACAATGGCACGGCATTTAAAATCCATTTCGTCAAACATGACTGCTTCAAAAGAACTGAAAGCACGTTTCAAATTTGATTTCAAACCACTTGGTGGTTCATTAGCAAGTTTGATACAACGACTAAGAATACCGATTGGAATGTTGGTCGATGGTTCAGCTGTCAAAAAAATTCGAAAACGTTCGTGTTGACCTTCTGATTCTAAACTGAATTCATCAATTGTACGTTCTAATGTAGACATCCATGTTGGCATCAAATGGACATTGTTTAAAATGATCCAATGCCCTTGTTTATGACCCATGAACAACAGTTCTTCTGCAACAGCATCTTGACCTTGTCCCATAGCAACATTGAAATAAGAAGTGCCTTTTATCAGTCCTTCTTTGGCTGCCAATATATCTAAATCAGAAACAACATCGGAACCCGGCGACAAAATAAAAAGAACGGGTACGGACGGGGAAGAGTCTTTCAACGACAATTCAAGAATGGCGGTTGAACTCAATGCTGCATCTCCTGCAATGTAATTACGGCAAGCCGGCAATGAAAAGTTGATCCAATTGCGAAAGGCTGGAATCAAACGGTCTGGTCGAAGTGCTCGTACGACCAACAACTTTTCAAACGGTCTTTTTTCCAATTGTGACCAATCCAATGGCAATTTTTCTGTTTCTGGTGATGTATGATTGTACCATTCTTTAAATCTAGATTCACCATCTTCTAAATCATTGGGAAAGTTAACAAATTTTTCTAATTGTGACAGTGCAATGACCGACGCCCACGCCATTGGAGACAACCAAGCCTCCAATGGATTATCTTCGTCACTTAGACTGAATGCTGGTTTCAACAGATATGACAAATGCGAAGAACTGAATTCTTGTGTCAATAAATTACGTGATAAAAGTTGCAGTGCAATTTGACCAAAGAAGACCAGTTTATGATCTTCCTTCAATCCGCGAGATACCCACAACATAATGGTACGACGAATTTGGTTGCTCAACATATCAACACGTGTCTCTAAATCTTCTGGGTCCTCGGGTCGCTTTGCACTTTCCATGGCCTTGTAAAAGTAACTGGTAAACGCGGACAACGAATATCGATACATGTGGTCAATAGCGGACAAATGAGTAAGGATAAAATACAACATAGCGGCTTCGGCAGCAGCTGGACGAAAAACTTCACGTGCTTTATTAATGGCAATTTCAGTCTCTCTACCTTTTTTGACGGCAATTTCAATCTCAATGGCAGCAGCTTTTGTTGCTTCCAAACCTTCAATCAGAGCAACGTCTGACAATATATCAGCGGGAGCATTTGCCAACCGTTCAAGAAGTTGATCCTCTAACTTGACCAATTCTTGTTTGTACTCGTTCATTTGTACAGCAAGTTCTTGTTTCTCAGCTTCCAATTCAGGTTTTTCATTGTTGACTACCTTTTCAAGCAATTGGTCTTGCAATCCAACTTCGGTTGCAATGAAATTAATGACCGTACACTGTGCAAAAACTTCAGGTTTATAATGTGGATTGCTCAGTTTCGTTTGCAAGTACAAACTAAAATTTTGATCGTATTCAATCATTTCACCACCTAATTCAACGTAATAATTTCGACCTTTTTTGACAATTTTTCGTTGAAGAATTGGGTCAATGGTGGAATCAATTTGATCACCCAAATTAACAATGATGACCGTTTGACCTTGTGATATAGCCATTTTTAATTGGTTCAACCATGATCCATCGCCACCAAGTTGAATCATCAACACATCCATTGGTGTTGCATCCGTTTCCAACGGTTCGTCCCCATCTTGTGCTGCCTCTTCCGCAGCTTTGGCAAACCGTGATTGCAACCATTGAAGTCCTTGCAATTGAGGATCAATAAACAGAGGCCAACGCAAAGTGTTGGTGACAATAGCACCGTTTTCAATGGAACCAGAATCAGATGGCAAACCTTCACTGATCATTTTTGCCGTTGACCCTTCCGTAACTAAAGTGGAAAGAGGTGTAACGTCTTCCGACAAAGGAATTTCTTTTGTTTGTAAATCAGGGATCCATTGCTCACGCCAGATGAGTTCCCTGAATTCAGCATCAAAAGGTGATATGTAGGATACGAAAGCAGAAGACAACAATGTGTCTCCAACCAATGTGTTTTTACTGTCTTCAAGTTTGACCGTGTCTTTTTCCCATCGCTCCCCTTCTGAACTAAGTCCTGATGTCAGTCTTTCGGCAAGATCCAGCCTTTTTTGACATTCTTCCGCTTGTTGTTCAACTCGACGTTTTTCTTCCGTTGCTTCCAACAAAGATTCACGCAATTCTTGCAACGCACTTTGAGCGGTGGCCACACTCATTTGAGCTTCTGCCAAAGAGGCTTCAGCATTTGCCTTTTTTTGTTTTGCTTCAGACAAGGATTCCATCAATGGTTTTACTTTAACATAAATACGATTGTACCTATAAATATTGACAACCCAAGAAGCAAGATTCGCCGCAGCCTGTGATTTTTTGACCATGACATCAAAATCCATGACAGGATTTTCAACGACCGGTGTCAATTTTTCAATCAAAGCTTCTGGAATGTTTTCAGCGTCGTATGCTTCCAACGAAGCCATAAATTGCGATACGTTCGACATCATTTTTTTGGCACGTTCCCAACTGTGGTTTTTCATTTCCCCAGCAATCATCATCAGTACACCTTTTGTACACACATCGACACCAGAGGGTGGTGTTGGAAAGTTTTTAAGTTCACTTAAACTTGCTTTACTCAATCCATTGACAGCTTCTTTAGCAGCATCCATGGCAGGTTTTGCTTCTGCCAAATCACTCTCTGCTTCAGTTTGAATTTTTAATGCTTCAGCAGTCGCTTCCGCGGCAGACTCCGCTTGAATTTGTGCTTTTGCCATATGTACTTCAGCATCAGCACGTTGCTTGCCCATTTGATCTAACAAAGCATCCGTGTGCTTTCGTTTTTCTTCCACCATTGCCATTGTATGTGCCAAATCAGCTTGTAAATCTGTCACGTCTTCGGCTGTTTTACGAAGCACCAAAAGACCCGTTTTCAATCGTTCAATTTTATTTACTAACACTTGATTTTTTTCAGTCAATAATTTTTTGAAAAAACCAATGAGTTCAATAAAACTTGTGGGTGTTACATAATTGTATCGTTTTTTGACATCATAAAATTGTTCACTGAGTGACATGACCGACAAATGCACTTCGCCCATATGATGTGCAATGTTTTCACGAAGTTCATCATTGTTCAACTCTATGTCTTTGAGAAAAATAGATGCTACAGCAACCAAGGCATCTCGTGGCCATGGATGAAATTGATTGATAGTTGTCGCTGAAATAATGGCAGGAAATCTTCTTGCTCTTAACCGAAGCCAATCTCCATTGGGTGAGAAACATAAAACAACATGAAGATTTTGCCTTACACGTGATATTAAAAATTCCAACATGGCTGCTGGTGTATCTGGTATTCCAGCAATTTTGGCCGCACTACGAAGTGAAGAATATAAATTATCTAAATCTTCGTCTGCAAACAAATCTGTGACCCAACTGGTCGCAAGAAGATCGTTGATGTATACTAGAAAATGATCGTCTACAATTTGTGAATCTGTAAACATCAATACGGTGGGTATGTTTTTTACACCAGCTCTGGTCAAGGTGTCTTGTAAAGATTCGCGCAATTGTCCCACGGTAAACTTACTGCTGATTGCATATTGTGCCAATTCACAATCATTGATATGGGCGGCAAGTCGAGTCAAACTTTGTTTGCCACTTCCACCAACACCAAGCAAAAGTGCATGACCACCAGGTGACATTAATATGCGTGAAATGCGGCAGGTATGACGCATTGCCTGTTCAAACAAAACTAAATTCATCGCAGCATTTGATTCGTTGTATTCTTCAAGTTGATGTTGAAGAGTTTTTGACAGTTTGTCCATGCTAGGTACATTCATATACGGAAGTGAACCCGTTGGTGCACGTATGAAGTTTGTAAAAATTAATGGTACTTTCTTTTCATCCATCATGTCATCTTCGATGTTACAAAAATCAGAAAAATATTTCTTTGCGTAACTTTCGGCAACTGTTTCAAAACGATCAATTTCAGCTTGATTTACCATACGATCAGAAAATGTACGACGTACTTCATGCATCCATAATCTTGAGAATTCAAGTTGTGTCGTGAAGTTTTCTGAAGTTGCATAACATAAACCTCTTGCAATACTTGAAAGATCTCGCATGTTCCATGTGTACATAAATTTAGTCGTACTAGGTCTGAATTTGTCACGAACAGCAATTTGTAAATCAATGGTTGCCGAGATCACATTATTCGCCATGTCACAGACATTCACTGAAAAATCTTGCAAATGTCCAGACACAATTTGTAAGTACACTGAATTGGCCTCTGATTCAGAAGGCATATTGATAGAAAATGAACTAAAGTGACGTTGTAATCTATCCGAGACATTGAAAGAACCTGCGGTTGGGTTCAATGCAGCCATGTATTGAACATCTATTATTTCCTTCTTAACACCAAAGTCTGAACGATCAAACAATGTCCCCGTATCCATAACCATACGAAGTAATGACAATGAATTTTGTGTGCCAAAATCTTCCTGTTTGGGTAAATTCATGTCGTCAATAAAATAAATCATTCTTTTCCCAGCGGGTGGTGCAAACGTAACACCACTTCTTTTGTCCAAACATCTTTCAATACGACGTTGAAGGTCACGATGTTCCATGTAAAAATTCATATTGATTGTTTCGTGAACAACATATTCGTCTTGCGAAGCCAAGAAGTCCTTCATGATAACACTTTTACCAGTGCCAGACAGACCAACCATCATGGTAGGAGTGCGCTGTTGAAGTAGAATGTTTAAAAGATATCTCATTTGTACAACCGATGTTGTTTCAACAAAAATTTGGCCAAAATCTGTATCACTGTGGTCGCCACCCATGGTTTGTGGTGCATACGGTTCAACAATTGAACTCCATGGACGAAATCCCATGATTTTTGTATCAAAATAAAAATCAAAAATTGTCAAATCTTTTGGCACCCAAGTTGGTTTAAATTCAAGAGTCCAAGCTTCTGAAAAAGCGGTTCTACCACCAATTGTACCACTGTCAACAAGTGCTCCACCAAAACTCCAAATACAAGCGTATGAAAAAATACCGTCCACCACTTCTTGTGTTTTATTTTCTTCCACTTTAATTTCATCAAGCATGCAACGAATGATACTAAGAACTGTCATGACCTGACTCAATATGCGTACTGGCAGAGCGTTATCAATGCCCTTAGCAATGCTAACAATGCGTTCAACATATTTGCTAAACATGCCAGGAATGTATTTGTGTTCATTTTTACTTTCACACTTACCAAGCCAACTTTCAACCACTGGTTTCCATCCAATATCTTCTTCGTTGATGTATATAATACCGGCACGTGACACTGTCGCTGGACTTGCGTTCACCAAAGAATCAGTTTCGAATACTAAATGCATGTCATCTGACAATGGAATTCGTTCATTACTGACAAGAGTCAATACTTTGTTATCGTCCATCACAGAATTCATCGATTCAATCCATAATGTATCGATGTCGCCATCTAAAACAATCCATTTGGATGTTTGCAATTCAGTGTAACCTAAATCACGGTCATTTTTTGACATACCACGCATGATGATAGAGAGAGCACCATCCAACCAATCTTTAGCAAGTGTCATGTAACCATACAATTCATCAACGGTCAAAGCTTTTGGATTAATGTATTCACTGATCGCGACACGTTTCATATGCCCAAAATTCAAGCAATCTTGCAGCACATTAGTAATTGTAGTTTTACCACACCCTCCTGGCCCAAGCAACATCACAGAGTGACGTACTTGCATAGTTGCTTCCAATTGAATGACACGCTGCAACAAATCTTCGTCTGGCTGCAAGTGTCGTTTTTTGCATACTGCTATGGCTTGCTGTTTCAGAGAAACGTTGCTAATGATAGGTGTTTTATCGGCATAAGAAGGAAACAGATCTTTGATTAAACGAAGAAAAATAGGAGTGTCCCATGATGGAATTTTTGGGGTATTGAAATCACGAAGAGCACGCATTAAAACTTGTTCCTCGTCGTCTTTTGGTGACGCACGCTTTAAAATACCGGCCACTACCAGAACACTACGAACAGCTCTCAAGCCCCAATCGTAATGAGGTTGTTTAGAAAGAAGTTCTGAACTCAAAGAATACAGGGTCACAAATTTAATGGACAATGCCGATGCTTGTACAAAACCTTCCGCCATTAACATATTTTCACAAATCAATGTTAAATCAGGACGAATCATAGCACATGGACGAAACAGAACTGATAAATTTTGTGGCAGTGCAGTACGACCCGCATACCCCGGGTTCATCGTAATAAACAAACCAACTGTCGGAATCAGCGAGATGTTGGTCCCTTGCAAATCAAAAAAACCAACTTTTTGTGGTGGGCAACCAGGTGGTGCTTCTTTAAATTCATCTGGGCGGTTCATAGGAATGGCAAACCGTTGAATAGCATCTTGAATGGATTTAACTTGCGTAGCAACGATCGAAAGAACTTCAACTGAAATACGATTGAACTCATCAAAACAACCCCATGCCCCCGTTTGACTCAATCCTTTAAAAATATCAGCCAATGATTTATAATTCATTTGATCTGAACAATTAAATACATATGCTGGAAGACCTAAACTTTTGGCTAAATCTTTGACGGTTTCAGTCTTGCCTGTACCCGCGGGCCCAGCTGGTGCACCGCTTAACATAAGACGAAGGGCGGTACACAAAGTAATGTAACATCGATCTGTCAATGGTGTGATAACCAGACGTCCTGAATTACCAATGGGTTCGTAACTGTATTTCGAACGAAAATCACAAATACGACAGGACATGTCACGGGTTGATGGTTCCCAATAAGCACGCATTTGTTCTTGCCACGCGAAAGCAAGGGGACCCACCGCTCTTTCATCAATTAATTTTTGTACCATATCACGCCCATGTACGTCCATTGTAATTAAAGTAATGACTTTCTTACGATCTCCTTTTTTTAAATCACCAACAACAAGACTGATTAATTTTTCCAAGCGGTCTGAACAGACTTTTAAATGTACTTTCATTGCATCTGGATTTCCATTTTCATGCTCATCCAACGCTGTCTCGGTTTCTTCGGTCCACACGATATGTGTTGCACTCATCACGACTTGTGCTGGGTAGTTAAACAACCAAGAATGGCGAGGCCTGTCGGGAGACCAATGCACTGCTTCTCCCAATGCACGGTCCAGCAATATTTTAATTTGAAGTTTCATGTGATCGGTACATTCATTCAACCACGACTCGACAGCACCTTTAATGATGAATGGTTTTTCAAAAGGCAATATTTCACCGTCTTTTGCAATGGCGGAAGTTGCTTGATCAATGACACCATCTGGAAACTCTAAAGTACTCAGACCAACGTAACAATCACCAAAATGACGCATGATACGTGGTGCATTATTACCATTGGATAAAATATCAAGCAGGGCAACACTGGCTACAAAATAAAAACGTGGGTACATTGTTTTCTTTACATCAAGATATTCATTCAGCGATTTTTGACACATTTCTAATAATCGAGACATTTCCTTTAAATTGTCATATCTTCGATCAGCCGTACATGCTGCAATGACACCGGGGTCCAATACCGCCGAGAGCATCATTTCTTTAAAATCATGGTCGATTCCTTCAAAGCGTGCCGTGTCTTCCGGCATTTGTGCACGAATATCAGCACTGCCCAAAAAAATTGCTTCAAGACTCGCCCATGTTTTAGAAACACTGCTCCATTCTTTGAGTGTCGATTCAATATTACCCAACGTCAGTTGCCATTTGTTGACACGTTCCTTAAAAAAAGCGACAAATTTACCCATGCCGATCATGGATTGCAATTCCATTTGATGAAGCTCCAATGCTTCTACAACTGAATCGGGCACTTTGATGGTCATGATATCACTTTTTTTGTGTTGCGCATATTCAAGCGATAATCCAGCCCAGGCATTTTCAATTTGATTTAATTTCTTTTCAATTTTCATTTCTTTTTCCGCCGTTTCCACAATCCCAAGTACATCGTCGGCATGAAGGTACAACTGTAAATTAAACAGATCCTCCAAACAAAAAGTAGCACTACGAACGTTGACTACTTTTGGTGAATGGCACAACATACTTAAATTTCTCCAGTGACGTTCACACATGGCATCGCTTTTCAAAGAAGAGATCAATGGCAAAACAATGTTCACATCTTTAACCATGGATTCAATGTCATTGTAAATGCCACTATTGTTGGTGCCCCACGTTCGAACAATTGGAAACTTATTGGCAAATTCTTTAATGGCACGATGTATTTGTTTATTTTCATCCAACAAGTCTTCCACCGTGTTGCTGGTTGCAGAGGCCCAATGCAACGTTTTCCACTTTTCATATGTATGTATGATATAATCTTTAAAATCCCAAGCTTGCTTTAAAACATTTAAATCATTTCTTGTATCGTCGACCACTTTGTATTTGACAACTTGCAATTCAAACAATTCTTCAAGTTCATTCAAACGTGTGACTTCGTCAACTAAAATTTCTAAAGTATGGCGATATCCATCGATTTGAGTATAAGCTTCCACTGGTTTACCCGTAAACAAAAACGGGGCCCCACGGCGAAACTCTTTGCGAAAAAGTGACACTCGGGTATGAAAGACTTCCAATTCTTCCTTGATGTGATCAACCTGAGCATTTTGATACGGTAGAATTTCTTCTTTTTTGTGAAATGTATTATTGATCACATTTTCCCATTCAGCAGAGGCTCGTTCTAAATATTCCAACAAATCAGTTGCTTTGCCCAAACGTAGTGCGTGTGTTTCTCTTTCAACTGGGTCATAACCATCGTCTAAAATGTCAAGGCTCCATGGTGTCAATACTACACCGTCCATGTCGATGCCATGTTTTTTTAACAGTGCTGTTGCTTCAAATAATGGACCTATCATTTCTTTGGTAGAATTCATCATTTTACGTACGTCACGTATGTGACCCATTACTTTCATCAATGCTTCCTTATCGTGTGCTCCTACGTCCTGTTTCAAACCATGAGTGATGTTGCCAATAAAATTCATTAAATCTTGAAGGCTGTCTTTGACATGATTTACCAAATGATTGGTATACGTATGCTGCCATTGCGACACCCACATACTCAGGGCTTGTTTGATGGGTTGGGTATTGACACGCAGCCACCCAATGTCAACCAGTGATTTTAATTTATTGATGTCAAGCAAAACATTGTCGTATTTTGTGATTTCATCATCAAACAATTGAAGATCATACATTGTAGTCGTTACGCTGCCATCCGTTGTTTTGTTTTTGGTTGCTTTCAGTAAAAAATCCACGAAGCATGTTGGGATGTCATTGTTGAACAAATATTCAAATTTTTGATAATCGTTTTTAAAATCAATTAACAAAGCATCGTTTGCTTCTAAAATTTCATTTGTTTCAGCAACAAGTGCACAAATATGCATGTTTCCCTTCAATTCTTTGACATACGTACCATTTGATGCATCGAGACGCCGTACCAACATTCCTGGTTGCATAAAATCATCAACCCATCGATCTACAATGTCATGCAAACCATCACTTCTGGATGTTGATCCTAATTGTGGCATGTACACCACTTGGCTACCAACCAAGGACAATTTAATTTCAAGAACAGGCTGCCTCTCTTTTTTCAAAATGACCACTGGATCAATCTGTTCAATTGTATAGCACAGTGCTTTGATTGCAATTTCAACTAAACCTGCCACCACAACATTGTTGACGAAGTCAACGTACGCTTTCCAATCGGGCAATCCTTGACTTACTTTTAAAACTTTGTTGCTTTCCCTTAACATTTTATGAATTTGATTCCCTCTGTCACGAATCACTTTAAAACCAGTGTGCAACAGTTGCCGATGCGCTTGTTGAAATTCAGCTGGACCAACTGGTTTAACACTGCGTTCAAACAATGGAATTGATTGCCACACCCCCATAATATCTTCAATTTTAGATAAATTTGTTTTCAACGTCCCCATGATTTTATCCGCGGCTTTAACATCGGCCATGCATTCTGTAATGAACAAATCAATACCATGCGATTTCCAACTCAATTGTTTGATGCCACGCGACAATGTTTTATCAATTTTATTGATGTATGTAGCAACGAGAGGTTTTTCAACAGGCAATAAGCTGGTCACCATATTGTTGTACATGTTGACAATTAATTCTAAATTGCCTGTTTGTGTACGAAAGACTTCTGCTTTTTTAAATATTTGTTGGGCACTTTCTGGTACTGGCAAACCAAGCAACAGAAAATATTTGACTTCACGCAACAACGCCACAAGATCAGGATCAAAATTCACCGCCAACAAACCAGTTTCTGCAACCCGACGCAGCAATGGAAGTTTTAATTTTGCTTGGGAAGAACTTTCAACATTATGACTCCATTCTGTTACTTTCATAGATACATATTCGTTCAATGATTCATAAATGTTTTCATGAACTTTGGTTACTTCTTTGGCTTCTTCACGTTCCAACACTGAACGATGAAGCATTTGAAGTTTTTGCATCGGTATATTGGCTCTTTGCATGATACCGCGGCACCACGTGATGGAACCAGCAACGGGTGGTAAATTGACTGGAATCGGTGGTGTTTCACGTTGTGCTAAAAACAATTCTTGAATGGATTTTAAATCAACACCATACTGTTGCACTAACATGACATGTTTTTTTTCCAATTCGTCTTGAATGATTGGACGTTCCAACAGACCTTCGAAACTGTCCAACAGTTTGAATCGCCCGTAAATGGTTCCTGAATCATCAAATGCTTGAATCAAGATGGATCCAAGACGACGTTCCAATTCTTTGATGGTACAACGAAATTCATAAAAATCATCGTCAAAACGTTTGGCATTCACATCCATGATATCATATTTCACGTTTTCAAAACTTGCGACGGCTGTATTGAAATCAGAATAGATCTGTTGGACGGATGTTGTCAATGTTTTACCTTTGGTACCACCGACTTCAATTTCACCCAATTGTGAAAATTGTACAATGGTTTGTGTCAAATCTAATATATCATGGCACCTTTCCAAAAACGTATCCAACCGCACAAACAAAGCATTGTTTTGGATTCGCCAAGGATTTGCGGCACATTCTGCATTGGCGGTTGCTTTGTAATCAAAATATGTACTTTTAAATGTACCACATACTTTTAAAGTTGTTTTCAACTTTTCAACCGCAAGTCCAGCTTCGTTTTCATCAATCAGACGAAAAATTTCTTCGCCACTCACATAACCACATGATTGTTTGATCAATGCATTACAAATTTCCCGTACAAGAACAACCAAGCGACCTGGTGTATTGTAACATTTAGAATTCTTCCATATCATTAATATTAAATGCATTGTCGGCCTGAACAAATGCATTAAACTACCAAAATCATCTTGGACATTGCCGACTAATTTATCAAACCATGGTTCAAGTGTACTTAAATATTTAACATTATCGTTTGCTTCAATACGTGCGGTAAACACTTCTTTACACAATTTAGCAAAAGGCGTACAATACGTACTTTTGGACAGATCTAAAAACCGCAATACTTTACGTACACGGTCAGATTGCAGTTGTTGAAACACTGAATTTAAGTTGCCTGCTTTTGAAATCCAGAAATGTAATTCTTCATCGGGTGTTGGTTGATCACCACGTTTCAATGCATTTTCAGGGTCCATTTTCAACATGTTTTTGATTTGTTTGGTCCACATGATCACCGCACTCTCCAATAAATGCACTCGATCTTTGTAATTGGCGTTGCCTTCCAAAGGTTCCAACGCAGGAAGAGGAAGACATGTTTCACCTTTGGTATGCCCCAAAGTAATGGATACCGTGCCTAAAAAACTGTGCAGTTTATCTGATGTACTTTTGGTAGCAACTTCGCCCCAACTGCTATGGTTGTTTGGGTTGTTGACCAGTGGTAAAAAAATATCTTGCAACACACCCTCCAAGTGTTCCATTAAATCTGGGGTTAACTCACCCGCGAGACAAACGGACGTCATGTTTTCGGAAGTCAACTCTGTGGGTTCCGTTTTTATAAAATATGTGACGGTTTTATTTTTGGCAACATTTTTTAAATTTGGTCGGCCATGAGAAGCTTGCAATGTATTGGATCGATCCAACCAAAAAAACATGGTCTTTTGATCACTCTTGGTTATAAATTCATCCACAATGTTTTGAACCGGTGGTGCCTCCAAACTTTTACGCAAAGTAGTTGCTTTCAAAAAGCTGAAGGCTGTTCTCGCACGTCCGGTCAACCATTTGTAGGTAATGTCTGAATCACTTAGATTTTCAGTTTCAACTGCTGCTTCAGGACCATCGGTAGCATTGTCTTTGGTTTCTTCGGCTTTACTGTCGAGAATGGGTGTGGTGGCTGCGGCGGTGGGTTGTTCGGTGTCCGCCATTGCAGGTGTAACTTTTTTGTTGGGTGTTGAACTGATTTTTTAAACTGACTTTTAGAGTGTGTTGCTGGCACCAGGCCAGGGCAGGGCTGTAAAATGAAACTCCTGTTTTTGTTGATGCTGCTTGGAGTTTTTCTTTTCAACTTTCTTCTTGCTCGGAACGAATTTGCACAACAGACGGCCACCCTGGTGTAAATTTGTTGAGAGTAGGACTTGTACTACTGTATCAAGCATTAATTGAGAATTATTTGGCAATTTCATTTACCGAAGAGTCTGGCTACAGGCCATTTTTATACTCTAGCCCCCTCTACTTGTCAACACTACAACTGTTGACCTACCGGTAGGTGACCCGCAAACACTTGCATTGGCTGAAACATTCCACCCATAGATTGCAAACATAAAGTGCCTGTGCGTCATAAACCTTGCATCCTCCATAAATGCAAAGAAAACTTCTGAACGCACGCATCAAATGGGCAGAATCGTCGGGCAGACACCAAACCATGTTGGACAATGTCCGTGCCTTGATCAAAGAGGCTAGCGACCAGGGGTTTGAACTCACGCCAGAAGAAAGGAATCTCGTTTCATTTGCTTACAAGAACGTGGTATCCCAATTACGACAACAATGGAGGACGTTGGTACAGACAGAACTGAGTTGGATGGACGGGTACAACGAAGGGAAGGACACAAACAACGGCAAACACAACAAAGGCAAAGACAAAGACAGAGACAAAAATAACCACAACCACAACCACAACCACAACCACAACAGCACAGAGGGCAACGCCACCCATCGATCGTCCAAATCGAAATCCAACCACAACTCCAGCGACGACGAAGAAAAAGACAATTTTTTTGACATTGACGATGATCTGATGATCAAAAAGAAATGGGACGAACGAAGTCCAGATCAATTGCGACGTGATCACTACCAAGAATATTTAACCGCAATCGAACAGAAATTGTTTCAAATCTGCAATGAATTGGAAGTCACCGTCCTTGACACATTGTTGCCCTCGACGGGTGAACACCAAGGAAAAGTTTTTTTCCGTAAAATGTTGGCGGATTATTCAAGATATTTGTCCGAAATATTGGATGGTGTGGCACGCAAAGAAAGAGCCGAAAAAGCATTGATGAGTTACAAACTAGCAGCAACTATGGCGGACAATGTGTTGAACCCAACGGACCCCGTTCGATTGGGGTTGTCCTTGAATTTCTCCGTGTTTTATTGGGAAATTTTGGGTTTTAAAGACAGAGCGAGACAAGTAGCGAAAGCAGCATTTGACGACGCTGCCGCAGAATTGGATTTGATGGGTGAACACGATCATCATGAAAGTACAATGATATTGGAATTAATCAATGAAAATTTAGATTTGTGGAAGAGGCACGACGGGGATTTGGTGTACTTGCCCGAGGGTGGCAATGGCAACGAATTGTTGGGCAATGGTTTGTTTGACACATCAAAAACGGGGTTGCATAATCGTGGTGGGGCAAATCGAAATCGAAATCGACACAGCAGCGGGAATCATACGATTCGAAAGAATAGGAAATAGGAAATTGATATTATATAGATCTATACACATTTATTTTCTTGTCCCGAACATCATCATGCATTGAATTACTATTGAATTACTAGAATAATGCTGAGGACCCTGATATGATAGAAATCAGCCCCTTTTGCCTTGCCATCATTGTACAGCACAATTCCACGTGGACGATAGAAATGACAGCATGATGAAGAAAGGACAACAAGTGGCAGCAACGCCAACAACATTAAGTGACAGGCCATTGAGTACACCACCACCGTCGAACAAATTCCCCACCCAAGTAAATCCTTTGCAAGCCGCTTTTTTTCAACGACGCGACTTGGGTTATTTGGAAAAATTAACATGCAGAGTAGTGGCCGTCCTGCAAACCCAAGGTTTGGCCGACTTGCACACCAT
>Ga0115007_10001302_pt1 | contig 16152 bp, 14 predicted proteins | sample ArcOceMetagenome_2_FD_87166 | JGI IMG/M metagenome (GOLD analysis project Ga0115007, IMG submission 87166) | Marine eukaryotic phytoplankton communities from Arctic Ocean - Arctic Ocean ARC135M Metagenome | ecosystem: Environmental > Aquatic > Marine > Oceanic | place: Arctic Ocean | collected... | reverse complement strand
GGAGGACTCGCTATGTCAGATAACCTTCGCATAATGATTATGGCGGGCGGCACGGGTGGACATGTTTTTCCGGCACTGGCCGTTGCAGATCAGCTGCTCGCGTTAGATGCGAAAATATCCTGGCTGGGAACACGTCGCGGGATTGAGTCGGAGTTGGTGCCGGCACATGACATCCCTATCACTTATTTGGATATCGAAGGCATCCGCGGTCGCGGTGTTATGGCCCTACTGCGTGCTCCCTTTTTGCTGTTGCGCTCAATTCGTCAGGCCCTGTCAATATTGAATGAATTCAAACCTCAGGTGGTATTGGGCATGGGAGGCTTTGCTTCAGGGCCGGGCGCCGTAGCGGCTAAATTTAAAGGTATCCCGGTAGTGATCCATGAACAGAATTCCGTTGCCGGCACCACTAATCGGCTGTCAGCGCATATCGCAAGTCGCGTGCTGCAGGGCTTCCCTAACACGCTAACGAACGGAGAGTGGTGCGGCAACCCAGTGCGGCCTGCAATAGCCAGTCTATTGCCGCCCCAAGAGCGATTGGCTAAGCGTAAAGGTAGGGTCTGCCTGCTGGTATTGGGCGGCAGTCGTGGCGCACTGGCAATCAACCGTCTGCTGCCAGAGGCGTTAGCTAAGATTGATGCTCGGGTACGCCCCTATGTCATTCATCAGACTGGTAAAGCTCATTTGCAGGTGACTATCGATGCCTATCGGAAGCAGGGCCTAAACTTAAAAAACGGAAAGCTAAATGTGGTGCCTTTCATTGACGCAATGGAAGATGCCTATACATGGGCAGATTTTGTCATTTGTCGATCTGGTGCATTGACGGTAGCTGAACTAACTGCCGTGGGGCTGGGGTCATTGTTGATTCCGTTCCCTCACGCTATTGACGACCATCAAACCTGCAACGGCGAGTTACTCGTCGGGCAGGGTGCCGCTACTATGATGCAACAGTCAGCGCTTACTCCTGAAATACTTGCCAATGAAATTAATGCTATCTGCACTCAGCCAGAGCGCAGGCTCAATATGGCCATGCGCGCTCGTGAATTAGCCAAAGTTGATGCCGCGCAACAGGTTGCTAAGGTCTGCATCGAGGTAGCCCATGGTTGATAATATGAATTTCCAGCCACCTGAAATGCGTCGTATTCGCCGCATCCACTTTGTCGGTATTGGCGGAAGTGGTATGTGCGGTATTGCCGAGGTGTTATTGAATCAGGGCTACGAAATTTCTGGATCGGATATCAGTGCCAACGCCAATGTCAGGCGTCTAACTGGCGCTGGTGCAATAGTATTTATTGGCCACAGCGAAGAAAATATTATCGATGCTGACGTGGTAGTTAAATCCTCGGCAGTGACGCTGGAGAATACTGAGATTGCCAGTGCCCGCAAGCGTGGCATTCCGGTGGTGCGTCGCGCTGAAATGCTTGCTGAATTGATGCGGTATCGCCATGGTGTTGCCATCGCCGGCACGCATGGCAAAACCACCACTACCAGTTTGATTACCGCAATCTTTGCCGAAGCGGGCCGCGACCCTACCTTTGTTGTTGGCGGTCGTGTCAATAGTGTGGGTACCAATGCCAAACTTGGCGGTAGTCGCTATCTGATAGCAGAAGCGGACGAGAGCGATGCCTCATTCTTGCACCTCCAGCCCATGGTAGCTGTAGTCACTAATATTGAAGAAGACCATATGGAAACCTATGGTTTTGACTTTGAGGTGATGAAAAAGACTTACATTGAATTTTTACATAACCTGCCATTTTATGGGTTGGCTGTTATGTGCATTGACGACGACGTTATCCGCGAATTACTGGTTGATGTGGCGCGGCCCTTGCTAACCTATGGATTTAGTGAAGATGCAGCCTATCGTATCAGCGATCTGTCGACCGAAGAGCGCCAGTGCCACTTCAAGATTAGTCGTCCAGATGACCTGCCATCTATTAATATTAGCCTGAATATTCCAGGTCGGCACAATGCATTAAATGCCGCTGCCGCGATTGCGGTGGCTAGCGATGAGGGAATTGATGATCAGTCTATCATCAATGGTTTGGGCAAGTTTTCTGGTGTAGGCCGACGTTTTGAAGTGGTTGGTGAGTATTCCGTTCAAGGGGGCAGTGCCATGCTGGTCGATGACTATGGTCACCACCCCACTGAGGTCAGAGCAACTATTCAGGCCGTCCGCGATGGTTGGCCTCAGAGGCGGCTGGTGATGGCCTTTCAACCCCACAGATATAGCAGAACGCGAGATCTTTATGAAGATTTTATTCAGGTCCTCGCTACCGTTGACGTGTTGTTAGTGCTGGATGTTTATGCCGCGGGTGAAGAGCCGATTCCAGGTGCTGGCAGTAAAAATATCTGCGGCAGTATTCGTCAGCGCGGCGGTATTGATCCTATCTATGTAGAGTCTATCGATGAGGTGCCGTACCTGTTGGGCGAGCTAGTTCGAGGTAATGATATTGTGCTGACTCAGGGTGCCGGTAGTGTTAGCAAGCTGGTGGCTATGCTAGCCGAAACCGAACTCAGCAGGACCCTAGCGCCCAATAGTGTAGTAGAGGTCAAGAAATGACCGCCTCTAGCTCGCATAAATTCGGCCGCGTTGGTTTGCTTTACGGAGGTACATCATCCGAACGTGAGGTGTCTCTGATGAGTGGTTCTGCGGTGCACCAATCATTGCTTAATCTGGGCATTGACGTCATTGCTATCGATGCACAGGACGACGTAATTCAGGTGCTGCCGGGCCACAAATTAGATCGTGTTTTTATAGCGCTACATGGTCCTGGGGGCGAAGATGGCACACTGCAGGGGGCCTTGGAATATCTTCGCCTCCCCTATACCGGCAGTGGTGTTTTGGCCTCAGCCCTAGCTATGGATAAGTTACGATGCAAGCAGATGTGGCAGGGTATTGCCTTACCCACTCCCGCATTTTCGGTACTTGATGCACAGTCCGACTGGTTAGGGATTATGCAGTCTCTCGGCGGCAAAGCTATGGTTAAGCCGGCCTGTGAAGGCTCGAGCATAGGTATGAGTCGTGCCGAAACGCCGGCTCAACTCAAGCAGGCCTGGGTACATGCGGCTGAGTTTGGCTTGACAGTGATTGCCGAGTCTCTGATGGAGGGTGCCGAATATACCGTAGCCATACTAGGTGATCAGGCGCTGCCCTCTATTCGCATTGAAACTTGCGAGACATTTTATGACTATAGGGCCAAGTATTTTTCCGATGCTACCCAGTATATGTGCCCGAGTGACCTCTCATCTGAACGTGAAGCGGAGATACGCGAACTGTCGATGGCGGCGTTTAATTCGTTAGCGTGCAAAGGCTGGGGTCGCGTTGATCTGATGTTAGATGCAGATGATAGCTTTCAATTGCTCGAAGTTAATACCTCGCCTGGTATGACCAGTCATAGCCTTGTTCCCATGGCGGCTAAAGCTGCTGATCTTAATTTTGATCAGCTCGTTCTGGCAATATTGGAGGCGTCGCTGTAATGGCAAATCAGAATAGTCGAGGTGCCAATCGTAGGCAAAACAACACTGGCGGGTATGCTCAAACTGGTGCGAATGGGTTGCTGGACAAATTATCGACCCTGGTACTGATGGTGACATTTGGTCTAGTCGTTTATGGCGGCCATCTAATGTATCGCCAGATTGACCGGCCCCTAACCAATGTAGTGATTGGCGGTGAGTTTAATCATTTACTCCAGCAGGAGCTTGCAACACTAGTTTATGAGCAAATTAACGGAGGATTTTTGAGTGTCGATCTGACGAAATTACGCCAAGTGATCCTTGATCAGCCCTGGGTCGATCAGGTCAGTATTCGGCGTCAATGGCCCACCAGCCTGCAGGTGAAAATTATCGAGGAGGTGCCCATTGCGCGCTGGGGTAAAAGTGGCTTTCTCAATCGCCTTGGCGAAGAGTTAAAGATTACAGACAGCAGCAAATTGCAGGCTCTACCGGTATTGCGATCCGACTATGGAACCTCGTTGGAAATGATGCAGCAGTACCAGTCTATGGCCCAGCTTTTGGCTCCCACAGGATTGAAGTTGGTCGAGTTACAGCGCGACAATCTAGGTGCATGGCGTGTCGATACTGAATCAGGTGTGGGCTTAGTGCTGGGTAGAAATAAGTTGGTAGAAAAGCTTAGGCGTTTCGCCCTAGTTTGGGAATCAGGCCTAAATCGTCAATTAAACAATATTAAAACAATAGATCTGCGATACCCCAATGGACTCGCCGTGGCTTGGAAAGACGGTATTTTGGTTGGTGCGCAGCTAAACACTGAGGAAAATCCAGTTCGCTCTGTAGAGGGATGACGGGCAACTGACGAGGAGAAATTATGGCTACTGAAAATGAAGAGAATATGATCGTCGCGTTGGATATTGGCACCTCAAAGGTGGTGGCAATAGTTGGGGCTATAGGCGCTACAGGTGATCTAGAGATAGTTGGCACGGGGATGCATGCGTCTTCGGGTCTTAAAAAAGGCGTCGTGGTCAATATTGAGGCCACTGTCACTTCTATTCAGCGGGCGATCGAAGAGGCAGAGCTCATGGCTGGCTGCACTATTCACTCGGTGTATGCGGGAATCGCTGGCAGCCATATTCGCAGCCTTAATTCCCACGGTATTGTAGCTATTCGCGATCGCGAAGTTCAGCCCCTAGACGTTGAGCGAGTTATAGATGCAGCTCGAGCCGTAGCCATACCGGCCGATCAGGAAATTCTTCATGTACTCCCCCAAGAGTACATTATTGATGACCAAGAGGGGGTACAAGAGCCTATCGGAATGTCAGGTGTACGTCTCGAAGCCAAGGTGCATTTAGTCACCTGCGCAGCTAATGCGGCACAGAACATTAAAAAGTGTATTCGCCGCTGCGGCCTCGATGTGGATGACATTGTGCTTGAGCAGTTAGCATCGAGCTATGCCGTGCTTACTGACGATGAAAAACAGCTGGGCGTTGCCCTAGTGGATATTGGAGGCGGTACATCCGATATAGCGATTTTCACCGAGGGCGCTATTCGTCATACCGGTGTTATCCCTATTGCCGGCGACCAAGTCACCAATGATATTGCTATGGCACTGCGAACGCCGACTGCCCATGCCGAAGATTTAAAGATTAAGTATGCCTGCGCGTTAGCCAAGCTTGCTCGCCCAGAGGAAACGGTCAAGGTTCCCAGTGTCGGCGATCGGGAGTCGCGAGATATGTCGCGACAGCTATTAGCCGAGGTGGTTGAGCCCCGTTATGACGAGTTATTCACCCTCGTTCAGGCAGAGATCCGCCGCAGTGGTTTCGAAGAATTAATTGCGGCTGGGGTAGTCCTGACTGGAGGCACCTCAAAGATGGAAGGTGTTACCGAATTAGCCGAGGAGATATTTCATATGCCTGTGAGAATCGGAGCGCCGGTCAATGTAAAAGGCCTTTCGGATATTGTTAATAATCCGATTTACTCCACGGGCGTCGGTTTGTTGCACTTTGGAGTTCAGCAGCAACGCAGGGAAGGTCGCAGCGAGACTAAAAAGACTAACACTAACAACTACTGGGAAAAGTGTAAGCGCTTTTTTCAGGGTGGACTTTAAGGGCCAAATCATTGGCTATGAAATTTAATTGTGAGGCGCAAATAAGGGGTTACCTATGTTCGAACTAGTAGACAGCATTCCAACGAATGCAGAGATTAAAGTGATTGGAGTTGGTGGGGGTGGCGGCAATGCGGTGCGTCACATGATGGAAAGCAATATCGATGGCGTCCACTTTATTGTGGCCAACACTGATGCTCAATCTCTAAGCGAGCTTGGTGATGCCACTGTGCTGCAGTTGGGCGGGAGCTTAACCAAAGGTCTTGGCGCTGGCGCTAACCCTGAGGTGGGACGTCAGGCTGCTATTGAGGACAAAGAACGTATTGTTCAGGTTCTCGAAGGTGCTGATATGGTATTTATTACCGCGGGTATGGGGGGCGGCACAGGTACTGGGGCGGCACCGGTGATTGCGGAGATCGCAAAGCAGATGGGTATTTTGACCGTCGGCGTAGTGACTCGGCCTTTTTCTTTTGAAGGCAGTCGACGCAGAGCTGTCGCCGACGAGGGTATCGCCCAGTTAAAAGATCGGGTCGACTCATTAATTATTGTTCCGAACGAAAAACTCATGCAGGTACTGGGTCGAGACATGACTGTTATCAGTGCCTTTAAACAGGCTAATGATGTACTTCTGGGCGCAGTTCAGGGCATCACTGATCTAATTATGCTCGATGGTCTGATCAATGTAGATTTCGCGGATGTGCGAACTGTCATGGCAGAGATGGGCATGGCCATGATGGGTACGGGTGAAGCCAATGGTTCCAATCGCGCCACAGTCGCAGCGGAGGCTGCGGTTAAATGCCCTCTGCTTGAGGAAGTTAACTTGCAGGGTGCTAAAGGTATTTTGGTTAACATTACCAGCGGCTACAACCTGACTCTGGGCGAGTTTGAGGATGTCGGTGCCACTGTTCGGGAGTTTGCGGATGAAGATGCCACCATCATTGTAGGCAGCGTCTTTGATGCGACGCTTGAAGACCAGCTCAGAGTGACCGTGGTGGCCACAGGTCTGAGAGTCAGCGGGGCCAAACCTGGACTTCGTGGTGTAGGGACGGGTAATGCCCCGTTGCGCAGAGCCAGTGGAGAAATAGACTATACCCGCCTCGATAAGCCGACAGTCAACCGTCGAACCGTCATAAGCGACGGCTCTACAGCCCGAAAATTAGACCTGCAAGCGGATCAAGACATGGATTTCTTAGATGTCCCTGCGTTTCTGCGCAAGCAAGCAGATTAATAGAGCCTTAACCATAGCGCTATGAGAGCTTTCTATCACTACGCCTCAGATTATAAAATCTTGGTGATGGAGAGCTTGTCTGCTAGAATCAATCACTTACAAAGCAAGGGTGTAGCCATGATCAGGCAACGCACGTTAAAAAATGTGATACGTGCCACTGGCGTGGGATTGCACACCGGAGAGAAAGTCTACTTGACTCTGCATCCCTCTGAGCCCGATACAGGTATAGTTTTTCGACGGACTGATCTAGATCCTGTGGTAGAAATTGCAGCAAAAGCTGAGAATGTTGGTGATACGACTCTCTCGACCACCCTAGTTAAGGGCGACGTGCGGGTGTCAACGGTCGAGCATCTTCTCTCTGCCTTGGCGGGCTTGGGTGTCGACAATGTTATAATCGACGTGTCTGCGCCGGAAATTCCTATTATGGATGGTAGCGCGGGGCCCTTTGTCTTTTTGCTCCAATCTGCGGGAATTTTGGAGCAGGATGCAGCGAAAAAATTTATCCGTATTAAGCGCACGGTGACTGTCAGGCAAGACGACAAGGTGGCGACATTCCGCCCCTTCGAAGGTTTCAAAGTCAATTTTGCTATTGACTTTGATCATCCAGTGTTTAAACATCAGGCGCTTAGTGCGTCGATAGATTTTTCTAGCACCTCTTTTGTTAAAGAGGTCAGTCGTGCAAGAACCTTCGGGTTCATGCGTGAATTTGAATATTTACGCTCGGTTGGTTTAGCACGGGGTGGAAGTTTAGAGAACGCAATAGTTGTGGATGAATTTCAGATTGTTAACGAAGATGGTCTGCGGTACGAGGATGAATTTGTTAAACATAAGATTCTCGATGCCATTGGAGATCTTTACTTGCTGGGTAACAGCTTAATTGGAGAGTTTGACGCTCATAAATCAGGGCATGGGCTAAATAATGCGTCTTTGCGAGCACTAATTGCCCAAACAGATGCTTGGGAAGTTGTCACATTTATTGATAATCCGGAAGATGTGCCGATATCGTATGTGCAGCCGCATTAACGCGGACGTTAGCAGTTAGTTGAGAAAAGGTATTAACGACCAGTGAAAATAATCCTTATTAGTAGTCGAGTGGAGAAGGTTAGAACGCTTAGCCTTAACAGCTGGGCTAAAGGTTTTCTATCCGTCCTGCTTCTGGGTATCCCTGTGGCGGCGGGCACTATGCTGGGCGTTAAGATTGCAGATGGTCGCTGGGAATTGCTCTTCGATAATAGTATTAGTGAAATGCAGCATCAGTTAGTCGTCCAGCAAGAGCAGGTGGACACTGGCCGTGAGCAGTTAGGCAGCTCACTTTCAGCAATGACACTCAAACTTGCTCAGATGCGCTCTCGACTGGTTCGATTGGATGCGCTCGGTGAACAGCTTACGCAGATAGCCAGCCTCGAAGATGGTGAATTTGATTTTTCTGTTGCCCCAGGTCTTGGCGGTCCAGACAATGTGCTGATTACTGAAGCGGCTTCTGCTGCTGATGTTGAGCCAGAGTTGGGCCTTATGTTTGCCCGTTTGGACAATGCGCTCGAAAGCCGAGAGTCCCAGCTGCAGATACTGCAGTCGATGCTGTCAGATAAAAAGCTTAAAAGTGAGCGCACAGTTGCTGGTCGGCCAGTCCTGAAAGGCTGGATGTCCTCGGAATATGGGATGCGCACAGACCCGTTTAGTGGCGGTAGCCGTTGGCATGCTGGAGTTGATTTTGCAGGCCGACAGGGCTCCGATGTTATCGCGGTCGCCTCAGGTGTTGTAACCTGGTCGAGTGAGCGCAGTGGTTATGGCAATATGGTTGAAATCAACCACAGTGACGGTTTTGTCACACGCTATGCGCATAATGAAGCGAACATCGCGGACTTAGGCGCCATTGTTAAGAAAGGTGACCTTATTGCAAAGATGGGTAGTTCAGGCCGTTCGACTGGCCCCCATGTTCATTTTGAAGTATTCAAAAATGGTCGCACTGTCGATCCTGCGTCATACATAAAGCGCACCAGCCGCTAAACATAAACTGCAAGACGATTAAGATTCTTTAGAGAGTAACAACTCTCTAATTCCTTTGCTCTTATTTATGGAAAACTCCAATGTTTGGTAACATTCTGAAGAAGATATTCGGTAGCAGTAATGAGCGCGACTTGCGCGGAATGCGAAAAATAGCACTAAAAATAAAGGACTTAGAGGCTGAGCTCAAGGTATTAAATGATGTTGATCTGACCGCGCAAACCGCGGTACTCAAAGGTCGATTAGCTCAGGGTGAGACTCTGGAAAAGCTGCTGCCAGATGCCTTTGCGCTGGTTCGAGAGACTGCCGTCCGTGTAATGGGTATGCGTCACTTTGATGTGCAGATGATTGGTGGGATCACTCTACATCGCGGTAAAATTGCAGAGATGCGCACCGGTGAGGGCAAAACTTTGGTCGCGACTTTAGCGGCTTATCTCAATGCCCTGCCTGAGAAAGGCGTGCATGTGATTACCGTCAATGACTATCTGGCGAAGCGAGATGCGCAGTGGATGGCCCCCCTATACCAACGGCTTGGCATGTCTATTGGTGTTATTCAGTCTTATCAAGGGGCAGATAATGCCAATTCATTCCGGCTGAATCCCGAAGATGAGGGTGATTTGGTTGCCTGTTCACGGCAGGATGCCTATGCCGCTGATATCACCTATGGAACTAACAATGAATTCGGCTTTGATTATCTACGCGATAATATGGCCCTGCGTCTCGAAGATAAATCCCAGCGCGGTTTAGCATTCGCCATCATCGATGAGGTGGACTCAATCCTTATCGACGAAGCTAGGACACCGCTAGTTATTTCTGGCGCGGCACAGGACAGCTCTGCGCTGTATCAAACAGTGAACGCGCTGACACTAAAACTAACCTCACAGCCTGATGGTGATGAGGAAGCTGACGAGCTGACGGGTGATTTTATTGTCGATGAGAAATCACGCAATGTGGAGCTCACCGAAAGTGGTCATCAGAAAGTTGAAGAAATATTGATCGATGAGGGCTTACTTGAGCAGGATGAAAGTCTCTACATGGCGACTAACTTGGGACTGCTACATCATGTGCACTCATCACTTAGAGCTCAGCACCTGTTCAGTAAAGATGTGGAATATATCGTCCAGCAGGGCCAGGCAGTTCTGATTGATGAACATACCGGACGGACCATGCCTGGTCGACGTTTATCCGAGGGACTGCATCAGGCAATTGAGGCTAAAGAAGGGCTGGAAATTCAGCAAGAGAGTCAGACACTAGCCTCTACCACCTTCCAGAACTATTTCCGCCTATATGAAAAGTTATCAGGTATGACGGGCACTGCTGATACCGAAGCCTATGAGTTCCAGCAGATTTATAGTCTCCAAGTCATGGTCATACCGACCAATGTAGATGTCGAGCGAATTGATTTAAATGATTTGGTTTTTCTGAGCCAAGAAGAAAAGTTTGAAGCGGTTATTGAAGATATAAAAGAGATTGTCGCCAAAGGCGCGCCGGTATTGGCGGGCACTGCCTCGGTTGAGACATCTGAATTACTTTCAGAAATGTTAAAAAAGGCTGGTGTTAAGCACAGTGTTCTAAATGCCAAACAGCATGAGTTGGAAGCCAGTATTATTGTCAATGCAGGGCGTCCTGGAGCAGTCACCATAGCCACCAATATGGCGGGTCGCGGCACTGATATTGTCTTGGGTGGCAACCTTGAAGCCGAGCTAAAACTCTTCCAGGCCAAGGGTACTAAAAGCGACAAAAGCATCGCCGAGGTCAGAGACAATTGGCAGGTGCGTCACGATGAGGTTATCGCGGCCGGTGGCCTGCATATTGTCGCCACTGAGCGCCATGAATCACGCCGCATCGACAATCAGTTACGTGGTCGATCAGGTCGGCAGGGTGATCCTGGTGTGTCTCGTTTCTACCTATCGCTGGAAGACCCTTTGATGCGACTATTCGCATCAGATCGGGTCAAAAATATGATGCGTACCTTGGGTATGGAGCATGGCGAAGCGATCGAGGCTGGTATGGTTACTAGTGCCATTGTTAAGGCGCAGCGCAAAGTTGAGGGGCGCAACTTTGATATGCGTAAGCATCTATTGGAATATGATGACGTAGCCAATGACCAGCGGCAGGTTGTCTATCAGCAGCGCAATGATTTGCTCGAAGATGCCGATATATCCGATGTGATCACCAATGTTCGGGCAGACGTCATAGATAACTGTATCAGCAGATATATTCCGCCGCAGACTCTTGAAGAGCAATGGGATATTGCAGCTATGGAGCAGGCCTTTGCTCTGGAATTTAGCACAAAGCTACCCGTGCAGCAGTGGTTGGACGAAGACAGTCGCCTTGATGAGGAGACTTTACGTGGTAGGATTATTGAGGCGTTACAGGAATCCTATAGTCAGCGTTACGCTCATGTTGGTGCGCAGATGCGTGAAGTCGAGCGTCAAATAATGCTTCAGGTGCTGGATAGCCTGTGGAAAGATCACTTGGCGTCTATGGACCAGTTGCGCCAGGGTATCGGTCTGCGCGCCTACGCTCAGAAAAATCCTAAACAAGAATATAAACGGGAATCGTTCGCGCTGTTTGAGGAGCTTCTGGATAACATTAAATACGAGACCATTCGCTATCTCAGCCATATTGAAGTTTCTACGCAGGACGAGATGGATCGATTGGAGCAGCAGCGCAGAGAGGAGCAAAAAGGCCGAGAGTATCAGCATGCAAAGGCCGCCAGCATTGACGATAAGGTCGCTGAGGCGCCCAAGCCGATGCAGCGCCAGGGACCTAAGGTGGGTCGCAATGATAGTTGTCCCTGCGGCTCGGGTAAAAAATATAAGCAATGTCACGGCAAGATTTAATGCACGGCATTTAGTGCGTATCTAAAAGGCAATAACAATGGCAACAGGCAAAGGACAGCTACCCACTATGCACCCGGTGACTGGCTTTAAGCTAGGCATCGCCAGCGCAGGCATAAAAACGCCAGGACGTAAAGATCTAGTCGTTATGGAGATTGCCGAAGGCAGTACTGTGGCTGGATTATTTACCCAAAACGCCTTTTGTGCCGCACCAGTAACCATTGCCAAGGCGCATTTGGCCAGTACCACACCAAAATACTTACTGGTCAATACCGGTAATGCGAACGCCGGCACAGGCGAGCAAGGTCTCAGCGATGCATTGCAAAGCTGTGACGTATTGGCTGCGATCACGTCAGTAAAGAAAGACCAAATACTACCATTCTCCACTGGAGTGATTGGCGAACTGATGCCTATGGACAGGCTGTTGAAGGGACTACCCATTGCGGCAGCCGCCCTTAGTCAAGAGGGTTGGGCCGATGCGGCAGCGGCGATTCTAACCACTGACACCAGAGCCAAGGGTGCCTCGCTGCAATATGGCAAGGGCAGCAAAATCACCATGACTGGGATTACCAAAGGCTCGGGCATGATCAAGCCTAACATGGCAACAATGCTTGGTTTTGTGGCCACAGACGCCGCGGTGGATGCAGAACTTCTACATCGTGCCCTGAGGTTAGCTAATGAAAAATCCTTTAACCGCATCACCGTAGACAGCGACACCTCAACCAATGACGCGGTTATCTTAGTCGCTACAGGTGCCAGCGGTATTATCATCAACGAAGAATCCTTTGATCAGTTTGTCGCTGAACTTAAAACCGTCTTTATTGATTTGGCCCAAGCCATTATTCGTGACGGCGAAGGCGCGAGTAAGTTTGTCTCAGTGGTCGTAGAGGGCGCTGTAGATACAGATGAAGCACTAGCGGTTGCCTATACCATTGCCGAGTCACCGTTGGTAAAGACCGCACTAGGGGCCTCTGATCCCAACTGGGGTAGAATACTTGCCGCAATTGGTAGGGCTGGCCTGACAAATCTTGATGTCAATGAGGTTCAGCTGTATTTGAATTCAGTTTTGATTGCCGAGAATGGAGCCAGAGCTGCCAGTTATACGGAGGGAGCTGGGCAGACGGCTATGCAGCCAGAAGACATCGAAATACGGGTGTCGCTCAATCGTGGTCAAGCCACAGAGACCGTGTGGACTACTGACCTGACCTACGACTATGTGCGGATTAACGCAGAGTACAGAACTTAGCAAGCCGGCGTAAACTATGAAGCGAATTCATGTGGTGGCCGCCGTTATTTATGGAAACCTTAACGAAATCCTAATCGCGCGACGTCCTGATCATCTGCATCAAGGTGGGCTGTGGGAATTCCCCGGCGGTAAGATCGAAGCCAATGAAACTACCTATCAGGGCCTCGTCCGAGAACTCAACGAAGAGTTAGCCATCAAGGTTATCGCAGCCAATCCTTTTATGCAGGTGTCACATGACTATAGCGACAAGCATATTTTATTGGATGTCTGGCAGGTCACGGCTTTTGAGGGGGAGGCTCGAGGTGCAGAAGGGCAAGAGTGTTGCTGGGTACCCATTAAGATATTGCTGCGAGAGGATTCCAAATACGCTTTTCCGCAAGCCAATAGGCCTATTCTAGATGCGTTAGCGACTATTCTTCACCACCGTCCATAAGGTCATGGCCGAGGGTTGGTTCGCCGGCAATGGCGAAGCTCTCGGTAGCCCAGTCACCAAAATCTATCTGTTGACAGCGCTTTGAACAAAATGGCCGGTGGGTATTTTCATCGATCCACGCGACATCAGTTTTACAGGTTGGACAGGGCACTAGAGTTGTTTTATTCATTGTCTGACAGCCTTGACTAAAAATTGTTGATGAAGGTCCCGGACTCTGGCGGGCACGGTGTTTTCTGGGAGAGAATTGTCAAAAACTAAGTCCGCTCTACCAAGTCTATCTAGGCGAGACATCTGCGCATTGATGATACTCTGGATCTGTTCTTTGGTATTACTATCTCTGGCCATGGCGCGGGTAAGCTGCAGTTCAACCGGCACATCGACCAGTAAAACCTCGGACACTAATAGGTGTTGGTCAGCTTCAAATAACAGTGGCGATTCTAAAATGACATACGGGCTTGAGGCTAACGCAAGCTCCAGTTGACTGAGAATCCAGTCCCGAATTAACGGGTGCAAGAGGCTCTCCAACCAGCTTTTTTGCATTTTGTCGGAAAAGATAATCTGGCGCAGCGCTGAACGATTCAAACAGCCATCTGGCAGTATCAATTTAGCGCCAAAATGCGCCACAATAGCCTTTAGCGCCGGCATCCCGGGCTCAACTAGAGCACGCGACGCATAGTCCGCATCTACCACCTGAATACCCAGAGCGATAAAAGCTTTGGCGACGGTACTTTTGCCACTGCCGATACCGCCGGTGAGGCCAACAATTAGAGGCGCGCTGGATGAGATTTTTTTTGTCACTGCGTGGTTACTCTCGCCGAGGGTGAACTGGTGTCCGTCTAAAGATTAAATAGCGCGGCATAGGCAGCAAGAATCTTATCACCCCAGACCAATGCAATCCAACCTGCGAGCGCCAAAAAGGGACCAAAAGCAATGGTGGTTTCCCGTGTGCGGCCTGAAAAAATAATGCCTATCATTCCCACTATTGCGCCGGCCGCTGTCGACAGTAAAATTATCATCGGCAACATCTGCCACCCGAGCCAAGCGCCCAGAGCGGCCAAAAGTTTAAAGTCGCCATACCCCATACCCTCTTTGCCTGTAACGCCTTTAAAGGCCCAGAACACAGTCCACAGAGATAGATAGCCAGCAATGGCACCGACAACCGCCTCGGTCAGAGGCACGAAGGTGCCGCTTAAATTGGCAAATAGGCCTATCCATAGTAATGGCAGAGTAATCTGATCAGGCAAGAGTTTTTCATGCAGATCAATGCCAGTCAGGACTAGTAGCATATAAGAGAAAATGAGGCTGTAGACGGTTAGGGCACTCAACCCTAAGTGATAGACGAAAAAGGCGGCAATGAGACCAGAGAGAAACTCCACCAGAGGGTATTGCAATGCTATCGGCGCTGCGCAGGAATGGCACCGACCACGCAAAAAAATATAACTAATGAGAGGGATATTATGTCGGGGTCTAATAGGTACTTTACAGTTGGGGCAGCGTGAATTTGGTCGAGCCAGTGTCAATGGTGCTGAGGCCTCTGCCTTCAGGCCCAAAAAATCCCGTGCATCTCTCCTCCATTCCGCATTCAGCTGAAGAGGAACACGGAGAATCACAACATTTAAAAAGCTACCAATGAGCAGCCCAAAGACTGCCCCCATGGTAGCAAGTGCCGCCGCTGACAAGTCTGTCTCTATCATCCTATGCTCACATTTAGATCTGAGCTAGAAGTATACTTAAATGCGTGTTTAAACGACATTACCCAGTTGGAAGATTGGCAGATACATCGCAATGAGTAGCCCGCCCACTAATACGCCTAAAACCGCCATCATTAACGGCTCAATTAGGCTGGTAAAATTATCAATGGCACTAACGACAGCCGCCTCATAGTGGCTGGCCACGTTTGCCAGCATCTCATCTAGAGCGCCAGACTCTTCACCAATCGCGGTCATCTGCTGCAGTAAGCGGGGAAACATGGTGTTGTTGTTCATGGCTTGTTGTAACGAGATGCCGCTTATAACCTCGTTGCGGAGTTGCAAAATAGCCTTCTGATAAGGTCTATTACCAGCTGCGTCCGCCGTCGAGTCTAGGGCCTCGATAATCGGCAAACCGGCCGCCAAGGTTGTAGCAAGTGTGCGCGCAAAGCGTGCAATGACTGAGTGATAGGTTATCAGGCCAATAACAGGTAGCTTTAGTACGATCCCATCAACTGCGTAGGCAAATTCAGAGTTTCTAAAGTGGGCCTCACGAAATCCAATCAGAGTTGCTGACACCGCACAGACAATTAATAGCCACCAGGTTGTTAGCGCGTCTGAAAGTCCAAGTACAAATAGGGTGAATGCGGGGAGCTCAGTACCAAAGCCACGGAAGGTTTCGGCAAATACGGGCACGACCTCAATGAGTAAAATGGCGCTAACTAGCAATGCTAGGAGCATCACCGCTGCCGGATAGGTGAGGGCCTTTTTAATATTTGATTTTAACTTTTCAGTCTTTTCTTTGTGATTGGCTAAGCGGTTCAGAATAACATCCAGAGTACCAGTGGCTTCAGCTGAGGCCACTAGGCTACAGAAAAGTTCATCGAACTGGCGAGGATGTTGACGCAATGCTGTGGCAAAGCCTCCGCCACCTAAGACGTCATCGCTAATCTGCCAAATGAGATTTTTCATCTGGGACTTATTAGAGACATCGGCAATAATCGAAAAACTCTGAACTAAAGGCACTCCTGCGTTTAACATAGTGGCTAGTTGACGTGTAAAAATGGCAATGTCAGCGGCAATAATCTTTTTATCTCGCGTGAATAGGGGTTTACCTTTTTTTTTACTGAGGTACAGATAACACCCTGCTTGCGCAACT